>Ga0070731_10001457_pt1 | contig 24411 bp, 23 predicted proteins | sample Coa_R1_2_FD_66448 | JGI IMG/M metagenome (GOLD analysis project Ga0070731, IMG submission 66448) | Surface soil microbial communities from Centralia Pennsylvania, which are recovering from an underground coalmine fire - Coalmine... | ecosystem: Environmental > Terrestrial > Soil > Unclassified ... | reverse complement strand
CACGTCCGCGAGCATCGAGGTGCGCCTCTTCGGCATGCTCGAGCCGGCGTTTGGCTTCGCTCAAGCGATGCTGCGCGCCGCCGGCGGCGATCTCGATCTGCTCGGCGCGCTCCCGCGCGCCGCGTTCTTCTATCTCCAACCGATCGGCCTCGACGCGCAAAGTTTCGGCATGGAAGCGGCGTTCGGCCCGGCGTGCGGCCGACTCCGCCGCATGCGCCTCGACTACGCGAAGCTGCGTGAAAATGTTTTCGAGTTGGGCACGCGCGTGGGCGAGTGCTCCGGTGGTGGCGAGCTCGCGTTCGCGGAATGCTTCGATCTGCCGGCCAAGCGGCGAAAGACGTTCTTCGAGCGCCGCAATCTCGGCGACGAGCGAGGCGCGCTCCTGGCTGACGCGCTGCACGTCTTGCGACGTCTGCGACGATTGCCGCTCGAGCGCTTCGCGGCGGCCTAGCGCGCCGGCGTACTGCGCCTCGAGAGCGGCAAGCTCCGCGCGCTTGTCCTGCGCCTGCGAGCGCAGCTCTTCTAATTGAAGCTCGCTGCGGTAAAGTGCCGTTCTAACGCGCGCGAGTTCATCGGTCAGGGAAGCCGCTTTGGCCGCAGCCTCACTGCGAAGCTCCTCATCTTTTGAAATTGTCGCGCGAAGCGCCTCGCACTCCGCGCGGCGCGTCGCGCTGGCGCGTAGGTAGCCAAGGATTTCGAGATCCCTAACGCGAGTGCTCACGCGACGATAGCGGCGCGCTCGGCGCATCTGGGTCTCCAACTCGGGGATGCGCCGTTCGAGCTCGGCGATCAAGTCGCTGATGCGAATCGCATTTTGTTCGGTACGTTCCAGCCGCCGCATCGACTCGTGCTTGCGAGACAGGAACTTGCCGATGCCGGCCGTCTCTTCGAAGAGCGCACGGCGTTCGGCCGGTTTGCTCGTGAGAATCGCATCGATCTGACCCTGCGAAACGATCGCATACGAACCAGGACCGAGTCCGCTGCCCATGAGGAGATCGATTATGTCGCGCAATCGCACCTGCGTGCGATTGATGAAGTATTCGCTCTCTCCGACGCGGTAGGCCCGGCGAGTAATCTCGACCTCGGCGAAGTCGATCGGAAGCGAACGATCCGCGTTATCGAACAGAATGGAAACTTCGGCCATCCCTAGCGGTTTGCGCGATTCATTTCCGGAGAAGATCACGTCCTCGAGCGAGCGTCCCCGCAGACTTTTGCTGGACGTCTCGCCCAAGCCCCAGCGAAACGCATCGACGAGATTCGATTTGCCCGATCCGTTTGGACCGACGATCGCCGTGACGCCGTCGCCGACCTCGACGACCGTGGGCTCGGCGAACGTCTTGAAGCCGAACGTTCGAATCTGCCGAAGTTTCATTTCGAACCCGCTGCGCTTCGCCCAACCGTTTGGCGTTGCGCCTTCGCCTTCGGAACGCCGCGCCGAAGACTCGGCTCGGCGCCCCCGCGCTGACTATCGCCGCCGAGTGCCCCCGTTTCTATCGCGTCCAATGCTGCCTGCGCCGCAGCCTGTTGCGCGGCTTTTTTTGACGAGCCCTCGCCACGCCCCAAAATCCTTCCCTTTACGCTGACGCGCGACTTAAAAGCCGGACGTTGCGGCGTCCCGCGGCTGATCTCACGATAGACGGGTGTTGCGGAGAGATATTCCTGCGCGTAGTGCTGCAGCTTGGTTTTTGCATCGAGGAGCGCATCGGATGAGTGATCGAGCCGTCCGATGTGCTCGGCCAAGACGAATTTCCGCGCCCGCTCGAGGCCGAAGCGCAAATAGAGCGCGCCGACAAATGCCTCGAATGCGTCGGCGAGCACGGATGCATTATCGGCGCCTCCGGCGGCGCGCATTCCGGCGCCGAGCTGCGTGAGGGAAGCGAAACCCAGGCGACGCGCCGTTTCGGCGAGTTGCGCATCGTTGACGATGGCGGCCTTGCGCAGCGTCAGCAAACCTTCGGGTTCTTCGGCAAAGCGTTCGAAAAGCCAGCCCGCCGCGATGGCGCCCAGAACGGAATCGCCTAAAAATTCCATTCGATCGTTCGAAGCGCCACCGTTTTCGCGCGCGTAGCTCTGATGGATGAAGGCACGCTCGAAGACGTTCAAGTCGTCGGCACGCCGGACGCCTGCAAGGCGAAGCAGCGCGCGCAGTCGCCGCCGATAGTTCTCCCCGCTCATCCTACGTCAGAATCTTAGGGACGTACCTTGCCGAAGACGATCACGCTGTTGTGACCGCCGAAGCCGAACGAGTTCGATAGTGCGGTGCCGATAGGCGCCTGGCGCGCGACGTTCGGAACGTAATCCAGGCGGCATTCGGGATCGGGAAACTCGTAGTTCGTGGTCGGCGGCATGATATCGCGCGCAACGGCAAGCGCCGTTGCAACGCCCTCGATCCCCCCGGCGGCGCCGAGCGCGTGCCCGTGCATCGACTTCGTTGAGCTGACGCCGATTTCGTATGCATGCTCTCCAAACGTCTTCTCGATGGCCTTGGACTCGGCGGGATCGCCCATCGGCGTCGAGGTTCCGTGGGCGTTAATGTAGTCGACGTCCTGCGGCGTGATTCCGGCACTGGCGAACGCGCGTGCGAACGCCAGCAAAATTCCGTTGCCGTCCGGGTCGGGCGCGACCAGATCGTACGCGTCGGAAGACTGCCCGTACCCCAGAAGCTCGCAATAGATCGAGGCGCCGCGCGCTTTCGCGTGCTCGTACTCCTCAAGAACGAGGATGCCGCTGCCCTCGCCGAGCACGAACCCGTCGCGCTCGCGATCGAAGGGCCGACTCGCGTGCGTGGGATCGTCGTTGCGAGTCGAAAGCGCGCGCATCGAGGCGAAACCGCCGATCGCAAGCGGCGACACCGTCGCCTCGCTGCCGCCGGTGATCATCGCGTCGGCGTCGCCATGCACGATTGCGTTGAACGCGGTGCAGATTGCATCGTTTGCGCTGGCGCAGGCGCTAGCCGCGGCAAAGAATGGGCCTTGATAGCCGTAGGCCAGCGAAATATGCGCCGGGGCGGCGTTGGCCATGAGCATCGGAATGAAGAACGGCGTGACCTTCGCCCAGGTTCCGTTCTCATTCGCCTTGTCGGAATTCAACCAGAACGTGATGATACCGCCGATGCCCGTCCCGATCACCCCTCCGACGCGTTTTTTGAACTCCGGATCGTCCGGAAGTTTGGCATCGGCAATCGCTTCGCGCGCGGCGACGTAAGCGAACTGCGTGAATCGATCCATTCGCCGAGCCTCTTTGCGGCCGATCAAGTCCTCAGGTTTCCAATCCTTCACCTCGGCGGCGATTCGGGCGTCGAAATCGCTCGCATCGAAAGCGGTGATTGGAGCAACGCCCGATTCGCCGGATATAAGGCGTCTCCAGAAGTCGTCGCGGGTATTGCCAACAGGGGTTACGGCTCCCAGCCCCGTGACGACGACGCGCCGGCGGCCAGGCGGCTGGATACTCGAGGCACTCAAAACTTCAGCAAGTTACGGCGGGGTCCGCGCGCATCCCCGCCGAGGGAAATCCGAGCCATTCCATCCGGAGCGCTTGCGCCCGCCAGGCGTCGCTGGCTATAATCAGGGGCTGTCTGCCACAGGGTGTGGGGCATCACTCTTCGCTAAAGGGACTTTATGAAGCGGACGTATCAGCCGCATAATCGCCGGCGCAAACGCGTACACGGTTTCTTGGAACGCATGCAAAGCAAGGCCGGGCGTAAGGTGCTCGCTCGGCGCCGGAAGAAGGGCCGTCATCGCCTTACCGTTTGATGCGCCGCTTTGCTGCCCTGAACCGCCAAGCGGATTTTGCTCGCTTGCGGCGGCACGGGCGGCGCTCTTCGACCAAGAGTCTCGTAATTTATCGCAGTAACTCGCTGCCCGGCGACCCTAGCGCGCTGGTCGGTATCACGGTAAGCAAATCGATCGGAAAGGCTGTGACCCGCAACAAGCTGCGCCGCCGTCTGGCGGCGATACTCGATGAAGTGCTGGCGCAGGACGCCGCCCTGCGGTTGCTCGTCGTCGCTCGTCCGGAGGCTGCGGGGAGTGCCTTCGCCGATCTTCGCACCGAGCTCACCTCGGCATTGAGCGGAGCGTAGTCGCGATGCGTCCGGTCGTTATCGCGCTCATCCGGCTCTATCAGCTCGTGCTCTCGCCGCTGCTTCCGCCGGCATGCCGATTCCATCCGAGCTGCTCGCAGTACGCGCTGGCTGCTATTACCGGCCACGGAATCGTGCGGGGAGGCTGGCTTGCCGCCAAGCGGCTCGCCCGTTGCAATCCGTGGCATCCGGGCGGGATCGATTTCGTTCCCGAACGGTTGGGCTCACCGCGATGCACGTAATACTCGCCGCGTCCTGGCTTGACGGAATCGTCAATGTCCTCTATTGGACCGTCACGACGATCGATAAGCCGGTCGGCAACCTTGGCTGGAGCCTCATCATCCTTGCGGCGCTCATTCGTCTCGTGTTCTGGCCGCTCAACACGGCGCAATTCAAAGCGTTTCTCTCAATGCAGAAGGTCGCGCCGCAGCTAAAGCGGTTGCAAGAACGCTACAAGGACGATCGCCAGAAGCTGCAGACCGAAACAATGGCACTCTATCGCGAGCACAAAGTCAATCCGCTCGCCGGATGCTGGCCGATGCTCGTCCAGTATCCCGTCATCATCAGCGTCTACTGGGTGGTGCTGAATCATCGGGTGGACTTCGAAAAACAGAGCTGGCTGTGGGTCGGCAGCGCTTTCTCGCGTTTGCATGCGACGCTGGTCCCCGTTCAAACTGCCGGAGCACACGCGGCGGCAGCAGTTACGAGCCACTGCGTCGGCTGGTGCCTCTTCAACAGTCCGATCTTCGGCGTGAGTCTTGCGTCCCCAGACCTCATTTTGATCTTGCTGTACGCGCTATCCATGTATTTTAGCGTGCGTTATGTGAGCATGCCGGCAACCGACCCACAGCAAGCGCAGACGCAGCGCATGATGGCGGTGATTTCGCCGGTCATGCTCGGTTTTTTCGGATTGAAATATGGATGGCCGTCCGCAATGGTCCTCTATTGGTTTGCCTATAACATCTTTACGATGGGACAGCAATTCTATATGTTGCGCCGATACCATCAGCCGTTGGCGCTCATCGACAGCGAGCACGTGATCACCGACGAAGCGACCGGCGCTAAATCCACGACCGCAAAGCCGCTTCCCAGCGCAAACGGCGCGGCGAAATCGAAACCGCCGCGGTCACGCTCGAAGCGCAGAAATAAGCGATAAGGGTTACAACGATGCTCTACGAAGACGATTTCGAGTTCGAGGAACAGCCCGCCGATATCCGCGATCGCAGTGTCGGCGGCCGGCCGGGCGGAAAAGCGGGCGGGGGCCGTGGCGGCGGCCCGCGACCACGCCGGGAGCCGCGGCGAGGCCGCGTGGACGTTGCCACCGTGGAAGTTCCCGAGGATGCTAAGCCTGCCGGCGATCTGCTGCGCGAGATTCTCGATCGGATGGGCGTCGGACCGGTCGAGATCGGTTACGTCAAACGCGCCGAGGGTGAATACCTCGAAATCAGCGGGCCGCGTTTGGCAATGCTGATCGGCCGGCACGGAAATACGCTCGAGGCCCTCAATTTAATTTTCAACAACTCGTTCAACGCCGGCGTCAAAACGAACCGCCGTTACTTCACGATCGACGCCGAGGGGTATCGCGCGCATAGGGCAGATCAGCTTAAGAATCTCGCGCTGGCGACGCTCGAGCGCTGCATTCGCGAGCAAAAGCCACAACAGCTCGAGCCGATGCTGCCCTCGGAACGCAAGATCGTTCATCTCGCGCTTGCAACGTCGGACGTCGTGCGAACCGAATCCGAGGGCGAAGAGCCAGAACGCCGCGTAGTCATTTTCCCGCGCTGACCGATACCATCGCGGCGATCGCGACGCCGCCCGGAAAGGGAGCGATCGCAATCGTGCGCGTCAGCGGACCGTCGGCGCTGAAGCTGGCACAACGCGTTGTCCGGGCGAGCACCGCCCTGCGGCCGCGCGTCGCACACCGCGCGACGATTCTCGACGAGGCCGGCGAACCGCTCGACGAAGGGATCGCCATTCTCTTTCCAGCTCCCAACAGCTACACGGGCGAGACCATGCTGGAGCTTCAGGTGCACGGCTCGCCGGTCGTTGCGCGCGAGGTCGTGCGCTCGCTGCTCGCCTGCGGCGCGCGTCTCGCGGAGCCCGGCGAATTTACGCGTCGCGCGTTTTTCAACGGTAAGATCGACCTCCACGGCGCGGCGGCTGTGGCCGACGTCATCGACGCGGAGACTCGTTCCGCCGCGCGCGCGGCGCTTGCAAATCTCGGCGGGAGCCTGACCGCGACCGTGTCGGCGCTGCGTGAATCCCTATCGCAGATATTGCAAGAAATCGCCGCTGCAATCGATTTTCCGGAGGAGGTTCCCGAGCCGCACCGGAGCGCCGTCGAAACGTGCCTTACACCGCTTCTCCAGAGACTGACGCAGCTGCGGCATGACGGCGAGATCGGGCGGCTCATTCGGGAAGGCGTCGCCGTCGCAATCGTCGGTCCGCCGAACGCGGGGAAGTCCTCCTTGCTCAACGCGCTCGTCGGCACAGAACGCGCGATCGTTTCGGAAATCCCGGGGACGACGCGTGACACGATTGAGGAGCGAATCGTCGTCGATGGCGTTCCGGTCCGACTCGTCGACACAGCGGGCATCCGCAGTCACGCGGATCGACTGGAGGCAGCGGGCATCGAGCGCACCGAGCGCGCGCTGGGTGCCGCGAACATCGCACTGGTCGTCATCGACGGATCCGAGCCGCTCTCATTCGAGGCGCGCAAACTGCTCGACCGCACGCGCGGCTCCGAGCGAATCTTGTTCTTCAATAAGGCCGATTTGGGCACGCGGGGCGCGGCCAAATGGGACGACCAGGATGCAATCCTGGGCAGCGCGCACGACCCCCGAACCCTCGACGCCGTACGCACTGCCGTTGCTCGGATTGGCTGGGGCGGCGAACGCCCCGACGCATCGCGCCCCCACCTCGCCGCGCTTCACGAGTTCGATGCGATCAACGCCGCGATCGACGCACTGCAGAACGCCTTGGCGACGCTACACTCGGAGGATCCGCTCGACTTCGTAACATCCGATCTGCAGCGCGCCTTTTCGGCCCTCGGGCATGTAACCGAGCAGGTTGCTGCCGAAGAGGTAATCGAGCGAATCTTCTCGCGCTTCTGCATCGGCAAGTAGAGCTGTTCGGTCAACGTGAACGTGTTATAACCAGCGAAAGGAGGTCGTTCGATGATTCAAACTCTGACCCGGAATTGGTGGATGTGGCTGATTCGCGGAATCGCAGCGATCATCTTCGGGATCCTCGCTTTCAAGTGGCCTGCAGCGACGATCGTCGTCCTCGGCATTCTCTTTGGCGCGTACGCCTTCGTCGACGGGATCTTTGCGATCATTGCCACCATTCGTGCGGCCGAGACGCACCAGCGATGGTGGCCCTTTTTGATCGAAGGCGTTGTCGGGATTCTCATCGCCGCTATCACCTTTTACGATATTCGAATCACATTGCTCGCGCTCTATCTGACGATCGCTGCTTGGGCCTTTTTGACGGGAATTTTCGAAATCGTCGCCGCCATTCAGGTGCGACGGCACATTGCAAACGAAATCTGGCTGATCGTTGCCGGCCTCGCCTCGATCGCATTCGGCGTTCTCATGGTGTACTATCCGCTCGCGGGGGCCCTCGCGATCGTTTGGCTCATCGCAGCCTATGCAATCGTCTTCGGAATTCTCATGATCGGCTTTGCGTTGCGGCTACGCTCGCACGTGCACGCGCCGACCGCCTCGGCAATCGGCTGACATGACGCAAGACGCCGGCACGATCGTCGTCGGCGGCGGTCATGCCGGCGTCGAAGCGGCCCTTGCATCGGCGCGTTTAGGCGTGCCGACGCTGCTGCTTACGGGCGATCCGGAGAAGATTTGCACTCTCCCTTGCAATCCGTCGATCGGAGGGAGCGCCAAAGGACAACTCGTTAGAGAGATTGACGCTCTGGGCGGAGCGATGGCCGGCATCGCCGATCGCTGCAGTCTGCACGCGCGGTTTTTGAACGAAAGCAAAGGCCCAGCGGTCCGCGCACTGCGTCAGCAAATGGATAAGCCCGCGTACGCGCGCGCCGCGCTGACGCTGCTGCGAGGGCAGCGCGACCTCACCATCGTGCGCGCGCTCGTCGACGACCTAATCGTGAACGCGGGCGGCATCTGCGGGGTACGCTGCGAAGACGGACGCGAATTTCGCGCGAAAAGGGTTATCCTTGCGACCGGGACCTTTCTGGGAGGGAAGTCCTTCCGAGGAAATGACGTCCGCGCGGAGGGCCGGTTCGGCGAGCCGCCGGCAATCGGCTTGGCCGCCGCGTTGCGGCGTCTTGGCTTTGCGACCGCACGGCTCAAGACGGGGACGCCACCGCGCATCGACAAGTGCAGCGTCGACGTCGGCGCGATGCTCTCCCAGCCGCCGAGCAGAGAACCGCTGCTCTTCTCATACACGAGCGAGCGTCGCTTCGCAGGTCCGCAGCTTCCGTGCTACGTTACCGAAACGAATGCGCGCACGCATGCGCTGGTGCGCGATAACCTACAACATTCGCCGCTATACGGGCTCGATTTGATTCGCGGGATCGGACCGCGCTATTGCCCTTCGATCGAAGATAAGGTCGTCAAATTCGCTCATAACCCATCGCATCAAATCTTTATCGAACCGGAAGGCTGGGACGAGCCGACGCTCTACGTCGGCGGATTTTCGACGTCGCTGCCGGCGGAAATTCAGCTGGAGATGCTGCGCACGCTGCCGGGCCTAGAAGCTTGCACGATGCTTCGCGCAGGATATGCCGTCGAGTACGATATGGTTGCGCCGACGGAGCTAGACGAAACCTTGGAAACGCGCCGCGTCGCGGGCCTTTATCATTGCGGGCAGCTCAATGGCACGTCGGGCTATGAAGAAGCGGCGGCGCAAGGCTTGATCGCCGGCGTGAATGCCGCTCGCGGGGCTCTTGGTAAGGAGCCGCTGCGGCTGAAGCGATCCCAAGCCTACATCGGAGTGCTCGTTGATGATCTTGTCACCAAGGGCGTCGACGAGCCCTATCGGATGCTCACGTCGAGGGCCGAACATCGCATCGTCCTGCGCCACGACAACGCCGATCTGAGACTCACTCCCATCGGCCGCGCCATCGGGCTGGTCGCCGATGACGCGTGGGAGTCTTTCGCGAGGCGCCGTGAGGCGCTGCGGGACGCGCGCAAAAGCGCCGAGGCGACGCGTCTTCCGGTCGATGCGATCGGCAACGAGCGTATCCCGGCGGGCAGCACGATTGCCGATGCTCTACGCCGGCCTGCGGTCACGTTCGAGGCGCTTTCGGAGCGGTTCGAAACGCCGCTGGAGCGCGAGATCGGCGAACGCCTCGCCATCGAAATCAAGTGCGAAGGGTACGTCCGGCGCGAGGAGCTGGCAATCGAAAAGGCCGCTCGGGCCGAAGGCGTGTTGATCCCTCCGGAGCTGGACTACGCGTCGATCGGAGCGCTCTCACGTGAAGCGCGCGAGAAATTTGGGAAGCTCCGTCCGCGCACGCTCGGCATGGCCGCGCGCATTCCCGGGATTACTCCCTCGGACGTTGCGATCGTTGCCCTTTACGTTCACAAGAGCGAAGCCGCCGCCGTCTAAAAAGCCCGAGGTTGAGCGAACTCGAAGCGTTGCTCGAGCCGGCGGGGCTCGACTCCAGGATACGTGGGCAGCTGGCGCGGTACGGCATGCTGGTGCTCGAAGCCGGTCACCGATTCAATTTGAGTGGGGCGAAGTCGGAGGTCGAGATCGGAGTCCATCTACTCGATAGTCTGACCGTGATTCCCCACCTGGCCGAACCCTACGTCGATATCGGCTCCGGCGCCGGTTTTCCGGCGATCCCGGTCGCGATCGTAACCGGCATGGCAACCACGATGATCGAGGCGACGGCGAAAAAGGCGCTTTTTTTAGGATCGGCGATGGACCTGCTCGGCATTCGTGGCCAAGTGATCGGAGAGCGCGCCGAGGCAGCGGGGCGGCGGCCGGATCTGCGCGAGCATTTCGCGAGCGGCACGGGACGAGCACTCGGCAGCGCGCCGACGGTCGCGGAGCTGCTTTTGCCCTTCATCGCGCTAAACGGCGCGGCCGTTCTGCAGCGCGGAAAAACCACCGCGGCGGAGCGCCAAGCACTCGAGGATGCGGCCCTGATGCTAGGTGGCTCGATCGAACGCGAGATCCCTCTGGACGCCCAGCGGCGCCTCATGGTGGTGCGGAAGGCGAAGGCCACGCCGATCCGATTTCCGCGCCGGACCGGCGTTCCGGCGAAACGTCCGCTTTGCGCGCCGCCCGAAAAACGTTCCCCGTGAAACAATTGCGGTAGGATTGAGGCGATGTACCGGCCGTCCTCGCTCGACCTTCGGCTCGCCGAGGTCCTGCCCACCGGCGCGCTCTATGCCGTTGGAGGCCGGGTGCGCGACGAAATTCGCGCTCAGCTTGCGGGCACCGAGGCACCAGCGGTGGATTCGGATTACGTCGTGGTGGGCGTTCCGCTCGTTGCGCTCGCCGACCGCCTCGCGACGGTCGGCCGCGTCGACGTCGTTGGAGCCTCCTTTGCAGTCCTGAAACTTACCGTCGGCGCTCAAACGGTCGACGTTGCGACCCCGCGGCGTGAGCGCTCGACCGGCGTCGGACATAAGGATTTTGCCGTGGAGAGCGGTTCTGACCTCACGCTGGGGGACGATCTAGGCCGGCGCGATTTTAGGATGAACATGGTCGCGCGCGCGATTCCTTCCGGCGAAATCATCGACCCCTACGACGGCCGCGCCGATATCCAAGCGCGGCGGATCGACATCGTCACGCCGGCCGCTTTCCGTGAAGATCCGCTCCGAATGCTGCGAGCGGCCCAGTTCGCGGCACGCTTCGAATATGCCGTCACGCCCGAGGTTCGGGCTGCAATGGTCTCCGCCGCGCGACTGGTGCGTTCCATTTCTGCCGAGCGCGTCCGCGATGAGCTCGTTAAGCTCCTCAGTGCGAGCAAGTCATCGATCGGCTTCGTCCTGCTTCAGGAAACGGGGGTGCTCCACGAGCTCCTGCCCGAACTCGCCGAGGGCGTCGGCGTGGAGCAAAACGAGTGGCACGCCTTCGACGTCTGGCATCACAGCTTGGCAACCGTCGATGCGGCGGCGGCCGGCGATTTGGTGCTGCGCCTGGCCGCCCTCCTTCACGACGTCGGGAAGCCCAGGACCAAGCAAGGGCCGCATTTCTATCGCCACGAGATCGTCGGCGCCGAAATGGCGCGCACCTTGCTCGAGCGCCTGCGTTTTCCTCAAAATGAAGCCCAAACAACCGAGCACCTGGTTCGTCAACACATGTACTCGGCCGATCCCGACCTTACGGACGCGGCCCTGCGGCGGTTTATACGGCGCGTCGGTCCCCAAAACATCGAACGTTTGTTCGCCCTTCGGCATGCCGATATCCGTGGCAGCGGCCTGCCGAAGCGGGACGGTACGAATGAAGCCTTCGAGCAGCGCGTCCGAGCCGAGCTCGAGCGTAAGCCGGCCTTCTCCATTCACGAGCTTGCGGTGGACGGTAACGACGTCATCGACGCGCTGGTCCGGCGCGGCCTCGCGGCGCCGAATTTCAAAGGCGATGAACGCGTCGGCGCAGCGCTGCACTGGCTCTTCGAGCAGGTCACCGACGAACCGCACCGTAACGAGCGCTCGTTGCTGCTGCAATTGCTCGAAACGTATCTCGCCGAGCGCGGCAGCTTAGGAGAAGCGTCCTGAGTCGCGTCATCGCGCTCGTTAATCAAAAAGGCGGTGTCGGAAAGAGCACCACCGCAGTCAATCTCGGTGCGGCCCTTGCGTTCTACGGCCGGCGAGTGCTCGTCGTTGACACCGATCCGCAGGGTAATGCGACGACGGGTTTAGGTATCGATAAGTCGCGGTTGTCGCACGATATTTACCACGTCCTTATGCAAGAAATTCCCTTGGAGCGCGTCATCGTGCCGACGGAGCTCGAGCATTTGACGTGCGCTCCGGCCACGATCAATTTGGCCGGCGCCGACGTCGAGCTGGTCGCGGCGCTCTCGCGCGAAACGCGCTTACGTCACGCGCTTGCGCCCATTCTTTCACGCTACGATTTCGTGCTGCTCGATTCGCCCCCATCGCTCGGTCTCTTGACGATCAACGCGCTTACTGCCGCCGACGATTGCATCATACCGGTGCAAGCCGAATTTTATGCACTCGAAGGACTAGCTCAGTTGACGGGCGTCATTCGGCGCGTACGCGAAGCGCTCAATCCGATGCTGCACGTCAGTGGAGTGCTGGTGACGATGTTCGACGGCCGGACGCGGCTGGCGGTCGAAGTGATCCGCGAACTGGAGAAATACTTTCCGCAGCAGATTTTCAAATCACAGATTCCGCGTAACGTTCGTCTCTCCGAGGCGCCGTCGTACGGCAAACCCGCGATTCTCTTCGACCTAAAGAGCCGCGGCGCGCAAGCATACCTTGCGCTGGCGCGGGAGATGCTCGAACCAGCGCGACAGGCGGAAAGTCTGTGAGATGAGCGTTCAAAAGCGTGGCTTGGGACGCGGCCTGGGAGCCCTGCTGGGCGAGGGCGCGGTCCCGGTCGCGACGTCGCATGAGATCGTCCGCGAGATTCCGGTCAATGAGATCACGCCGAATCCGTTCCAGCCGCGCAAGAGCTTCGACGAAGCCGCGCTCGGCGAGCTGAAAACGTCGATCGAGGAATACGGCGTGCTGGTTCCGATTATCGTGCGCCGGCGCGAAGACGGCTACGAGCTCATTGCGGGCGAACGGCGCTGGCGTGCCTGTGCCGCGTTGCGGCGTCCCACGATTCCGGCAATCGTCCGCGCCAGCGACGATCGTCAAACCCTGGAGTTTGCCATCGTCGAGAACCTTCAGCGCGAGAATCTCAATCCGCTGGAGGAAGCAGCCGGCTTTCAACATTTGCTCGACGAGTACGATCTGACGCAGGACGAGCTCGCGCGGCGACTCGGCAAAAGTCGCCCGGCCGTTGCAAATACGTTACGTCTATTGAGCCTGACCGGTCCGATCAAGCTGATGCTCGTCGAAGGCCGGCTCTCTGCCGGGCATGCGCGCGCGCTCCTCGCCGTGCCGGAAGAGCGGCGGCTTTCGCTCGCCCAACGCACGGTGAAGGAGGGTTTAACGGTTCGGGCACTCGAGCGCGCGGCTGCGGCGCAGAGCGCGCCCGAGAACGCGACGGCGGCACGCGAGCTCTCAGCGGACGAACGATCGTTCGAGAATCGGCTGCGGGAACGCTTCGGCACGCGGGTCGCGCTCGTGCGCCATCATCGCGGTGGCCGGATCGAGTTTCGGTTTGGCAACGACGATGAGCTTATTCGCCTCGGCGATCTCTTGCTCGGCAACGAAGACTCGACGTAATGTTCGTTCCGGTCTCGCGCCTCATCGCCGTTGCGATGGCGGCAGTGCTCTGCTTCGCATTGCTCGTTCCGATGTCGCTCGCCCGCCACAACGTGGCGCTCGCGACGTTCGTCGCCGTCGTTTTCTTCGCGTATCTCGTCGCAAACATCGTGCTGTGGCAACGCATGCGTCGCGGCTAACGCAGCGGCGGACTGCGCTGCTGCACGGCATCTACGTCATTCTCAATTCGAGCTCGCGCATGCTCGAGTTGGCGAGCGCCGTACTCCAGTCAGGGGTGCGCATCGTGCAGTATCGCGCCAAACGCGGGATCGATGAATCCGCTTTGCAGCGTCTACGAAAGCTCACCCTCGAGCATGATGCGCTGCTGATTCTCAACGATGACTGGCGCACCGCGAGCTTGTTCGATTGCGATGGCGTTCACCTCGGTCCCGAAGATGACGGCTTTGCGCAGGTCGCAAGCGTGCGCGAAGCACTGCCCAGCGGTTTGATCGGGCTTTCCTGCGGCACCATCGAGGAAGTACGCGCTGCAAACGCCGCCGGCGCCGATTATCTCGGAGTCGGTTCGATCTATCCGACGACGTCGAAGAATGATGCAGGCGAGCCGATCGGGACCGGCGCGTTGCAGACGCTCATTCGTACGAGCGACGTGCCCGTTGCGGCAATTGGAGGAATAACCGCCGCAAGGATTACGGAGATTCGCAGCAGCGGCGCCGCTATGGCAGCGGTGATTTCTGCCATTTCGAACGCAGCGGATCCGCGCCGCGCCGCGCGCGAACTCGTCGATGCATGGAACGCGTGATCGTTCTCTCCATCGGCACGACGCATCCGTGGAACGTCGCGGGCGTTGGACGCGATCTCGTCGTTGGATGCGAGCTCGGCGTGCGTGTCTTTACCGCGATCGCGGCGGTGAGCGCGCAAGGCGGCCGGGGCGTCACGGTGCTGGAAGCACTTCCCGTTGACGTTCTAACCGCGCAGCTCGCGGCGCTTCCGTGGGACTCCGCCGGAGCCGTGCGCGTCGGCGCCCTGCCGACGCTTGCTGCCGTGCGCGCCGTGGCCGAGCCGCTCCGCCTACGGCCGTGGCTGCCGGCGGTCGTCGATCCGGTCCGGCGCGCGAGCCGCGGCGGTGAGCTCACCGACGCTTCGGCAGCGTACGGCGTTCGCGACGAGCTGGCGACGCTCGGCAGCGTCGTGCTGACCCCCAACGTTGACGAGGCGGCGTTCCTGCTCGGCCGCCCCACGATCGAACGCGACGACCTAGCTGAGGCGGCAGCGGCATTGCAGGCGCGCGGTCCTGCTGCCGTGCTGCTCAAAGGCGGCCATCTGGATGGAGAACCCTGCGACGTCCTGGCCACCGCCAGCGGCATCGAGCTCTTCCACGAGGCTCGCATAACTGGAACGATGCACGGCACCGGCTGCACGCTGGCCATGGCCCTGGCGTGCGAACTCGCTCGTGGAACGCCGATCGTCCATGCAGTACACGCAGCGCGGGCCTACGTGCGTGCGCAGCTCGCAAGGCATTGAGCGTCGCGAGGTAACATTCACGCGCGAATGACTCAGACCGTCGCGCGAAAAGCGCGCGTGATGTCCGGCATGCGTCCGACCGGCGAGCTCCATCTCGGGCACCTCGTCGGCGTGCTTACGCAATGGGCGGGTTACTCGGAGACGGCCGACGCCTTCTTCGAAATCGCCGACCTCCACGCGTACACGACCGACTTCGAAGATCCGTCAAAGATCCGCGGCGCGCGCAACGCAATGGTCGCGGCGTGGCTCGCGGCCGGCGTCGATCCGCAAAAATCGACGATCTTCTTACAGTCCGGCGTTCCGGAGATCTGCGAGCTCGAGACGCTGCTCGGTATGATCACGCCACTTTCGTGGCTGGAACGCGTGCCGACGTTCAAAGGCCAAATCGAGGCACTTGGCCAGAAGATCGCCACCTACGGATTTCTCGGCTATCCACTGTTGCAGCTTTGCGACATCGCAATTTTCCGCGGCCAATACGTTCCGGTCGGACGTGACCAAGTCGCGCACTTGGAATTCGGGCGCGAGGTCGTTCGCCGATTCAACTACCTCTACGGCGAGGGAAGGGAGATCCTAACCGAGCCCCAGCCGACGCTATCCGATTTCCCCGAAGTCCCTGGGACCGACGGACGCAAGATGAGCAAATCCTACGATAATGCGATCCTGATCGGCGACGACGAGGCGACCACGACGCAAAAAGTCCGCGGCATGATCACCGATCCGCAGAAGATCCGCCGCGGCGATCCCGGCCGGCCCGAAATCTGCCCGCTTTTCGCGCTCTGGCGTTTCGTCAATCCCGCCACGGTTGACGGCGTCGCTGCCGCTTGCCGGTCGGGGGCGCTGGGATGCGTCCAAGACAAGAGCGATTTTGGCGAACAGCTCAACGCGTATCTTCGCCCGGTGCGCGAGCGCTATGCAACGTATCGCGATGATCCCTCGCTCGTCGAGCGCATCATCGCCGAAGGGACCGCCCGTGCCCGCGAGATTGCCTCAAACGTGCTCGCCGACGTCAAACATGCAATGAAGCTAACGTAGGGCGGAATGAAGCCGACGTAGGGCGGTTTCGCTCGAACTCGGACACATTCGTCGCGCGACATCGTGCCGCGCTCCTATCGACTGCCTCGCGCCTCCCGCAATCCTGCTCCGGCGCTCGGTCAGACGGTCCTCCGTTCGAACGAAAGCCGCCCTACTTTGCGCGAGGTCTCATCAGCGCGAGCAGCGGCACGCCCAGAATCAGCACAAACGGAAAAAGCACAGGGCTACGTCAATTGCCGGCTCGCGGGGATGTCTCGCCAGCGCGGGGCGCCGGCGGGATAATCGCCATCCGGATGGGCGTCGATCCACTGCTGCGCGCGGACCGCCGCGTACTCAAAGTGCAAGAACGACGCGCGGGATCGCTTCCGTAACGCTTCAATCAGCGGTTGCATCGCGCTCCAAGCGCTGACCGTTGCGTAGGCGCTTGCCCCGATCTGAAAGACTACTTCTGCCGGGACGAGCCCCTGTCGCAATGCGATACCCACCTCATCAAACCAGAACGCGACGCGCAGCGGGCTCTCATTTGAAGGTATTTCGCGCTGCACGACCCTCCCGACGTAATCAGGATCCTTTTTCAAAACGGCCGCAAGGTCCAAGAGCACAAAGTCAAAGAGCTTCATCATTTCTGGCGAATTCGCGCGATTATAGACATCGACAAAGGCCTGAAGCTGATTTCCGGCGCGCATGTGGCGCAGTTGAATCAGGGCGACGACCGCTGCGGCCGTTAACACGACCAGCGTCGCTACGCTCGCGGCGGCGCTAATCAGCTCAGCCACGTTGTGCCGTTGCCCGCGTCTATCCTTTGAAGTTCGGCAGCGTCTTCGCGATCGATCCGAGCGCCCAGTCGATGTCGTCGACCGACGCCGCATAGGAGAAGCGCAGATAGCCTTTGCCGGCTGCGCCAAATGACGAACCCCCGCCGCAGGCGACGCCGCCTTCCTCGAGCAGGAACTTCGCCAGCGCGCGATCGTCCTGCGTGATCGACGAAACGTTGGGAAAGGCGTAAAACGCGCCTTCCGGCAGCAGGCACGAGATGCCGGCAATCGCGTTGAGGCCTTCCACGAGTCGATCGCGCCGCGTGCGGAAGATTTCGTTCATGCGCTGTACAGGCTCGTCAGGCCCTTCCAACGCCGCGATCCCGGCCATCTGCACGAACGCCGCGACACAGCTAAAGGTGTTGTTGTTAAAAAGCGTCACCGTCTTGGCGAGCCGCTCCGGCAGCAGCGCGTAGCCTAGCCGCCACCCCGTCATTGCATAGGCTTTCGAGAAGCCGTCGACGACGATCGTGCGATCGCGCATTCTCGGCAGCGACGCAATCGAGACGTATTCGCTGCCCAAATAGAAATTGCGGCTATAGATTTCGTCGGCGAGCACGAGAAAATCGTGGCGCTCCGCCAGATCGGCGATGAATTCGAGATCGCTCTTTGTCAGTACGCCGCCGGTCGGATTGTGCGGAGAGTTGATGACGACGACCTTGGTCTTCGACGACACGCGGCGCGCGAGCTCGTCGAGATCCATCCGCCAGTTGCGCGATTCCAAGAGCGGGATAGCATGAATCGTTGCCTGATGGTAGCTTGCGCATGAAGCGTAGGCCGGGTATGCCGGATCGAAGTAGACGAATTCGTCGCCGGGATCGAGCAGCGCGCTCAACGTGTTCCAAATCACCGGCTTTGCGCCGGGACCCACGACGACGTTCTCGGGTCCCCACTCCGGGGCTATGTTGCGAAAGCGGCTGGCATATTGGGCGATACTGGCTCGGAGAGATGGGAGCCCGCTCGACGGCGTATAGTGCGTATGGTTGTCGTAGAGAGCACCGACGGCTGCTTTTTTGATGTGGTCGGGCGTATCGAAATCCGGTTCGCCGATCTCCATATGCACGACACGCCGGCCTTGCGCTTCGAGCTCGCGCGCACGCGCAAGAATTTCAAACGCATTCTCGGAGCCTAACCGCGCAACCGCTGCGGCGAGGCGATCTTCGTGTACTGCGAGCATGCAACCATCCTCTCTATCGCGGGACACCGCTCGGCGGTGAGCGAAACGTCCCCGCGTCATGCGCCCTTTGTCGGAAGTCTTCGCGCCAGGAGCACCGACGTTGCCCGAGCGTCTAAGAACGCTCGTCGTTTCGCCCGAGCGAGAGTTGGAACCTGGAATGACGGTGCGCGCGACGTTCACGTTCCGCAATCAGGGGGGCGCACCGGCAACAGGCGTGCGGCTGCGCTTCAACGTGCCTGAGGGGCTGGTCTATCTCGTCGGAAGCGGGCGACTCGACGGTAATGATCTGGATGACGAAATGGGCAACTCGCCGCTGCTTTCGCGCGGCGGGGCCGATATCGGTGATGTCGGGCCGGGCGAAGAACGCCGCATGGAAATCGCCTACAGCGTTGCGGGCGCGATCGAGAACGGCACGATCGTCGAGCTGCAGGCGGCGCTCGCCTCATTCGAGCTGCCGCCTGTCGGCTCGAACGTTGTCCGTCTCGTCGTGCGCAGCAAACCGCAGTTGCGCAACGCACTGACACGCATCGCGATCGATGCGTCACAGGAGCCGCATCCCGGTTCGCAGGCCCAAGTTACGATTCGAATTCACAATGCGGGGCAGTCGAGCGCGCACGACGTCATCGTGGTGGCGCCGATACCCGAACAGGCGTCGTACGTCGCGGGCTCGGCACGCGTAAACGGACGCGAAATCGAGCGTGACCTCACCGCGCCGTTCGACCGCACGCACGCGCCCATCGTCGTGCGCTCGCTGGCCGCCAATGCCTCCGCGGTCGTAAGTTACCGGATCGCGCTCGACGCGCCGCTGGTAAACGGCGCGCAGATCGTGGCGCAGGCCCAAATCGGTTCGCAAGAGACGCCGGCGTTTTCGTTGGAAGCTGCCTCACTCACCGTGGTGTCATCGCCGCATTTGAGCGACGAACGCACGTTGCTGCGCTCCGAGCCATCGCATGGCGTCCGGCCGGGACAGCGCATCACGCTCTCGGTTACGGCGCAAAACGCCGGCTCCGCGACTGCCGAACGTGTCTCCGCGACGATCGAGCTTCCGGAGGCGCTGATCTTTGTGCGCGGAGCCTCCACGATCGACGGACGGGCTGTCCGCGAACGCAGAAAAGAGCCCCTGCGCTTTACGCTTGGACCCGTCGAGGCCGGCGAAAGCGCCACACTGCGCGTCGACGCGGTCGTCGCGGCGCCGTTGCCCGATGGCACGATGCTCGCGCCATCGGCGACGCTGGAATGGGGACCCGGCGACGCGCAACGGCGGCTCGAGTGCACCGTAACGGTTCACTCCGAACCGGCCTTTCCGCCGCGCCGTAATGGAATCGAGCGCCACGGGACGGCGGTCGTCCGTCCCGGCGACGCGCTCGAAGCGATGGTTACGCTCGCAAACGATGGCAGCGCGGCCGCGAACGACGGCGTGCTGCACGTGCGCCTCGAGCCCGCGCTCGACGAGATTGCCATCTTCGAAGGAGCGACCCGCCTCAGCTTCGAGCGCGACACCGTTGAGCTCGGGACGCTGGATGCGTACGCGACGCGTAAGCTGACGTTGCGCGCACGTGTGCCGTCGCCGTGCCCCGACCGCACCGAACTTCGCATTGCGCCCACCTTGCATACGCGCGAACTCGGCGAAACGCCGCTCCGCGAAGCGTTTTGGCGAGTCGATTCTCACCCAGCATTTCGCGTCGAGAGCTCCCGGCTAGAACTCTCCGAGGAATCGGTTTTACGTCCCAACCAGCTCGCGCAGATCGACGTCCTCCTGACGAACGCGGGGACCGATACAGCGCATAACGTTGCTCTTCGTCTCTACGTTTCGCCGGAGGCACGCCTCGAGAGCGTCGACGGCGCAACGCGCGAGAAGTCATCGCTGCTCTTTGGTGAGCTTGCGCCCGGTGCGCGCGCCCGCGCCCGAGTTGCCCTGCGCTTATTGCGCAGTCTGGCAAAGGAGTATCCGGTCACGGTCGATGCGGTGCTGACCGCCGATGCGATCCTCCCCGTCCCGCTTACTCGCTTGACGATTGCGACCGTGGCGGAGCCCGATTTTTCGGTTGGCCGGCTCTTCAGCCACCCAGCCGAAACCGCGGAGGCCGGCGAGATCGTGGAGTGGACGCTTCAGCTTCGCAACGGCGGCGACGGCGTCGCGCATCACGTTGCAGTCTGCATCGCGCTGCCCGACTCGCTCATTTACGTTCCGAACTCCACGACGGTCAACGACGTGCCGGTGCGCGATGCAGGGGCCCTCCCGCCGTTTGCCGCGGAGGGCGGCATCGCACTCAACGAAGTCGATCCGGGAGTCGAGCCGACGATTCGCTGGCAGTGCGTCGTCCATAACGCACTGCGCAGCGGAACCGCGATCGTGCACGCGGCGCAAATTCGTTACGACGGCGAGCGTGAAGACGAGATTCTCGCTCCGGAGATCGTCGTGCGTTCGGGTCCGGTCTTCGCCAATGCGATCCCGGGCTTGCCGTTCGGTCTCGAAGGCTTGTTGGGACCGGCGCCCGCGGGCGAGCCGCGCGCGATTGCGCAAGATAGATTCTTGGAGTTGCCCCCCGCGACGCCCGTCTCGGACGGCAACGGCGCGCCCTACCGCGCGCAGCTTGCTGCAGCGTCGACGAGTCCGCCGGGCGCTCCTCGCACCGCGACGTTGGTAACGTTTAAAGACGATCGCGTCGCTCGTACGCTGCGGTTCTTGCGCGAAGCTCGCTTCGGCGGATTGGTCACACACCTATTTGCGTTGCGTGCCTTCCTTCCGGATGCGATCGGCGACGCGCGCTGCGGTGCGCTGGAACCGTTGCGCGATTCGCTGCGTGAAGAGTTCGATCGGCTCTTCATAAAGTTACGATTGCCGCGATACGCAATCGTCGCCCGCGACATCGAGACGCCGTCGCTGCGCGCTGCCGTCGCTCACGTCCTCGACGAGGCCGCCTCCGCGCGCGGCGCACCGCCGGATTCTCCTATTGCGTGCTTGGAGCTGCGAGGTACCTTTTCAAGCGACGAACTGCGTGCACTGTACGATCGGGCGTTATCATCCGAACTCGCGTCAGCCCCCCCTTGGGCTGCACTCGCGCGGCTGCTGCCGGACGACTCGGCATCCTATGCGGAGTATCGCACCCGGTTGATCGAACGGCTAGACGCGTTCGCGAGCTCGGATCCGGCGGAGTTTGTCGAGGCGCTCCAGCGAGAACAGGACGCCGCATTGGGCAACGCGCTTGGCGCGATGTGCGCTGCACTGCACGCGATCGCATAGCCGATTCGCCACGCGGTGTCGCTCTTAGTCATTTCGCTGCTCGTCATGTTCGCGATGGGGCTGGCAATCGCGTTGCGCCGCCGCCGCGCCGCCGTGCACGCTCTCGCGCCACCGCCTGAAAACTGGCTCGCGCCCGTCGGCGAAGATTTCACGGCGCTCTCCGAAGCAGAGCGCTGCGATTTCATTTTTGCCGTCGCAGCGCTCGACGACGATTCGTCGGAAGCGTTGCTGGCGCGCGCGCTCCGCGATCCCTCAGAGGGCGTTGCTTTCGCTGCGGCGCACGCGCTCGTACGGCGCGGCGGCTTAGAAACGCTGGAACGCCACCTTTCCGCGTGCGCCGGCGAGCGCGCTGCGTCGCTACGGCTTCTTGTGGAAATATTGGACTAGGATTTGCCGCGCGATCGGCGCCGCCACGCTTGCGCCGTATCCGCCGCTTCGATCGACAAAGACCGCGACGGCGAACTTGGGATGCGCGCTCGGAGCCCACGCGATGAACCACGTTGTATTCGGCCCGTTGCCGCCATCGGTCTCCACGGTCCCCGTCTTGCCCGAGAATGGAAGTCCGTCGATCGCCAAGCCGTACGCCGTTCCGCCAGGGTCGGTGACCTTTGCCATTCCTGCGCGCACCGCGGCGAGCGCGGAAGCGGTCACCGGAACGTGCCGAATGACGCGGGGTCCAAACTGCGCGACGTTTCGGCCGTCAGGGCTGCGGATCTCACGCACGATCTGTGGGCGGTAGAGCGTGCCTCCGTTGATCACGGCGGACGCGACGTTGACCATCTGCAACGGCGTCGCTTGCATCGCACCTTGGCCGATACCCAAAAAACATGCTTCGCTGGGTTCCATCGGAACTCCAAATTCGCGCATCTCCCACGCACTGGTCGGCCAGTTGCCTTCGTTTTCGCCTGGAAGATCGATGCCGGTCTTCGCGTCTAAACCGAACGCGAGCGCGTATTTGCGCAACCGCTGATTGCCGAGCCACCATGCAAGACGGAAAAAGTACCCATCGCTCGACGCAGCCAGCGCGGGAATGAAGGTTGTGTTACCGAGGCCGCCCGCGGCGATATCGCGGGCATAATAGCCGCCGCAATCCCAGCCGCCGGTATCGTCGACAATTTGATTCACGCGCACGACGCCTTCCGTCAGGGCCGCGGAACCCGTCACCATCTTAAACGTCGAGCCCGTCGGCGTTGCTGCCGCGATCGCGCGATTGAAGAGCGGCTGCGCCGGGTCGACTAAATCACGCACGATGTGTTTCAAACGAACGGCGGCAAAGTCGTTTGGATCGTAGTTGGGGTAACTCGCGAGCGCGAGGATCTCGCCCGTCCACGGATCCTCGGCGACGACGGCGCCCGACAACGTGCGCCGTCCGAGCGCGCGGATTCCGTCTCCGAGCGCGTTTTCGGCAATCTGCTGCAACCGCCAGTCCAGATTCGTCAACAACGTATCGCCGGGAATAGCTGCTCGTGAACTCAACTTGATATTCGGCACGACCGCGCCGGCAGCGTCGACGACGACGCGCTGGCCTCCCGGCGTGCCGCGCAAGTATGTGTCGTACGTTTGCTCCAACCCGTCCTTGCCGATCACGTCATTCGGCGAGTACCCGCGATACTTCAACCGCTCGTACTCTTGCTGGGTGATAGCGCCGACGTATCCCACGAGATGCGAGCCCGCGCGGCCGCGCGGGTAATCGCGAAGCGGCTGTACTTCGAGATCGACGCCAGGAAGATCGCCGAGCACCTCGGAGAGTCGCGCCACCGCATCGACCGGCAGATCTTCGGCCAGGATCACCGGTCCGTACGGTTCATTTGCGACGACGTTATCGAAGCCGTCGTAACTGACGCCGCGGTGATGGAACAACCGATACCAGAGCGAACGCTCCTCGACGCCCAGAATTCCGGCTAACGTATTGAGCTCGTGACCCACGTTCGTCACCTCCGATGGAATCAGAGCGACGACGAACGATGGTCGGCTGCGCGCAATCACGGTGCCGTGCCGATCGAAGATCATTCCGCGCGGCGCCGCGACGGGAATCAGACGAATCTGATTTGCTTGCGCTTGTGCGCGATAGCGTTCGCCGTCAACGAGCTGAACCTGGATCAGCCGCGCAAGCAGTGCGACCAAAGCCAGAAACACCGCCGCGCAAAACACGACGATCCGCCAGGCTGGTAAACGCCACGGCGCCGGTCGCGGACCAACCGGACGGCTCATCGCGCAGCCGTTTCGAACCGCCGGGCGACCAGCATCGCCGCGACGATTACGACTGCGTTGAACGCGGCCTGGAGCAACGCCTGGTGGAAATGCAGCGTGCCGAGGCCCGGCGGATACCCCGACAGCGCCATGCCGATCCAAAAGATCAACGCGCGCAGCAGCGTAGCGATCACGATGATCGTCGTCGCGAGGGGAATCGAGTCGGCGAAGAAGCCGCGTGAGAGCCGGCTCGCTAGCAGCGCGCTCAGACCCGTCGCAATCGTCCAAGCCGCGCCGGTTTGGGCGGAGAGTGCGTCTTCGCAGAGCCCGGCCGCGAGCCCGTAAATCGCTGCGCGGAGCGCGTCGACGCGCACGGCGTACCAGATAACGACGACGAGCACGAAGCTCGGAACTACCTCGCGAACTGCAAGATAGTGCACGACGGTGGCTTGAGCGAGAACGGCAGCGCAGAGCCAGGCCGCCGCAACATACCATGCGGGACCGACGAACGGTGCGACGTGAGGTTTAGCGGGTCGTTGCACCCGGAACGACGACGACGCGATCGAGCGCGCCAAAGTCGACGAATGTCTTAAGGACCGCGGTCTGATAGAGCGTGCCGTCGCCGCGTTGGATCGCCCGTACGACGCCGATGGGAACGCCTGAGTGAAACGAGCGGCCTTCGCCGGTGACCACTGCATCGCCGACGCGCAACGGCGCATCCTGCGGAATGTATTCGACCACGACACTAGTGAGGTTACCGCGTGCGATGCCCCACCAGCGGCCGCGCGCAACGATCGCTGGAATTCGCGCCGTGTAGTCCGTTGCCAGGACGACGGTGCTCGAGAAGGGTCCCGCAGAAGCCACACGGCCGACGACGCCGTCGGCGGCGATCACGCCGTCGTCGCGCCGAACCCCGGATTGAAACCCCTTATCAATCGTCACCGCGCGCGATTCGTTCTCGGGCGGGAAACCGATCGCGCGGGCCTCGATTCCACGATAGAGAT
>Ga0070731_10001456_pt1 | contig 24413 bp, 21 predicted proteins | sample Coa_R1_2_FD_66448 | JGI IMG/M metagenome (GOLD analysis project Ga0070731, IMG submission 66448) | Surface soil microbial communities from Centralia Pennsylvania, which are recovering from an underground coalmine fire - Coalmine... | ecosystem: Environmental > Terrestrial > Soil > Unclassified ... | reverse complement strand
CCCTACCGGCCCGCCGGCGGGACCGGCGTCATGGTCCGCACGCTTCTTCGCTACCTCGAGGAGCAGTAGGAGGCGCCGCACGGGACCCGGGAGGGAGTTATTTCTTCCCGGACTCGGCGACCAGCTTTTCGAACAGGGCCAGGTATCGCGGGAGCGCGGCGCTCAGCGAGAACTCTTTTTCGGCGCTCTCCCGGGCCTTCGCGCCCACGGTCTTCCGAAGGTCGGGGGACTCGATCAGCTTCGTCAGCTTTTCTTCCCACTGGCCGAGCGTCCCCACCAGGAATCCGTTGTCCCCGTCCCGGATGTAGATCCGGTTCGCCGTGACGTCCGAGGCCACCACCGGAAGCCCCGCCCCGAAATACGCCAGCAGCTTCGTCGACACTTTGCCGCGCGTCCACGGATCCTCGACCAGCGGGGCGATGGCGATATCGAACGACCGGACGTCGCTCACTTCGTTGTCCGCCGAAAACGGCTGATGCACGAGGCGGACGCCGTCCATCGCGATCGTCGCTTCGCAGACCACCTTGAGACGCAGCCAATCGTAGCGGCGGCAAAGCCGGGTCAGCGGCGCCTTCACGATCTCGACCGACGGAAGGTTCGACGGCGTGCCCATCCAGCCGATCGTGATCTCCTTCGTGCCGGGGGACGGCTCGCGCGGCTGCCAGCGGGCCAGGTCGATCACCGTCGGCAGAACGTGGACTCGGGCGGGATCGGCGCCGTTACGACGGGCGTGCTCCGCGAGGGTCTCGTTGGTCGTGACCACGGCGTCTACCACCCGGACGGTCCGTCGAAAGCGCCGGTCCTTCGTGGGCGAGTCGCGAATCGCGCCCGCGTCGTCCTTCTTGAGCGTGACGACGTCGTCGAACTCGAAGATGAGCGCCTTGGCATGCTTGCGAAGGCGGTTCAGGATCATCTTGGGGAGCAGTCGCTTTTGCAAGACGGTGACATCGTAGCCGAGAGCCCGCTTGGCCTGGGACAGGCGAGCGACGATGCCCGCGGGCATTTCCTCGACGGTGCACCGGAGGCCCGACTGTTCGAAGTGCGGGATGAACTGGAGGAGGCGCCACTTCGTGCTGGGCGCATCCTTCTTCTGCGTGATGAAGAGGACCTTCACGGGCGGAAGTATCGCACATCCCCTTCCCCCAGACAAGCAACGCCCATCACCCAATCGAGGAAACGCGGGCCCCGTTTGCAGCGTATTACTGGCAATTCCAGCGATTATGAGGAGCGGGACATGAAGATCCTCGGCCGGATCGCCTTCGCGGGACTCGTCGCCTTGTTCGCCATCGGGTTCGCCTGGGGGGCCCAGCAGGCCAAGCCCGTCAACAAGATGTGCCCGGTCATGCCGGACCATAAGGTCGACGTTGAAGTCACCGTTCAGTACAAGGGCAAGCTCGTCGCCCTGTGCTGCACCGCCTGCCTCAAGAAGTGGAATGCGAACCCCGGCGCCTACGCCGCCAACGTGAAGGAAGATTTCGGCTCCCCCGACATGCCCGACGGCGCCAACACCGTCAAGGGCGCCATCGAGGGCGGCAAGGCCGGCGGCTATCTGGTCGCCGTCGTCTTCGCGGACAAGAGCCCCAAGACCGATGCGTTCATGAAGCTGTTTCTCGATGCCAGCGTCAATCCCGAAATCCTGTCCTGCGCCTTCGGTAAGGTCGACTTCAAGAAGGAATCCGACGAGTCCAAGCTGTACAAAGTGACCGCGGCTCCGACCCTGATCCTCCTGGACCCGACCAAGGAGCCTGCGGCGCTCCTGAAGACCATCACGAGCGGGACGCCCAAGTCCCTCCTGAAGGACCTCCAAGACGCCAAGGAGAAGCTCGGAAAGTAGGTCCTGGGACGGGCCCCGGAGTGCGGTTTCCCTGAATCGATCCGTCCGCCCGGTCTGGCCCCGCCGGCGTCATCCGGTCCACCGGCATTCCAGGCATCGACGGTCTCGGTGCAGCCCTCAGCCCGGGCCCCACGGAGCCTGGTTGCCCTCCGTGCGCCGCCCGCACCCCCTATCGACCTTAGGCCCTCCGCCGACGGCGAATCAGCGCGAGAAGTCCCAGAGGAAGGATTCCTTCAAGCCCCAACAGTCCGCACTTCCAGACGTGGTGCAGCGGGGGAAGGTGGACGGCGGTATCGATGGGAACCAGAGTCGCTCCCAGCGCCAGATAGTTCGGATCCAGACTCCCCGTCGTCGTAATGATGATGTCAAAAGGCGCCGTATAGGTCGTCTGGGTGTCCACATTCAGCGGCGTCACGGTGATGGTGACCGGGGTATTCTGAGTCGCGCTGGGAATGACCGTGGGAAACACCGTCGCCAGATTCGGATCGCTCACGCTCAGATTGAGCTGCACGTTGGCCGTCGGGGTGGTGGACAATTGCACGGTAAACGTGATGGAAGGCCCTCCGTTCACGATGGACAACCCCGAGGGCGGGGTCACCACGATCCCCACGGTATCGCCTTCCAGGACGTTGCACGTGACCGTCGGCAGGACCACCCCGTTGAACGTGGCATCTCCAGGGCAACTGCTCGGTCCCACGTTGATCGGCACCACGGTGGGATCATTCAGGATGAAGTCATCCACCCCGGTAATCGTCACCGTCTGGGTGAGAGACGCTCCCGGGTTGAATGTCAAGGTCACCATCGTCGCGGGGACTGGGAATGCCACCGAGCTGACCTTGGCCTGGCCTGGATTGGTGCTCGTGATCGGAATCGTGACGGCCCCCCCAGGGTTCGACGTCAGGGTCACCGTGAAGAAGGTGGTGCCCCCCTTCTCGGCCACGCTCACGGTCGTCGGGGTGACCGAGATGCGCTGGACGTCGATCGTGCAATCGGAGCTGCAGGAGAGCGCCCCGTCGCTCGCGGTCAGCCTCAGGACATAAAGCCCGGGCGCGGAGAAGGTCGCTGTGGGGGTGAGCGAGTTGGCGTTCGAAAACACGACGGTCCCGGCGCCCGCCGACGCACTGACAAGCGTCCAGGTGGTCGTCAACGTCGATGGAGCCGGCAGTCCGTCGTCGCTCACCGTTCCGGCGAGCTGGACCACCGTGTTGGGGGGGGTGGCGGGAACGGTCTGATTGGGTCCGGCGCTGACCACCGGCGGCTGATTGACGAAGTCGTAGACTTCCGCCTGGGACACGACCCGACTGTAGACTCGGAGTTCGTCCAACTCGCCCAGGAAGTAGTGGTTGCTTCCCTCGTTGGTCAGATGGCCGATCGTCTGGATGACCGTGCTCATGTTGCCGGTGGCGGAATTCACGGTGGTGACGAGCACGCCGTCCATGAACACCTGGGTTGCCCCAGAACCCACCGCTCGGGTGAAGACCACGTGGTGCCAATTGCCATCGTTGAAAGGAGTGGCGTTCGAGGTCTGGGCTCCGAGCGTCCCGTTGGCCTGGATTCCCAATAGGCTGACGGGGCGAGCCGAAGGAGCGACGAAACCCCAGGCGATTCCCGTTCCGTTATTTCCGGCATTGGAGCCTAGGATGCCGGGGCTGTTCGCCGGCCCGTCTCCGGTCCCTTGGGACTGGGTTCGAACCCAGACGGCCATCGAGCAGTCGCCGTTCCCCATCACGGGCGCCAGATCGGCGGCCAGATGGACCTGATTGGCCAGGCCGTTGAACCGGAGGGCGCCTCCATAGACGCCATCCTCAAAGAAGGGGCCGGAACCCGCCGTGGACGTGGCTCCGAGCGCCTGCAGCGTGCCGGTGTTGGTGCCCGCGCTATCCCCAGCCGTCGTCCCGGCACGGGGATCGTCAAAGGTCCAGTAGTTGGTGAGATTGGTCACGGTCGGGGGATGATCCGTAAAAACGATCGACTGCGCCTGAGGCATGACATTGCCGGCCGCGTCGGATATCCCGCTGACGTTCAGGACGTAATTCGTGTTGAGCGTCAGGCCCGTGATCGTCAGCAACACCGACTGAAGATCGTTCTGGAGGGCCGCCGCGGTCACCGCGCCGGTCACCGGGAAGGGGCTGACATTCGTCGTCGTGCTGTAGTTGCCCAACGTTTGAGCGGTCCCGGCGGTGAGCGCTTCATTAAACCGGACCATGAATTGATTGGTCCGGACCGGAATCACCGTATTGACCACGGGCGGGGTGGTATCCGTCAGGGTATAGGCCACCACCGTCGGGTCGCTGGGACTAAGACCGGGGGCCGTCGCAACGGCCGAAATCGTGGCGTTGGCGGACACCGCAAACGGATTGGCATAGGCCTGGGCGGCTCCGCCATTAAGTTGATAGCTGATCGTCGCGCCGGGAATGTCGCAAGACATGGTCACCGCGGAGCTATTCGCCAGGGCCCCCGCGACCGGGGTGATCTTGGGACTGGGGGTTTGGCGAAGGAGAGCCGTGGCGGGAATGGATGCCGCCGCCGCCCCGGGAGGCGTCCATTGCACATCGCAGAAATAGGGGCCGCCGCCCTGCATGAACTCCACCCGGATGGAGTACTTCTGATTTTGGTTGAGATTGGCCACGGTGCCCGAATACGTGGTGGTTCCTTGGAATCTCCAGCCGTCCGCCACCAGGTTGCCATCGATCCACAGCCGAACTCCGTCGTCTCCCAAGATCGAAAAGGAGTACTGTCCCGTGGCGGTGGGAACGAGACACCCTGTCCACCGGACCGTGAAATTCTGCCCGCTGGCGGGATAAGGAACGGGGGTCTGACCTGCCGCGGTGGTGCCGAACGTGATCGGCCCGTTGTATTGGGTCATCCCCGGCGTTGCGGCATCCACGTTGTTGCCCGAATTGTCGAAGAATTGCCCATAAAGGCCGTTGGGGGCAGCGGGCGTATTCTGGGCCTCGGCCACCGTATGAGCCAGGAGCGCCAGCCCGCTCGCCAGAACGGCCAATCCGATCTTGTGGAATCTAGGAAAAGTGGTCACACCGTCCCCCCATTCATTGATCACCCGAACCCCGGTCACGTGCTGCAACCCAACGTGCATATTTTACGCCTTAATCCGTTCAGTTTCAAATTCTAGTCGTAAAATTGCCGCCGTCCGCCCCCGCTCCAGAGGGTGGATGGCTCTCGAAAAACGATGTCCGGACACCGAGCGACTGTTTCTTCCCCATAGAAATACCCGTTTTGCACACCCGGAGGATCCTCCCAAGCTTCATTCTTAATCGACACCAATCCCCATAGAAATATGCATGAATGATCGGAAATCCCATAAATCATTTGAAAGTAAGATTTTCTAGTCTATTATTCGGGTGTCTAAAAACATGGGGGGTTGGTGAGCAAAGGGCCGGGGAAGCGTTTCTTCTTCAATTTCATCTTCACCTTGGTTGCAGTGGGAACCCTGCCCCAACGTGGAATGGCCTGCGAGGAGGACTCGGAGGCACCTCGCCTCCCCTCGTTCCTCAGCCTTCTTCCCGAAGAAGAATCAGGGTTGACCGGGCCCGTGCTGCCGACGGAACTGGGCGCCTGGACGAACCTGGCGGCGGACGTTCCTCCGGAGGAGGACCTGCTTTCCTGGCGCTCTTTGTCCTTGGAGCCCGAGCCCCAAGGACGGCTCAACACGGCCCCTCCCTTCATCGACTTCAAGAACCTGGAACTGGGAGGCTTTGCCGGTGTCGTCAGCTACAGTTCCGCGTTCAAGGCCCGAGCGGATTATGTTCTTGGCGTCAGCTCCCGAGTTCCCGCGCCCGGAATTCCCCTGGGGGATTGGGGCATTTGGGCGGAGCTCTACCTCTCGCACATCAAGCGGGATCTCCCGTTCTTCTATCCCGACAAGGTCGGTAACTGGTTTGGACTGGACGCGGGTCTGGATTACACCTTCCACAAGGACAGCATCTTCTTTGTGAGAGGGCAGGCAGGAGTTGTCTATGCCTACTGGAATCGGATCCAGAGCATCGACAACGGAATCGGCGGAATGCTCGGTGCTGAGGTTGGATTCTTCTGGATCCGTGGGATCGACAAGGCCGTCCTGACCATCAACCCCCAATTTAATTTTGACGGGAAGAACTATTTCATCTTTATCCCGGTGGGTTTTTCGGTGCGTTTCTAGCATCCGGGAGACCGGGCGCTCCCCCTTCTTCGGCACTGGTCCATTCGCCGACCCTAACCCGTACTCATTACCGCCGTCCTCCGGACACTTCTACAACCTCACCCCCTCTATCCCGCCATCGGCTCCGGGAGCGACTTCCTGGCAAAAGCATCCATCAGAAGCCTCATCGTCGGGCGCTCCAGCGTCCGTTCGCCCGCCGATTCGCAGCACCGGAACTCAAATCGGCCTCCCGTCCAGCCGGACATCTCGAAAAAGGCGTCCTCGCCGAACTTGCCCGCCGCTTGCGCGTCATGCGCCTCGCCCTGGCTGAGGTAGAGCACGCCCTGCACGTCGCCCCTCTCCACCAGGAGCAGCCCGGTTTTCCGGCCGGAGTGCAAGAACTGGACGAGATCTTCAAAAGGCAGAGATTCGAGACTGCCGTTGAGTTCGATTTCGGGAACTGCAGCCTGCTCTGGTCGTTCCAGAAGCGCGCCGAGAAAGGTCCGCACCGACCCGCGCCGCCTGGCCAGTTCCACCAGCCGGACCTTGGAAACCTGGACGATGTCCACCGCCGTTCGTGCCACCACCGTGACGCGTGCCGGTTCGCCGCAGATGAACGCACGCTCGGCGAAACAGTCGCCCGTACCCCGAACATCGGGAGCCGTGCTCCCGGCCCCGAGGACGTCGACTTCCCCCGCCGTGATGAACGACAGGCTCTCCACCTGCTGTCCGGGCCAGATGAGCGTCTCGCCCGCCAGCGTGTGAACTCGAGTGGCCGCGGCGAACAGCTCCGAGATGACGGCCGACGGAAGGCTCAGCAGAGTCGGCAGACCCTCCTGCGCCCGAACGTTCGTCACAATTTCCCGGAGGACGTCCGAGGGGGTCGCTTGGACGGGGACGGCGGAGTCCAGCTTGACGCGAAGCTCGTCCTCGCTAAACGGCCGCACCACGAAGCCTCGGGCGCCGCGCCGGACGGCCTCCTCGGCAAGCGGCACCTGGCCACGGTTGACGCAGAAAAGGACGCCGATTTCCTCGACCAGGCTGAGGTCCTCGAGGCAATCCATCAGGGCGCTCCCATTCATCCCAGGGAGATCCCAATCGGCGACGACGATCGCGGGTCCGGCCGGCCGCATGTGGACCCAGGACGTGAATTGGTCGCCGGCCTCGGCTTCGCGGACGGTGTCGGCCGCAAAGCGAGTCTGCCGAAGGATGCCGCAAGTGAGGCTCCTCACCCCCTTCGACTCGTCGGCCACTAGGATCTGCATCGTTAGGGAATCAGCAAGTCGCAGGCCACGGCGATACGCCGATGCTGGCAGCGAGATCGGCGAGGAACTCCGACATTTTCGTCGGATCGCGTCGCTCTTGTCTTCCAAAACCGCGGGCGTAGAGAGAGGATGCTTCCTGGAGTCCGTCGACCTCCTGAGCAGGTCCCCCGAAAAATAGGTGGCGTCTCCCCTCGCGGGAACGAAGAATAGCCCGGTAGAAGGGAGTTCGATGCCCAGGAAGGTGGACACGGTCGCTCGGTTTTTCCGCCGCTTTGTCTCCTTCTCGACGGAGTGGAAGGATTATGAGCCGATCCTGGCCGTCGACTTCACGCAGAAGGAGTTTCCCAGCCCCGCGAATCCGAAGGGTCAGAGCCTGAACGCCGCTGAACTTCTGAAGCGGATCGGCGAAATGAGGAAGCAGCTGTCGGCGCAGCACTTCGAAATCACGAATCACCTCGAGTCAGACAACCAAGTGATGGTCGAAGTGCTGTGGACCGGACTCCTGTCGGCGGACCTCGGCCCCTTCAAGAAGGGCAAGAATATCAAATCCAATCTCTGCATGGTCTTTGAGTTCATGGGCGAAAAGATCCTGGCCCAGCGAATCTACGACAGTCACGAGCAGGTCCCCGGCTGAACCGGACCTACGCCGTTTCCGCGCTCCGTCTTTGGGGCCCTTCCAGCGCCGACTTCACCAGGGCGACGATGGAGCGGAGAGAGAAGGGCTTGGGCAGGAAGAGGACCGCGAGGTCGAGCCACACGTCGGAAAAAGAGGCCGATAAGCAGATCACCCGGATGCCGGGCTGGACGGTCCGGGCTCGTTCGATGAGTTCCCTCCCGTCCATCACGGGCATCATCAGATCGGTGATGAGGACGTCGAAAGGGCGGGCGTCGGTGGTGCAGCGATCGAAGGCCTCGCCGCCGTTGCAGGCCGACTCGACCTCGTAGCCCTGGAGCTTGAGGACCTGGACGAGGATGTTGCGGATCGTGGGGTCGTCGTCCGCCACGAGGATTCTGCGGGGAGGGCTGGGGGGAGCCTCCGTTTCACCGTCCTTAGTCAGGTATCGGGTTCCCATACCAACCTCCTGGAATCCGGTCGCCGGCGTAGGATATCGCAAGAACCGTGCCGATGCATTTATAATGCAATTTTGACGAAGATATGGGTATCGCGGTCCGGGGACCGACTTTTTTGTCGTCTCCGCGGGTCCGGAAATGTCTGGAGTGGTCCGGGGCCGGGTTCGAAGCCGGACCAACGGGAAATCGAACGAAGTGACCCGCGGCGCTCCCAGGCTACAGGATATTGCAACCTATGGAGCATCAATAAGATATGAAGATCTTAAGGACCTTGCGGCCCCGCCCCAGGAAGACCGGATCGGGACCCCAACGGTCTGAAGTGGAGCTCGCTCCGTGGGTTGAATGGGATTGTCCCGTCCGCCCGGAGTCGCTTCAAGGGCCCCCGGAGGCCATCCAGGACCCTAGGCCGCAGTAGGGTCGCGCCCATAGGGCTATATCCCCAAAGGTAGTGTTTCGATGCTGGCGGAGGACCCTCCCGATGCACCCGTGAGCCACGGGGTTGGAGCACGAGTTCAGCCTCACTCCTGACCTTCCCATCGACCGGAGGAAGGTCCGAACCAAGCCCCGGGATTCGGTGCGAGAAATCCACAGCTCGCGCAAACGGTGCCATGACGGATGCTGACTCAGCCGGTTCGGATCTGGATCCTGGGAGTCCTCTGGAGCATGGGAACGCCAGCTCTGGGAGGATCGGCCGATCCGAGTTCCGCCCTCCCCCTTCTGGGATCTCCGGAGTATCGGCCTACCCCCGAACGACCCATCGGCTGGCGCGGCGACGGGAGCGGGGCCTACCCGGGCGCGTCCCCTCCGCTCGAATGGTACCGGCGGCCTCGGGGGATGTATCACGTCCTTCGTGCCTCAGGCACGCGTCCCAAGGGGGGGACGGCGGACGGCCAGCCCCTGAACATGGGTATGGTCCGGACGTGGGTGGTCGCCGGTCCCTACCCCGCCAAGAGCCTGGAGAGCGCCTTGGACGACGTCAGCTTCCCTACCGAGGCCACCGGTCAACCCGGCTCCGGCGAGGCGCTGGGAGGGAAGCCCTGGGTGCCCTATACGATCTCGGTGTCCAACCAGAGCCAGGACTATCGCCATCTGGGGATCGATTTTGCCCTTCTCTATGGAAAGGAATCACTGCAGGGATGGCAGAACAAGGCGAGCACGATGGAACCCCTGGTCGCCTACGCCAGCACGTACGTCTATGCGCCGGAAGCGGGAAAGGTGCTCCTTCGTATTGAAGGCACGAACACCCGCGCCTGGCTCAACGGGCTTCCACTCAAGAAGACGACCGAGCACGATGCCACCCCCTCCGTCGATCTCGTCCAGGGCTGGAACCACCTGATGCTCAAGGCGGCTTCCGGCAAGATGACCTGGTATGCCACGGCCCAGTTCTTCCCACCTCCAGGCAGCCCCTATGAAACGAAGAACATCGTCTGGATGGCACCCATGCCTGGGCCGAGTTGGAGCTCGCCCATCATCGTCGGCTCGAAGATCTTCGTGAACGCCGATGCCGGGACGCTGGTCTGCCTGAACAAGATGGATGGCCAGGTGCTGTGGACTCGCAGCACCACCTATTTCCACTCCCTTCCGCCGTCGGAACGATCGAAATATCCGGACGTGGCCACAAAGGCGCAACAGCTCGACCAGCTCCTGCTGTCGCTGCCCGGGGAGCTCAACTCCGGCTTGAGCGTCGATGGGTCCCGGGCGGACGGCAATACGGCCCTCAAGGCCAAGATCAAGCAGAAGCTGGATCTGGAACGGGCCATCCAGAGCGCGATGGGAAAGGCCGAGAAAACCTTTCAATATTGGGACAACGACCGCGGCACCACCACGCCGACTCCGGTCAGCGACGGGAAGAACGTCTACGTCGCGTACTACGGCGGAAACAAGGGGATCGGCGCGAACGTCGTCGCTTGCTACGACCTGGAGGGCCGGTCCGTGTGGAGCCAGTTCACCGGGCAGACGGGGATCGGGGAGCACGGCACCCATTCCACGCCGGTTCTGAGCGGAAACCTCCTCGTCTACATGTCGGGTCGGACGTTGTTCGGCTACGACAAGGGGACGGGCAAGGTGATCTGGCAGAAAAAAACCACCTTCGGAGGCTGCACCGGAGCAAGCCTGGTGGCCCTCAAGGCCGGACCGGTCGATGCCGTCCTGGTGCCGATGCTCGGCCTCTACCGGTCGGCTGACGGAACGGAGCTGTGGAAGTCCGAGGTCACGAACGATATCTCAACCCCCGCTCATGCCGATGGACTGGTCATCGGGATCTCCAGCGGACGGGGGGTGACCCAGGACGGAGCCCAGTGTTACGCGTTGCGGATCCCGCCGCCCTCGGGCGACACGGTCAAGCCGCAATTCGTCATGAAGGCGCCCTGGAAGGGGATCGGCCTCGATCTTTGCCACCTCCCCGACGGGGCCTTCTTCTTCGGCAACTCCATTATTGGGTCGCCACTCTACCACGACGGACTGGCCTATGTGGTCAGCGAGGGCGGAGCGTTGGCGGTGATCGATGTCCAGGCCGGCAAGGCGGCCTACACCAAGGCCCTCGACGGCTTAAGTCCCCGCCTGACCTGGGTCTTCGTCGTCGGCATCTGCACGGGCCCCACGCTCGCGGGAAACGTCGTCCACCTCCGCGACGACCAGTCCCAAACGCTCGTCATTGCACCCGGCCGCGAGTACAGGGAGCTGGCGCGGAACGTGCTCTGGGAGCCCCAGCCCAACGGGGCCCCCCAGGAGGCGCACCAGCAGGAGGCTCAAAGCAATCCGGCGTACGAAGGGGGCCGGATGTACTACCGCACTCAAGGGTTCCTCTATTGTATTGGGGAAAAGTAAGGGTCGTCTCCTGACGAGCCGGCACCGCCCGGGTGTTCCATAGAATTGGAAATGGGCGACCGTCGTGCCGTATACTAGTCGGAGATGCCGACCTCGCGTACCGCGCTCCTCCTGGCCCTGTGCGTCTCCGGGGCCTTGGGGGCACAGGAGAAGAAATCCTCCGACCGCCAGCCGGTCCCGGACGCCGCCCGGCAGAAGGAGGCGGAAAAGGCGGTCCGCGACCTCTTTAAGGCCGAGTATGCCCAGAAAACGGCTCCCGAACGCAAGGCGTTCGCCCAAACGCTCCTTCACCACGCCAGGGAATCCAAGGATGATCCCGCCGCTCAATGGATCCTCTTCCGAGAAGCGCAGGATATCGCCATCCAGGCGGGGGACTTCGACCTGGCCATCGAGGCGGTCGACGCTGCGGCGAGCACCTTCGACATCCCGGGTCCCGCGACGAAACTCGCCCTGCTAAACACGGCCGCGAAGGCCGCGAAGACCCCCGACGAGCTCGCGAGGATCGTGGATCAGCTGCTCAAGCTCCTGGACCCCGCCCTGGCCGCCGACGACTATGACGCCGCGGACAAGGAGCTCGCCGCGGCCGGGCAGACGGCGAAGCGCGCGAATATTCCCGCCCTCCTCGCGAGAGTGGCGGCCCGCGGCAAGGAACTTTCGGAGATCAAGGCGCGCTTCGAAAAGGTGAAGAAGTCGCTCGATACCTTGATCAAGGACCCGGAGAATCCGGCTGCAAACCTGGAGGTCGGTCTGTTCCTCGTGTTCACGAAGAAGAACTGGGAGGAGGGCCTGCCGCTTCTGGCGAAAGGATCGGACCTGGGGCTTAAGGCCGCCGCAAACAAGGATCTCGCGCATCCAAGCGAACCCGGGGCTCTCGTCGAGGCCGGGGACGCCTGGTGGGAGCTGTCGGAAAAAGAGAAGAATGACGCCGCCAAGAAGCGCCTGGCACTGAGGGCCGTGTCCTGGTATGAGCAGGCGCTACCCGCCGTCGCCGGCCTGACGAAGACCAAAGTCGATCAGCGGCTGGATATCCAGAAGCGCCGCGAGCTGGCGCTCGGTCTGGAGACCCTGTTGGGCGAAAAGTCGGCCAATCCCTTTGTGGTCGTTTGCGACGCGGACGACGGCCATTTCGAGGAGACCCTGATCGGGGGAAAACCCTGCGTCCGGCTCACGAACGCGACCATCGCCAACAGCGATGGAACGCGGTACCTCTACGTGCATATCGTTCCGAAATGGCAAGACCGGTGGAAGCCGGTCGAGATCGAGATGGAGTACTATGACGAGGGGAACGGTTCCGTCGACATCCAATACGACGCGGTGGCCGGCATCTATAAGCCTGGGCTGAAGTCGTTCACCCTGAGCGGAAGCAAGACATGGAAATCGTTTACCTTCTCGCTCCCCGAACCGCTTTTTGCAGGGCGGCTCAAGAGCGGGAGCGACTTCCGCCTGCACATCTTTCCCGGCTCCCCCATGCCGGTCCACCGCATCGTGCTGAGGGTGCCCCAAAAATAGACGGCAAGCGTCGCGGCGCCGGCCGTGGACCGATCACCCGCGTGCTCGCCGTGGGCGGAGTCTCCTCCCGGTCCTGCTACGGCCCCAATCCGACCCTGGAGTGACTTCCATTCATCCCCCGGTCACCCCCCGGGCGTGAAGGGCGTGGACCCCCTCTAAAGCTAACGAGGGATACAATAGGGTGATGACGGTCCTTCCCGGTCTCTTTTGGGCGCTGCTCCTGGCCCAGCAAGCGCCTCCGCCGATCCAGGACGTCCTGGTCCTCCCCAAATCCGACGAGCCCTATGACAGCTTGTCCCTCAGCCCCGACGGCAAGACCGTGGTCGCCTACTTCAGAACCTCCAGTGTCCTCAGGACCTGGAGCGTCGAGGATGGCGGGAAGAATCCGAAGAGCCTGAAATTCACGAATTCCACGCCGTGGCAGTTCGCGCTCAACGAATCCGGAACCCGCCTGCTCGCCTCGACAGCCGAGGAGATCGTTGAATGGGACCTGCAGGCCGGAACCGTCCCCAAGACCGCCCCGCGACCCATCGACCCCGCCAACCCGAACGACTCGACTCGCTCCTCCGGATTGCTCCCTACGGCCGATGGGAAGGGACTTTTCATCTCATCCGGCTTCAAACAGCACCTGGTGCTCCTGAGTGCCGAGACGCTGGAGGTCATTCAGTGGCTCCCCTTCGATGGGGTAGTTCCGGAGTCCGTCTCGTCGGACGGTCTCACCCTCATCTGCCGCACGGAGCAGCAGGAGCTGTATGTCTGCGACTTGAAGAAACAGCGGCTCAGCCGGATCCTGAAGCATCCGGGCCTTTCCCAGGTGAATGTCAGCGCCGACGGCAAGCTTGCCGCGTCGTCGGGGAACCTGGGCGAGTATCCGAAGAAGGTCGAGGGCTCGATCCGCATCTGGGACGTCGACAAAGGCAAGCTCCTCCGCCAGTGGAAGACGGACGGCTTGATTCGGTCGATCGCGCTCTCCCCTCCCGGCGGCGTCCTGGCGACCCTGTCCGATCAGGTCCCCGGCAGTCCGATCCTCACGTTCTGGGATACGACGACGGGGAAAGCGGTCTGGGCTCCCCTGAAGGCGTCGGGTGACGCCCGGTGTCTCAGCTTCAGCCGCGAAGGCAAGCGCCTCGCCTTCGTCGGCACCGATGGCTCACTCCACGTTGTGAACGTTCCTCCGACCAGCTTCGTCGCCCCCAAATAACCCTTCCCGACACGGCGGGACTTCCGACTCCAGGGGGCTGACGGAACCGTTCACCCTCCTGAAGAGTGCGCCGCGACCGTTTTCTCCCCTATTTGCACCGTCCGAAGACGATTGTTTGCAGGCTTTTCAATCGGCGTTCCCTTGCTCCTATGGAGGGACCGATTGGTGGAGCGGACTTCACGGAGCCTCGGTGACGCGGTGTCCGGGTTGACCCTGGGACGGCCCATAACCCCATGTTCCTCTCGTCCCAAGGTGACCTTCCCCGCCGATTCCACCCCGCCCCCTCCCAGCGTTCCGGATGGTCCGGCGCTCGGGATCTATCTTGGGATTCTCTCGTTCGGAAGGACCGATCATGACGGCTAGCACCCTAGACAGCCTCCTGAAGCACCGACACTCCGCCAGGAGGTATCTCATGACGCGCTTCGGCCTGGACCAGGACACCGCCTCCGACGTCGTCCAGGACGCGATCCTGCGGATACTCCAAACAAGGCCGAACGATTTCCGGAATCCAAAGCGGAAGCTCATGAACAGCTGCCGCTACCGGGCTCTCCGGATCCTGCGGAATCGCCAGCGACGAGACCAAGCCTATGCTGTCCTTGAAAAGCGGATGAAAGAGGCGGAGCTGAAGAACAAAGGGGTTCACGTCGCTCTTGAAAACGAGGAAAAACCAACATACTACCGCTGGGCTACTCCCAAACAAAGGGACGTGTTCGAGCTCCTGATCGAAGGGCTCACCATGGCCGATGTCGCGACCGTCCTCGGCATTCCCGGATCGACGGTTCGCATGCGTCTCCACCTGGCCCGGAAGAAACTGCATCAGGCCAAACAGGCTCGGCGGCATTCGAGCCGACATCCGGGCGAGTGTTCGCGTGACTTTGGAAGGAGGGATCGGCTCTACATCAAAGACGGGGGCAGGCATCCGTAACAAGTGATTGAAGGGTCAACTTGTTATGGAGGATGCCATGCCCCAGTCGGATTCCAGTATAGTCGGATTGCCGGAGTTTGAAATCCTCAGTATTGAGGGGACGGAGTGGGTCCACATCCGGGCGAGGTATGCCGGCCCGGTGAGCTGTCCGTGGTGCCAGGGGACGGAGCTGCGGATCAAGGACACCTTCGTGCGGATCCTGCGGCACGCGAGCTTTGGCATTAGGCCGTCGGCTCTTCACCTCCAAAGCCATAAGTACCACTGCAAGAGCTGCGGACGGTACTTCAATCAGCGCTTTCCAGGCATCGGCAAGGGGCGGCGATCGACGGAGCCCTTCCGACGGCAGGTGTTTCTCGCCCATCACCAGGGGATCTCCCAGAGGACCTTAGGCGAGCGAGAGCGCCTGGGATCGGCCACGGTCGAGCGCTGGTACCAGGAACTGCTCGAGGTGAAGGTCCGGGAGCGCGTGAATGACCTCTGTCCTCGGATCCTGGGGATCGACGAGCATTTCTTCAGCCGAAAGGACGGCTTCGCGACGACGCTCTGCGATCTGGGAAAGCGGCGGATCTTCGACGTCGTCCTGGGACGCTCGGAGAAGGCTCTGGAGGGGTATTTTGAGCGTCTGGCCGGCAAGGAGAACGTCCAGGTGGTCTGCATGGATCTGGCGACCCACTACCGGTCGCTGATCCGGAAGCATTTCCCCAAGGCTCTGATCGTCGCCGACCGCTTCCACGTGATCCGTCTGGTGAATCACCATTTCCTGACGACGTGGAGCCAGCTCGACCCGAAGGGTCGCGCCAACCGGGGACTCCTGTCCCTCATGCGCCGCCACGAAGAACGTCTGGATCCGGAGCAACGGGAAAGGCTTGGGGAGTACCTTCGGGGCATCCCTGGCCTCGACGCGGTCTATCGCTTCAAGCAGCGGCTCTCGAGACTGCTCCGGATCAAGCATCGGACGAAGCGCCAATGCCGGCGCCTGGTCCCTTATCTCCTCGGAGGCATCGAGCAGTTGAAGTCCTGCCGTTTCCCGGCCCTTCAGTCCTTAGGCCAGACGCTGTGGGCCTGGAGGGAGGAGATCGCTCGGATGTGGAGATTCACCAAGAACAACGGGATTACCGAGGGCTTTCACACGAAGATGGAAATGATTTCGAGACGGGCGTATGGCTTCAAGAACTTTGAGAATTACAGGCTGCGTGTTAGGGTGCTTTGTGGCTAGTTACGGTGCTTGCCCCCGTTCCGGGTGAAGAGCCGAGGGATCGGTTATCCACGCCGAAATTGGTCCCGGGGAGCGGATTCGAACCGCTAACCTACGGCTTATGAAACCGCCGCTCTAACCGTTGAGCTACCCCGGGCCGGGGTTCATTGAGGGCCAGCATCTTACTAAGCTCTCCCGCACGATTCAACGGTCTGCGCAGAGTGTGGCCATTTCTGGGGTGGAGGCAGGGGACTCCCCCAGGCCTACTTCAGCGGCTCCGAGCGGTTTGCCAGCTTCTCCAGGAGCGCCGCGATGATCTTCCCTACCCGCTCCTCCTTTTCGAAATTGATCTTCTCTAGCCGATCCCCCTCTTTGTGGTAGTCCGCGTGCATCCCTCCCGTGAAGAACAACGCGGGCACCCCCTTTTCCATAAACGGCCAATGGTCGCTCCTCTGAATATAAGGGTCGAACTCGGACCAGTCGAAGGGCGGACCATAGGTGGCCTCGACCTGCTTCATCACCGACGCCAGCTTCGGATACACCGGCTCTTTCGCCTTGGTCTTCTGCACGCCGCAGTACACCTTCGAGGTCTCGTTGCGGCCGATCATGTCCACATTCACCATGGCGAAACAGGCTTCGATCGGAAGCGTCGGGTGAGACGCCCACCAGTGCGACCCCTCCAGGCGATTCTCCTCCCCGTCGAACCACAGGAAGAGCACGCCGCGCGACAGCGCCGCCTTGCCGACGCCCTCGGCCACATCCAGCACCGTCGACGAGCCGCTGGCATTGTCGTCCGCCCCCGGGAACACCATGTCGCCCTTCTTCCCCAGGTGATCGTAGTGGGCCCCGACCACGACATACTCGTCCGACGTTCCCTTGTGGAATGCCGCGACATTTCGCCGCCCTTCGCCAAAGGGCTGGTACCAGCCGCCGTCGGTGCCCGCGGGGGTGTACCCCCATTCCTTCACGCGGGCGACGATGTACTCCGAGGCCTTCCTGGAGCCCTCCGTCCCCGGTCCGCGGCCTTCCAGCTCGGGTGATCCGAGAAATTCCTGGTGCCTTCGAATGTCCGCGGCGTGGATGCCCCCGGCGAGTCCCCCAGAGTCTTGGGCCTGCGCGCAGCACGCGAAGAGGACTGCGGCGGGGATCAGCGAGCGCATGACCCGCAGTATAGCGGCTTGACGGGGTGAAGCGCGCCCGAATAGAATCCCGCCCGCGTGAACTTCACCATTAGCGCGCGCTGCGGCAAGGCTCGCGCGGGTCGAGTCGAGACGGCGCACGGGGCGTTCGCCACCCCGGCGTTCATGCCCTGCGGCACCAAGGCGGCCGTCAAGGGTCTGGAGCCTCACGAGATCCGGGATGCGGGCATCGAGATTCTCCTCTGTAACACATACCACCTGGCCCTCCGCCCCGGAGAGGAAACCATCGCCGCCATGGGAGGGCTCCAGAAATTCATGGCCTGGAACGGCCCCATCCTGACCGACAGCGGCGGCTACCAGGTCTTTAGCCTGGCCTCGCTCCGCAAGATCACGGAAGAAGGCGTCACTTTCCAGTCGCATCTCGACGGGGCCACCGTGAAGTTCACCCCCGAGCGCGTCGTGGAGATCCAGGAAGCCCTCGGCAGCGATATCATCATGCCGCTCGATGAACCCATCCCTTTCCCCCTGGATCCCAAGGTCGGGCGGACGGCTCTCGACCGGACCCATGCGTGGTGGAAGCGGTCGAAGTCGATCAAGACCAATCTCTTCGGCATCGTTCAGGGCAGCATCAGTCCGGAGCTCCGGAAGGAGTCCGCCGAGGTGATCGCCGCATCCGATCCCCCCGGCTTCGCGCTCGGCGGATTCTCGATGGGAGAGCCGGCGGCTCAGATGGACGAGATGGTCGCCTACACCGTGTCCCTGCTCCCCGACACGAAGCCCCGCTACCTGATGGGTGTCGGAATGCCGCGGGACATCCTGGCTGCCGTGAAGGCCGGAGTCGATATGTTCGACTGCATCCTTCCCACCCGAATGGGCCGCACGGCGATGGCTTTCACGGGCGAGGGCTTGCTCCGGCTGCGCAATGCCAAATTCGCCCGAGACGAGCGGCCGCTCGATCCGGACTGCGGCGGGGTGTGCTGTCGATCCTACACGAGAGCCTACCTGCGACACTGCTTCGCGGTCGACGAGATGCTGGGGCCCAAACTTCTCTCGCTCCACAACGTCAGGTACTATGGTAGACTCCTGCAGAGGATCCGTCAGGGGATCCATGAAGGAACTTTGGATAAGGTGACAGCATGAGCGAAGGTCCGGTCAATTTCGGCAAGCCGTTGATGTGGATCGTGATCCTTGGATGCGCGGGCGGCGGCTACTATGCCGCCACGCACTGGCCGGCCACCTATGAGGGAAGCGGCTGGAGCGTCAAGATGCCCCATGGCTGGACCGCCAGCCCGGCGAACGATCCGTCCGATGCGACCAAGGTCGTCGGCACGGGCCCCCTTCCCAAGACCCCCTCCGGCGAGGAGCAGACCGGCGTCATCTGGATGAAAGTCGTCTATCACGGCTCGCTCGACTGGAACATGTTCATGGGGATTCATGTGCCGGGCACACCCGACTCGACTGAAGACGTCGATATCGACTACAAGAAGAGCCGGCTCTTCACGTATGAGGACCAGAACACTCGATATCAGGGCATCGCGGTCGATCGCGGAGACGCGATGATCATGGTGGCGATCGGATCGACCAAGGCGACCTTTTCGCAGAACAAGGCCATTTTCGATGGTGTTGTCCGGAGCGTGAGATGTCAACGATGAAGGGTCGGTCCCTGAGTCCTCGACTGGCGGCGACCGCCTCCTTGCTCCTGATGACGTCCTGTGTGTATCCCCTCTACAACGGACGCGACAACTACGCCGAGGGCATGCGCCATCTCCGCTACGAACCCAACGGGGCGCCGGACTATTTCGAGGCGGCCGAGAAGGCTTTCTCGGAGGCCCTGACGGAAGAGGATCTGGAACCCTCGGAGCGCGTCATGGCGGTCACGATGCGGGCCCGCTGCTTAATCGAACTCGGTCGCGACACCGAGGTGCCCGCGACTCTCGCGGTTCGGATCCCGACCTACCTCCCCGAGCGGACCTATCCCGGAGACATCGTCGGTCTGGGGCTGCTCAAGGCGACCAAGCTGGATCCCGAACATGCGTATGCGGAACTCCTGCTGGTCGAAAAGAAAGCGGCGACGTTGCGCTCCCGCCTCCACCTTGCCTGGGAGCAGGTGCACGTGCTGCAGAAAATCGGAACCCCCAAGGCCAAATCCGAGGCGATCCGGATCTGCGCGGCGTATCCGGGCAAGATCGATTTCGACGCGATCAAGAGATCCCTCGAGACGCCTTGATCTGGGCGTAGCGGAGAACCCTCCTCGGGCCTTTCGAAATCCTTCGGAAGGGGAGCGATTAAGGACGCGTCCTCTGCCTCTCCGGAAGCCTCATTCCATTCATCATGCCCGTCCCCAGGCTCACCCAACGGCCTGAACGTCGTGACCCCGGCCGGTCCGGCGGATCTCGGATCCTGCGTCCAGCCGTTTCTCATGCTCCTGGGAATGACGGGCCCCCTCGTCGGAGGAGGCGCGGTCCCCTATCTTGGGGATGGGATGCCGTTCCATCGATCCAACGGTCCTGGCAGTCGACCAGCTCGGGTGGCTTCGAGGACTACGGTCTGGTGTTCGGTGGTTCGATCGGATAACCGAGGGTGTGGACGCTGCGCCGCCGACCCCTGAGAGAGGGGTCGGGGGTCAGGTCCTAAGCGTCTTCAAAGTCCGGGTTGTCGAAGGGGGTGTCGAATTCGGAACCGGAAGTGACCGTGACTTCCTCGTAGGTCGCCTTGTCGAGCTCTTTGATGAAGCGGCTGGGCCGCTGGATGACGTTCGTAATGTAGCGCTCGTCGGCGATGGTCGGATGCACCAGGAAAAGCCGGTCCTTGGCCCGGGTGCAGGCGACGTAAAAAAGCCGCCGCTCCTCCTCCTCGCCCCCCTCCTCCTTGATCGCGCGCCCGTCGGGAAACTTCCCCTCGACCAACCACAGGACGAAGACTGCTCGCCACTCGAGGCCCTTGGCCTGGTGGACCGACGAAAGCACGAGCGTGTCCTCGTCGTCGGCCTGCTCCATCGCGTCCTTGCCGGCGACTCCCGACGTCAAGGCGAGTTCGGACAGCAGCATTTCGACGTCGGAATAGCGGAGGGCAAAATCGGCGAAGCGCCGCAGGTCCTCGATGCGGGCGGCAAAGTTGGCGAAGGTCGTCTGGAGGTGGATCTCGTAGCCTCCATCGAGCACCCGGCGAATCATCTCCGCCGGAGACTTATTGAGATCACGAATGCGGCCCACCATGAGGACCAGATCCTCCCAGCCCTTCTGGGCCGCCTTCGGAATCGCCCCTTTCACGTCGCCGAAGCGGTCCTGCTCGACCAGACCCCAGATCTTCTCGGCCGTCGCTTTGCCGACGCGGGGAACCAGCTTGAGGATGCGCTTCCAGGCCAGTTCGTCCTTGGGGTTGACGGCGACCTTCAGGTAGGACGCCACGTCCTTCAGGTGCGCCTGCTCGAAGAAGCGCAAGCCGCTGCGGACCTGGAACGGCACCTGAAGGCGGGTGAGCTCCATCTGGAGCTCCATCGAGTGGTAGTGCGCGCGGTAGAGGACGGCGCAATCGCGCAGCTGAAAGCCCTCGTCGCGCATCTCGAGGAGCCGCTGAGCGACGAAACGCGCCTGTTCGGAAGCGTCACCCGCGCAGACGACCTCAGGACGACCGCCCTCGGGCCGGACCGCGCTCAACGCCTTCTTGAACTGACGTTCGTTGTGGGCGATGGAGGCGTTCGAGAGCGAAAGGATTTCCGGAATCGAGCGGTAGTTGATCTCCAGTTTATAGACCTTCGCCTTGGGATGGCGCGTCGGAAAATCGATGATGTTCGAGAAGTTCGCTCCGCGAAAGGAATAGATGGACTGGGAATCGTCGCCGACCACCATGAGATTGCCGTCCTCCCCGGTGATCAGCTCGACGATGTCCGACTGCAGCCGGTTGGTGTCTTGGTACTCGTCGACGAGGACGTGTCGCCACATTTTCCCCTGCGCCTCCCGCACCTCCGGATGCGTCGTCAGCAGCTGATGCCACAGGATCAGGAGATCGTCGAAGTCCATGAGATTGAGTTCCTGCTTCCGCGCGTGGTAGCGGCGGCAGGTCATCACGACTTGGTCGCGGATCTCGTGGAACTGCGGGTATCGGGTTGAGATCAGCTTCTCGAGCGGAAGGCCGGTATTGCGGGCGTAACTGGCGATGTCGAGCAGAACATCGCCTTTGGGAAACTTCATGCCGTCCTCGTCCTGCCGGCGCGCGGAAGCGAGGTCGTCCATGAGTTCCCGGGCATCCTCCCGATCGAGGATCGTGAAGTTCGACTTGTAGCCCACGAGTTCGGCATTTCGGCGCAGGACCAGGTTTCCCACGTGATGGAAGGTGCCGCCGGTGATGCGCCGCTCGTCCCCGGGCAGCAGGAGGCTCACGCGATGGAGCATCTCGCGGGCGGCCTTGTTCGTGAACGTGAGGAGGAGGATCTGGCCCGGGGGAACGCCGGACTCGAGGAGCCGGGCCACCCGGTACGTGAGCGTGCGGGTTTTTCCACTGCCCGCGCCGGCGATGACGAGGAGAGGCCCCGGTCCGGCCATGACGACCTCGAGCTGTTGGTCGTTAAGCTCCTTGCGGTAATCGATGGTTGAGGTCGGGGGGACCGCCGGCTTGAGGATGTATTCTTTCACCATGGGCTCCCGGGTCCGGTCATGCGGACGGAGTATCTCTGTCCATGATGTCAGGATAGGTCACGCCAGGCTACTTTTTCTCGACTTCGGCCGCGGGGGCGGCCGACGCGGCGGGCGCTGCGGGAGCGGACTTCGCGGCGGCCTTGGCGGCGAGCTTCTTGGCGATGCGGTCGAGCTTCTTTTTCCGCTTGTTGAGCGATTTCGTCTTCTTCTTGATCGACCGGACGTAAGGATTGGCCTGGACCTTCTTGGCGCCCTGCGTGAGTTCGCTGAGCCGCTTTGCCAATAGATCGGTGAGCTTGGTCACCCGGGCGACCTTTTGATCGTGGTTGAGCGGCGTCAGGAGCGCGAGCTTGCGCTGTGCGCGCTTGAGATCCTTCCGGAGCTTGCGGAGCGCCGGATCGTGTTTCGAATCCTTGCCCGCCGCCGATTGCTTCGCGACCTGCTCTTTGAGGTCGGCGATTTTCTTTTTGAGCGCTTCTTTCGGGTCAGCCATAGGGCGCGTAATTTACGGTTCCTGCGCGGTGAAATCAAGAGAAATCCGGTGTTTCGCGGAGAGAGTACATAAAGTTTGCGTCCGTGGCCCATCGACCCCTATAATCGCCGCCTTCATGTACTCGCTTCTGGAGTTGGCCCGCATGGGCTGGGGGAAGATTCGCCGCGCGTTCCTCGTCAGCTTCCGGCGCGGCCGGGTCGTCGAAAAGCTCGACCGGCGTCGCGGCGCCTGCACGAGGTGCGGCGCCTGCTGCAAGATCATGTTCCAGTGTCCCGCCTATGACGACGCGGACGGCAACCCGAAGTGCCTCATCTACAACGACCGCCCCGGCGTGTGCAGCCTCTTCCCGCTCGACGAAAAGGACCTGCGCGACCGCGACATCGTCATGTCGGGCCGGAAATGCGGCTTCTACTTCGAGGACGGCCCGCGCCCCGACGGCGAGCGCCGCGAATCGATGCCGCTCCGATGGGGGCCGAGCCGCGAGAATGGCGAAGGCATCCGTGTCGGAGCCAGCGTGCTCGCGATGCTGAAATCCGTGATGCAGAAGCCGACGACCGACGGCCATGAAAGCGGGAAGCCCTGACCGGGACGCGGTGCTTCGCGAGCTTGCCGATCGCGGCGTCGCGCCGGTGACGGTCAGCGGGGGCTGCATGGAGCCCACCCTCCACGACGGCCAGTGGGTGCTGGTCCACCGCGAACGACCTCCCCGCCGGGGAGAAATGGCGCTGCTGGACTGCGGAGGGACGCTGGAGATCCACCGCCTCGGATTCCACCTGGGCCCCTGGTGGATGCATAAGGGGGACGCCAGCCCGCACTGGGGCCTGGCGCGTCGGCGGGAGATCCTCGGCGTCGTGGGGCCGGATTGAGCCGGGGACCTTTTTTATTGTGCGCTCGCATGAATCCCGCTACAGTACGCGTCACCATATTGAGTCCTTGGAGAATTCATCTATGCGCCTGACGCTCCTCTCCTTCGCGATTCTCGGCTCCCTGACGCTGTCGGCCTGCAAGCCGGTGCCGAAGGAGCAGGCGACGAAAGCCTTCCAGAAGGAACTGCACCTCTATTTCAACAACCTGAACAACGACGCGCAGGCGCGGAAGGACGATCTCCGGAAGGCCGATGCCAGGCTCGGATTGATGACGGCGACGGGCTCGATCTACAGCACCTACGCCTTCGACGAGAACGCGTTTGTGGTGTTCAACTACAAGTGCAAGACCTGCGACACCAAACTGATCATCACGTCACCCGAGACGGAGTACCTGTGCCCCTCCTGCGGCCACTGCCCCTACGTGGTCCATGGCGCGGGCTTCAACCGCCGCGAGTCTCCTTGCAAGACCTGCCTGGGGCCGGACGGCAAGCCGCGCGAGCCCAACGCATCGCTGATCGCGAAGGAGGCGTTCGAGCGCTCCGAAGGCGCGGTGGTCAAGCCGATGTTTGAACTCACCCAGGACAACACGGCCAAGCCGCTCCTGGCGACGGTGCGCTACGTGCGCCGGCAATGGGCCTACGACAACCGCGGGACGGTGGACCTTTCGTCGAAGGTGATCGAGCGCGCGTCGGTGGACATGTCGTGGATTCCCACCGAGCAGCAGGGCGGAAGGAATCCGGGATACCACCGCCTGGACGCGACGTTCGTGGGCGAGCTCGAGTGTGAGTATCGGGGCGGGGAGATGACCGTGCTGGCGCGGCACACCGAAGAGGCAGTGCGGCCCTGGAAGAATTTAAAAGGAAATCAGTAACTTTTTAGTTGACACACAGGCGCGGATCGCTATACTCCTGCGTACTGCCTAAGGTGTATAGCACTCACCTCTAAGGCTCACGCGCCTCGACAAGCGAAACGCACGAAGAGCGCAGTCGCGTATTCAAAAGCGACCAGAAAATTTTTGATGTTGGATGTACGGTCCGTCGGGACAGGTTCCTGACGGATGCGGGCTCTGTGAAAAACGGGAAGGTCTAAGCAAGAATCTGGCGATTCTTGTTCAAGGCTGAAATTTGAAGGTAAACCAGCGCTTAGGAAATTGGCTAAGCATGTATTGGTATTCCAATATGTGCGGACAAGCTACTAAGGGTAGATGGTGGATGCCTTGGCTCCGAGAGGCGAAGAAGGACGCTGCGAGCTGCGATATGCTACGGGTAGCCGCTGAGCAGGCTTCGATCCGTAGATTTCCGAATGGGGAAACCCGGC
>Ga0070731_10001454_pt1 | contig 24421 bp, 33 predicted proteins | sample Coa_R1_2_FD_66448 | JGI IMG/M metagenome (GOLD analysis project Ga0070731, IMG submission 66448) | Surface soil microbial communities from Centralia Pennsylvania, which are recovering from an underground coalmine fire - Coalmine... | ecosystem: Environmental > Terrestrial > Soil > Unclassified ... | reverse complement strand
GACCTGGTGATGCCTCGTATGAGCGGCTTGGAAGTATTGGAACGGACCATGGAGTTCGATCCGTCGATCGACGTGATCCTGATGACAGCGCACTACTCTACGGAGTCCGCCGTCGAGGCGATCAAGAAGGGCGCGTCGGATTATTTGAACAAGCCAATTTCGATCTCGGCATTACGAGAGCGCATTGGGAAGCTGGTTGAAGAGGCCAGAAAGCGGCAGCGCACCGTCCAGCTTGAAGACGAACTGCTGGCGAGCGCCGAATTCGAGGGCATCATCGGAAAAAGCCCGCTGATGTGGGATCTGTTTTCGAAGGTCCGGCGCGTCGCACCGCATTATCGCGCGATGCTGATCACGGGCGAGACCGGGACGGGAAAGGATTTGATCGCGCAGGCGCTGCACAAGCTGAGTCCGGCGGCGTCCGGTCGTTACGTGGTCCTAAATTGTTCCGCGGTAGTCGAGACCCTGTTTGAGAGCGAATTGTTCGGTCACGTCAAGGGTTCCTTCACTGGCGCAACCACCGACAAGGCCGGTTTATACGAGCACGCGCACGGCGGCACTCTGTTTCTCGACGAAATCGGCGACATGCCGCTGGCCACGCAGGCGAAGCTTCTTCGCGTTTTGCAGAATCAGGAAGTCCAGCGCGTCGGATCACTTACGGCGCGCAAAGTGGACGTGCGTGTAATTGCCGCGACCAATCGGGACTTGCGCACCGCGATCGCCGAAAAGCACTTTCGAGAGGATCTCTATTACCGGCTTTCGATGGTGGAGGTTCAAGTGCCCCGGCTCGCGGACCGCAAGGAGGATTTGCCGCTGCTGGAGCGGCACTTCATATCAAAATTTGCCACGCAGTATCGGAAGCCGATTCAGGGCCTGACGCATCGCGCCCAGATTCTGTTGTCGCTACACACCTGGCCGGGCAATGTACGCGAACTGGAGAATGTGATCGGGCACGCGTCCATGATGGCCATGGGCGAGACGATCGACGTGCCCGATCTTCCCTCGTATCTGCATAACGCCTCGGGGCCGATTCCCCAGACCCTGGAACCTGTCTCCGTGGGTCCCGACGCGAATGTCGGAACACTCGAGGAGCAGGAGCGGCTGCTCATCCTCCGCGCGCTAGAAGCGTCGGCGGGGAATCAATCCCAGGCGGCCCGCCTGCTGCGAATCGGACGCGACGCCCTTCGCTACAAACTGAAAAAGCACAACCTGCAATAGAGCGGTCTGTGACGCGCTGCCTCTAGACGCTGATTACAGGCGCGGGAGCGTGCCGGATGATTCCGTAGGCGTGAGTCCGAAGACGTCCCAGGGTTTCATTCAAAACGCCACGGCCGATCACCACCAGGTCGGCTCCATGACGCCGTGCTTCTTCGCGGACGCCATCGGCGACAGCGCCAATGGTCACGCACAGCGGCGCTTCGATACGCGCCGCCTTTTGCAGCTCTTCGATCCGCTTGCGGGCTTCCAGGCGCAGATCCTCTTCCAGTTGCCCGTCCATTTGCTTCGGCACCCCGGCCTCCATGCCCGGGATCACGTGCACCAGGCGAAGCGTCGCTCCGGTATCCTTGGCGAGATTGGCGGCCCACTTCATCAACGGGATGCTGTTCGGCGAGGCGTCTACGGCGCAGACAATCGCGCGCATTTTCGCGTGATCCCGGACAGGGGACTCTTCGACGTGCGCGGCGGTCCACACCGGGCATTCGGCATCGTGCAGAACCTTGGCGGTCACCGACCCAAGCAGCAGGCTGCGGAACGGTCCGTAGCCGTGCGTGGGCATCATGATCAGGTCGACCTTGTTGTTGCGCGCGAATTCGACAATCACTTGCGCGGGGTCGCCCAATTCCGCGACGCGGTCCACTTGCAGATGCGCGAATTCCTTCACCAGCGATCCTTCCAGCCTGGTCTTGAGCTCGTCGAGGATCTCATCGGTGTCGATCATGACGGGTCCGCCCGGATCGCCCATGCCCGCGTACCAGAACGGTTGCGCCACGCTGAGTAAGGTTATTTTCGCGCCAAACCGGCTGGCAATGGCATCCACGAACGGAACAGCTCCGCAGCATCGATTTGAGAAATCGATGGGAAACAAGATGTGTTTGATGTTCAGCATGGCAAACTCCTCGCTGAACAAAAGGGCATCTGAGGAACCATCATGGGATCCCTTATTCGACAGGAAGTTAGGAGGGCTCGGTCGTTTCGGAGCGCTACTTAACCCAGCGCAGGACCCATCCAGCCGAGGCAATCGGCGCATTCAAGCGACAGACCGGCACGACCTGTGCTAACTTCTGACCAATGAACTGTCCATTGGTGCGCCTGACATCTTTTTGCTGCATTCTTGCCGGAGCCGCAGCGGCCCAGACTCCTTCGATTGATTGGGGTAAGCAGAAAGCGGAGATCCTGAATCATTACCGGTCCCTAATCCAGATCAATACCAGCAATCCGCCGGGGAATGAGACCAAGGCGCTCGAGTACATCAAGAAGGTTCTGGAAGCGGAAGGGATTCCGACCAAGACGTTCGCGCTGGATCCGAATCGCGCGAACCTGGTCGCCCGGTTGAAGGGAAACGGCAGCAAGCGTCCACTGTTGATTCTGGCTCACACAGATGTGGTCGGCGTGCAGCGGGAGAAATGGCCAGTGGATCCCTTCGGCGCGGTATTAAAGGACGGCTATGTCTGGGGACGGGGAGCCGTCGACGACAAGCCCATTCTCGCGGCGAATCTGATGGTGATGCTGCTGTTAAAGCGATCCAACGTTCCGCTGGATCGCGACGTAATTTTCATGGCTGAGTCGGGAGAAGAAGCGGACGTCACTGGCGTTGGAATCAATTTCATGGTCGAGAAACATCTGGACGAGATCAACGCCGAGTTTTCGCTCACCGAAGGCGGCGGCGGCACGCTGGAAAACGGAAAAGTCGCGACGATTCACGTAGGGACAGCGGAGAAGGTCCCGGCGCGGTTGCGGCTGGTGGTGAACGGGACGTCGGGACACGGCTCGGTGCCGCGGCTCGACAATGCGCTGGTTCATTTGAGCGCGGCGGTCGAGAAGGTCGGCCGATGGGAGACGCCCATGCGGCTCAACGACACCACGCGGACGTACTTCGAAAAGCTGGCGACCATCAGCACTTCGGAAAAAGCGGCCGTGTACAACGGTCTGCTGAATCCCGCGAAGGCAGCGGCTTCGCAGAAGATTCTCCAGGAAAAGGAACCCGGACTCTATTCGATGCTGCGCACTTCGGTGGTGCCCACCATGCTCAAAGCCGGAGTTGGTCCGAACGTGATTCCGTCGGAAGCCGAGGCTACGATTGACGTTCGTTTACTGCCCGACGAAAACCCCACCAAATTCTTCGAAGAGATGAACCGGGTGATCGGCGATCCGGCGGTGAAGATTATGCCGCTGCCTGCCACTCGTCCGTTTTCACCCGCATCGCGGCTCGATACGGAGATGTATCGGATCATGGAGCAGGTTGCCAGGCAGATGTATCCGGGAGCCACCGTTTTGCCCTCGATGTCCACAGGCGCAAGCGACAAAGCGCAGCTTCGGGCCAAGGGAATCCAGAGCTATGGATTCGGCCCCGCATCGAAACAGGAAGACACGATCAACTATGGCGCGCATAGCGATGTGGAGCGCTTGTGGGAACCGTCGCTGTACAGCTTTGTCGAGTATGACTGGAATGTTGTGACCGCAGTCAGCGCGCATAAATAATCTGCAACGTTTTCGGGCGCAGACTCATTGGTCTAACAAACAGCGCGGCTGCAAGTCGCCGCAATGGACCCCGTTTGGCGGCCGATCGCGGTTCTCTCTCTCATCCATTCGAATCGCGACGGCCGGCAGCGGGTCGGACGTTTCCGATACGCCGGTGGTCGCATTAAAGCCGGCTGCCCCGCCACGGAGCCGCGAACGCCAGTGAGCGGGTACCGACGCTTGTCACTTGGCCTAATTCTTCAGCAGTTTTTTGATGGTGACTGCGAGTGGCGAATTGCACGGCTTGCGCCTTAGAGACACTCGGAGACCCGCTTGCTGTCGCGCGCGGTTCGGTGCCGGCGCCGAACTGCGGCGCAAGGGGTCTATGGATGACGGCGCGTATCGAGCAGCGAATACACGGGCTTTCAGCGCGTGCCGGGGACGAAGCAGTAAAGAAGCCCGGCGCCTCCGGTGCTCACCAGGTTCGGCTGGCTGCATCCGCGGCTGGGATGTGCGGAATTCCAGGAAACGTTGGGTCCGCCCGTGCGATCGAAATGGCCCAGTTGCGCCGAACCCGTGCCATCAGCGGCGCTGGTCCAGTTGCTACAGGTGTGGTCGGCGCTATCCGTATACGCCCTGCCGTCGGGTTGCGAACCGGTGAGGATATCGTGCTGATTCGGGTTGTCGCCGAATCCCTTGACTGAGTCGCCTTTTTCGGTCAGCGCCGTGGCTTTGGTTAACGTATTGCCGACCCGCGCCTGTTCGAGTGTATCGCCGTGCAGATCCGCGAGATTCTGCGCCACGCGGCCGCCCTTTGCGTTAAACCAGGGGCCCTGGCCGATGCGATCGCGTGCATTGACCGCGCTGGGGCCCTGAGTGCTGAGGTACGCGTGCCAGGTGCGATCGCCCGCTCCGGCGGCGGCCGCGAGTGTCTGGCAATGCTGGTCTGCGCCCGCAAGTCCACCCAGGTTGGCGCCATTGCCGACCGGCGTGCTGGTGACGAAGAACGTCATCGGCGGCGGTGGCGCTTTCTGCTGGTTCTGCGCGATCGCGACGGAACCGAGCAACGTTACGGCAACGGCGACTTGCAGGACATTTGTGGTTCGATGCATATTTCGTTTCTCCCTCGTTAGAGACCGGCAGACGGGCCGATCACGAAGCAGGGTACCACGATATGCTGGCTGAGAATGATGGAGGAATCCTCTGAAGCGGGGCAGCCGGAGATTCTCAACGCACGGTACGATTTTGTCCAGCTTGCCACCGTCGAGGTTCGCAACCGGCTGGTCGGGATGCCCGCGAAGGTACTTCTAAGCGAGGGCGAAACACTCTACCGCTTTCTTCCCGGCGGACTAGAGGGGCCTTTCGAATTCTGGCTGCCGCTAGAAACGTATCATTACCTTCGGGGCGCCCCCAACATCCCGGATTGGGCGATCTGGAGGAAAGTGAATTCACGCGCTCCGGCGACCAGGTTCTGCAAAGCAACGCTTCGCAGGAAAGTCTACGGATTCCGAGGGTGCGTTCCTGCGGCCGGCAGCCGGGTGGTAACGCTGTCAAATATGCTATCGGGATCGATGGTCTGGATCCCGGCGCTGTGTCTGGAAGATTTCCTTCTCCGCTTCTATTCGCTGGGCAACCCGGAAATGTGAGCCCGGCTAGTTGACCATCTGGTCGCGCGGTTCATTCGCCGTTTTGACGGGAACGCCCTGCCGCAACTGGAGACCTTCGCCGTCGTTCCAGGCCACCAGATAGCAATCGGGACAAAGACGGAGCTGGTGAAATCCCGCGCCGTTGTCGATCGGCTCCATTTCCGCGCCGCAATGGGGACACGGCGCGGCCTTAATGTCGTGAGCGATCACAAAGTATCCTCACTGGGTTGGACGCGCCCGGCGAGAAAAACGGTCCGAAATTTGCGCCTAGTACTCTGTTATCATCGCGGGATCATGACCGCCAGAATCGCGAACTTGTTTGTTTCGATAACGATCGCCCTGCCAGCCGTGGCCCAGGACCAGACCTTGGACCTGCTCCGAAAGCTCGCTGACGCCCCCGGTCCGCCGAGTTTCGAGGAGCCGGTACGCAAGATCATGGTGGATTTGATCAAACCCTATGCCGGGTCCATCCGTTACGACGGAATGGGCTCGGTGATCGCGACCCAGGGATCGGATGGTCCCAAGATCCTGGTCGACGCCCACATGGACGAGCTGGGCGGCGTCGTCCGGCGAATTACACCACGTGGTTTCTTAACGATGCAGATGCTGGGCGGCTGGCTTGATCAGGCGTTGGTAGATCAGCGCTGGGTGATTATTGGCTCCAAAGGCCCGGTTCATGCCGTGACCGGAATTCTCGACGCCCATCTGGTACCCCTGGAGGAACGTAACCGTCCGATCCCGCGGAATAGCCTGTTTCTGGACGTCGGGGCGACATCGGAAGCCGAAGTCCGGAACATGGGGATCAGGCCCGGCGATCCAGTGGTGCCGGACGCTCCCTTCACGGTACTCAACGGTACCGATAATTATCTGGGAAAGGGCTGGGACGATCGGGTTGGCTGCGCGGTGATCGTGGAGGTAATGCGCCGGCTGGCAAAGATGCCGCACAGCAATCAGATCGTATACGCCCTCACGACGCAGGAAGAAGTCGGGCTGCGCGGCGCGCATACGGCAAGTGAGGCGATCAAAGCCGACATCGGCATCGCGCTGGAGGCGGGCGTAACAGGTGACGTGTTCCCGGGCCATCCCGAGGATTCGCAAGAGAAGCTGGGAGCCGGCCCGGGCCTGTTTCTGTACAACAATTCACAGCTACCGAATCGAAAGCTGATCGACCTGGTGAAAACGACCGCCGCGGCGAAGAAGCTGCCTTTGCAATTCGATCTGGTCACTGGCTATGGAGACGATTCCGCCGAGATCCAAAAGAGCAATGGAGGCATTCCCACTGTTTGCCTGCTGGTGCCGGTGCGTTACACGCATGCCCACAACGGCATCATGAACCGGCGCGACTTCGATCAGACCGTCGAGCTTCTGGTGGCGCTTCTGCAACAACTGGACGCGGGAACGGTGCGGAAAATCCGCGATTTTGAGCCGTAGGGTATTAGTTCGACGGACCGTCGAAGTAATCGACGATCATCTGCGCGACGCGGCCCATGCGATCTTCCAGCTCGGCATAGGGGCCCGTGTTGTTGGCGGTGACGAACGAGATTACGATCGGGCCTGAGTGCGCATAGACGATACCGACGTCGTTGGCGATATTCGGAGGGCCGTCGCCAGTCTTGTGGCCGACCGGGACGCTCAGGAAATGCGGGATGCGCCGGGTTCCGGCCTGCTGGCGGAGCAGAATCGCCCGAATCTCAGCGCAGCTTTCTTTCGACGCGATGGTGTTGGTTTCGATTGCCTCCAGCAATCGGCCGACTTCACGCGCGGTCATGGTTCCGAGCCAGTAATTGGAATCATCGGAGAGATATTTGTCGCGAGCCTGATTGTAGCTGCGATGAAACGCCGCGCTTCGCACGACATCGACCAACCCGGCACGCGCGCCGGTGAAGAGATCCTGATAACGCGAAAAGAGCGCATTGTTCTGCATCACATACATCAGGCCAACAATTTGCTCCGCGGACAGACCGGCAAATCGCGGGTCAGCAATCACCATCAGTTTTTGCCGCCACTCCCAGCCGTGTCTTAACATCTGAAAATTCGGGAACCCGGCGGCTGCGGTCCACTGATTCAACTTATCGAAACCGCCGACTTTGTCGACCATGATGTCGGTGGCGGTGTTATCGCTGGTGATCACCATCTCGGTGAGGACGTCGCGGAGGGTGGGCTTGAGGCCGTAATCGTGAAATTGGAATATACCTGAACCGTCGCGGACGTCTGCACGCCGGATTTCGACGCGATCATTCAGATCGAGCTTTTTCTGGTCGGCCAGGTTGTAGGCTCGCGTCAAAATCGCCAGCTTGATTACGCTGAAGGTATTGAACGCTTCGTCGGCTCTAACTCCGGCTTCCTCGCCGGTTTTCAGATGCTTCACATAGATGCCGCCGCGCGCCGGGAAACGCGAGATTTCCGCTTCGAGAACCCGGGTGAGCGGAGACTTCGAGGCTTGCCCGAAAGTCGGGCAGGCGAGCGCGGTCGCGGCCACTACAGCAGTTACAGTCCGCGCGGCAAAGTCAGATGCCCGCATACCAGGCATATCCCCCTTCCGGCGCGGCGGAGCCCAGACCTTTGCCGAATCCCTTCAAATTGTCAGTGACTGTCAGGCGCGTGATGAATTTGACGCTCTTGTAACCGAGCTGGCGCGGGACACGCATGCGAAGCGGACCACCGTTGCCAACCGGAAGCTCGCCGCCATTCAAGCCATAGGCGAGAAAGGTCTGCGGGTGCAATGCATCGGCCATGTCAATGCTATCCCACCAATCTGAATCGATCGAAGAGTAGACGACGTATCTGGCTTGCGGGTGAATTCCCACCGTTTCCAGCACATGCGACAGAGGCACGCCGATCCACTCCGCGATATACGACCAGCCCTCTTCACACGCGAGTTGAGTGATCTGGCTGCGAGACGGATAACTCTTCAGCTCGGGCAGCGAGAACGAGGCGGGCCGGGCGACCATACCCTCGACGGAGAGCCGCCAGTCGGCGAATCCTCCCGCCTGAAGCCGCTTGAACGCGTCTTTCAGCGGCGGCATTTCGTTCGCGAGCGGAGGATTCGAAATCATACTCCGAGGGAACTCGCGCGCTAACGAGTGCTTCGTCAGCAGCCGGTGGGAGGCATAGGTCAACGTTTCGCCGAGGCCGTAAAGTCCGCGATCGTCGGGCGGGATCAGTCCATGCTTTTGGGCAAAGCTCGCGGCTGCTCCCAGACCCGATACGCCTGCCGTGGCCGCCAGTCCGGTCGCGATCAGTTTGCGCCTTGAGAGATTGCTCATGGGCCCTCCATAGGTGTACCGGCGTGTGTACCGGCGTGTGTACCGGCGTGGCCGGTGATCATTGCTCGCATGCGGCTGCCGAATCCGGCGACACAAATCATCACAACATGCACCAGCAGGAAGAGCAGAAGCGCCAGGGAAACGAAGAAATGAATGGTGCGCGCGGATTGCTGGCCGCCAAGTATCGTGACGGTCGCCGGAACCGCGGAAACAAAGGCCGGCGACATCGCCAGGCCGGTCCAGATGACTAACGGGAACAGAACGAAGATCACCATCAGGTAGGTGATCCGCTGGAGCAGGTTATACGACCAGGCCTCCGCACGGCTCGGCCGCTCAAAGCGCAAATGCTTTGCGATTGCCACGGAGACGGCTTCCAAGGAACGGTCATCTTTGGCCGGGGCCAGGTTTTTTCGGAAATGCCCGGTCAACAGACCAAAGATGGCATAGAGTAAGCCGGTCAACACCACAATCCAGGCGGCCTGGAAGTGGAGATAGCGGCTCCAGCCGTTTTGGTCCGGTAGAACATATCCGTAACCAGTCGGCACTAAAGATCTGGAGGCGGGGATGGGCAGTTTGAACAGCGGCTGAGTCAACACGTTGCCGGTTTCGCCCCAATAGAAGCGCGGGTGCGAGACCACGATTTCAAATCCGCTGACGAGCAAGGCAAGAAAACACAGCGCGGTGATCCAGTGAGTTACGCGGACCAGACCAGAATGCCGCAGAGTAACCGTGGTGGCGGGGACAGCCGAGACGGAACTTGTGACAAACGCGGAATCGCCCACTCGGGAATGGTATCAATTGGCGGCGGATCGCGCACGCGGGAACACGGCCGGCGATCTTTTTCTACGATGCCGCTCCGCCGCAGTGTCATCCTAGAGGGAGATGGCAGTTCTATTGAGCGGTGTCGCTCTGAGGAAGGCGTACGGAACGCAGGTATTGTTCGAGAATCTTTCGCTTAGCGTGTCGGAAGGCGATTGTACCGGCGTCATCGGTCCGAACGGGAGCGGCAAGACTACGCTCCTGGAGATCCTGGCGGGAAGAGAGTCGCCCGATTCGGGAACGCGCGCGTTGCGAAAGCTGACGCGGCTCGCCTACGTCCCGCAGGATTCGCTGTTCGAGCCGGAAGACACTGTCAGATCCGTGTTCGGCTCCGCTTTGTCGGCCCTGCCGCTAGAAGAGGAGGAGAAGACGGCGCGCATGCAGGAGATGCTTGGCCGGGTTGGATTCGAGACACCGTCCATGCTGGCGGCGACGCTTTCCGGGGGATGGAAGAAGCGTCTGGCAATCGCAGCAGCCCTGCTGATGGCGCCCGATGTGCTGATCCTCGACGAGCCGACGAATCATCTGGACCTGGAAGGCATCCTCTGGCTGGAGCGCGTCGTCCAGACCGTGAATGCCTGTCTGGTGGTCACGCATGATCGATATTTTCTCGAAAACGTCGCGACACGCATGGTGGAAGTAAACCGCACCTATCCGCAAGGCGCGTTCCAGGTGAACGGGAACTACAGCGAATTTCTGGAACGCCGAGAAGAGTTTCTCGAAGCCGATGCGAAGCAGCAGGAGGCGCTCGCGACGAAAGTGCGGCGGGAAGTGGAATGGCTTCGGCGCGGACCGAAAGCGAGAACGGGCAAGTCGAAGGCCCGGATCGCTTCTGCGGAGAGATTGATTGAGGATCAATCTGAGGCGGTCGCGCGCACCCGTGCAGGGACCGCGAAGATCGACTTTACTGCATCCGATCGCAAGACGAAGCGCCTGATCGAGGCAGAGGGCGTCGGGAAAACGCTGGGAGGGCGCAGGCTGTTCCAAGGCGTAAACCTCGTTTTGACTCCCGGAGTTCGTGTGGGTCTCGTGGGCGCGAACGGAAGCGGCAAAACTACGCTGCTAAAGATCCTTGAAGGAATCGCGCAGCCCGACGCAGGAGCCATCCGCCGGGCGGAGCGCCTTCAAATCGTGAGTTTCGCGCAGGATCGTGCAAGGCATCTGGACCCGAATGCCAGCCTGCGGCGGACGCTATGCCCGGAAGCGGATATGGTGATCTACCGCGATCGCATGATCCATGTCGCGGGTTGGGCCAAACGCTTTCTGTTTCGTGAAGATCAGCTCGACATGCCGGTGGCGAAGCTATCGGGCGGCGAGAGGGCGCGCGTCACCATCGCCCGTTTAATGCTCGCTCCCGCCGACGTGCTGTTGCTCGATGAACCGACCAACGACCTGGATATCCCGACGCTCGAAGCGCTCGAAGATAGCCTGTTGGAGTTCGCGGGCGCCGTGGTGCTGGTTACTCACGATCGCTACCTGCTGGATCGCGTTTCGACGGTCGTCATCGGACTGGATCGCGGCGAGAGCAGCACCTTCGCGGACTATTCGCAATGGGAGGCGTCGCGAAGTGAACGAATTCTGGAAAAGCTGCCCGCGAAAGAGACCCGCGCCGCGACGGTTGCGGAGGGTCCATCGAAGAAATTGTCATACCTGCACCAGCGCGAGTGGGATGGCATTGAAGCCAACATTCTGGCGGCGGAAGAGGCATTGGCTACGCGCCAGCGAGAGTTGGAGGAAGCGGCCTCGGATGCGGCGCGAGTGAGCGAGGCATACGAAAAAATGCAGGCCGCTCAACAGCAGGTCGACCAGCTTTACGCTCGGTGGGCCGAACTCGAGTCAAAGGTCGCGAAATAAATAGCGCTACCTGTGTCCGCGAGGAGCCTCATGACCGTGAGCATCGTGCATGGCATTTCCGTTAAACTCTCGACGATGTTCCGCCGGACGTTCGCCGCGGGCAGGCATGGGCCCGTGGAAACCCTTGCGATAGTCGAAATGATGATCGACATGTCCGTAAAAATGTTCCGGTCCGTGGAACCATGGTCCCGCGCCGATGAAGATACCGCCTGAGAACCACTCCGGACCGTAATAGCCATCTGGAGCGCAGTTATAAGGAGGGACCTCGTAGTATCCGTAAGGGCAGACCGGCGGTTCCCCGATGCTTACCGAAACTTGCGCGGTTGCTTTGTGCGCGGGCGCCAAGAGAAGGCCGGCGGCCACAGCCAAGAGACCAAGTGTTTTTAATGTTTTCATGGATTTGACCTTTCATCGTCCGAGCCATGCGGGCTGACCACATGCTCGACACACCGCTCTGGAGGCACTTCGCATTCCAAACCAAATCTTCGGCACGATGTCTTTCAGGTGGAGATTGCGGCGGAACACGAATCACTCTAATTTCAGCGATTAATGTCGATTTTCTAGCATGCGCCGCGGGATCGGTTCGGAATCACCGAGGATCCGGCAGTTCGCACTTCGGAAATACTTTCACCTGGAGTCTTCAACAGGGATCGGAAAACTGCCGCTAAGTAGCTAACGGTTTCAGATTGTGTGGTGCGCCCGGCACTCGAACCTGCGACCTTCTGGTTCGTAGCAAAGAAGTTACTTATAATCAATGAGTTACACAAAGTGCGATCGGCTAACACGGAGCATTATCCTCAATACTTTGGGCCCGGCGAAGCGCACTCGGTACCACTCCGTCTATGCGGGTAGTGGGCATACTATTGGGCATACTTGGCCGCCATTCGACGGAGCCTCCCTTACCACCTCCCGAGCAACAGGTCTGCGCAACAGGCCGCTCACAGCAAGGCGGCCACGTAAGTGGCCCGCCGGGTAAAACACCACGCTGAACGCCAACGAAGTGCTGATGAGCGCGGAATCGCGGGAGGAGGGCTTAGTTGGGGTTCGGGAAGATCCGTTCTCGGAGACACTGCATTTCTGCCTCAATCTGTTTGCGCAGATCGCGGTTATCGATTCTCGATTTGAAAAGGTCTATTCTTACCAGCGTGTCTCGGATGTTTCCGAGGAGTTTTTCCCGGGCGTCTGCTTTCCCCGCGATTTCAAGCAGACCGTGGGAAGTCTTTATAGAATCCAGTTCGATGTAAATGAGCGACATCAAGTCTTCTTGGACGCGATGCCAAACCGCCATGTACTCGTTTTGGATTGGTCTCAGCTCTGGCACGCTCTGCGTACATCACATCGGTGACCAATAGGTCCTGCCGTTAACCGTTCCGTGGAGCCCCCATTCGCAAGGCGGGCGATGCAAATCACCTCGCCGGTCAGAACAGCGTAGGACCCAAACAACAATCCGAGGCAACGGTTGCACTCAGGCGGCTTTGGGCATGAACGGGCAACATCGATTTCTGTGGACGAGACCCACAGCTATAAGGATGTCGGTATTCAACTGCAACTACGGGAGCTTCCGAAGGGCGGCTGGGTTGTGAACGTCACATTGCGTCGCCCCGATACCGAGATCAGCACGAAGTACGAAGTAAAAACGATCTACTCCACAAGAATGGAAGCGGAAATCTCAGGACTCGCCCTTGCTCGTGGTCTCATCGACAGAGAACACTAGGCGGGAGGTGGCAGGGCCTGCCATTTTTTCTTGAACGCTCTGCGTGGGACGCTGGACAGAACAGCGGCTCCCCAGGACCCGCGAATTAAAGATCCTGGACGCCTTGCGGTCACGTGGCCCGGCCCAACCGCTGTGGTTCATCTCCGGAACATATGATAATCACGATCCACCGCCCACCTGATGAACCTGGCTATGACGAAGAGAAGTCCCAGGACAACCGGCACTAGGACAACGCAGAATAAGACCTCCACGGTCCGCGTGATCCGGCGAACCTCCTGCCGAGGTTCATTCATAGCGTAAGCCTATCATCCCAAGGAACGGCTTACACAAATGCCGCGCCACCAGTTGGAGATCTTTTGCCGCGCCACTCACAACGCCTGCCGCTATGTCACCCGCCTGCCGTCGCCGAGGTTGATTCAGGAGCCGGTGCAGGCGTGGAAGGAACTGAGGCAGAGGCGGCCATAGCCCGGGACAGGGAAGCCGTCGTCTTCATCCGCTCGTCCACTATCAAGCCGACTACGTCCTCCAACTCCCCGTCCGATAGCTTCCTCAGTTCTTCAACCAATCGCCCATCAAGCTTGCCTTGTTTGACGCTGGCGACAAATTCTCTTGCGTTAAACGTTGCTGTCATTGCCATGGACCTGTGCAACGTTCGGGCCGGTGTAATGAGCCAACAATTCCAATAACTTGCGTGGATCACCCCCAACGATAACTGGGTGCTAGTACTCAGGTTCGCTGGGTTTGATGCGCCGGGCAGCGACAATACGCCTCTCAGCCTGCGTGATGTCGGCGGTTGCTCTCGGCTCGCGTGTCCGACCGCCACAGTTGTCCAAAGGATGCGGTCCCAATCTCAAAGGAGTGGCGATCTGGATTTAAATGGGTGTCCTTGAAGTGAGTGGGATACTTCAAGCCAAATCCAAGGGCTCTGTCCATGCCGATGTGGGCGGTCCAAATCAACGCGAGCTTCCAACTCGACTGGTCGCCCACTCTGAAAGCGAAAGCCGCCAACAACAAGGGCACGACGTAGGTGTGAACTGCATTGTAGGCGACCGCTCCCACGCGGACATTGACGGCGTAGCCAATCATCGAAAGGTCGGGCACTAGAAAGAGCAGGGCAAACAGAAGCCAACTCCCGTGGCTCCAATGGTAGGCGAGCAGGCTGATGACGAAAACGACCGCACCTTCGAGATGTAGCAGAGGACGAGGAGCCATTGAACATTTTGACGCGCATCAACGCCGCTTCGCCCTATCAATTTCATGTTGCGCATCTGGTGTGACATCGAGGCGGCTTCGCCGAGAGTGGTAGAGCGTGATGACCGTCACCAGCATCGCCGCGAGAATCAGCCAGAACAAGATTTGCTTCACCGGCTGAATTGTATCGCCGTCCGGTGGACCTTGAAAGCCATGTGCACCTGTGTGCCAGGCAGGATCTTCCCCAACAAAAACCATCGACTAATTGATCGGATTCCGTTGACCAGTCGAAGGGCAGTCAAAAGATTACACCCGATCCCTCAATGGATGATTGCTCTGGCGGTTGCCCCAGATTAACACTTGGCCATGAACACCAAAATCACCATTGCTATGGGCCTTGTGGCGGGATTTGTCGGCGCGGCGATGTTTCACTATATTTGCTCTCCCTTGCCGGTCCACGCACAAGAGCAAGCACCGAGTGAAATCCGCGCTCAAAAATTCGTATTGGTTGACGAGAACGGAATGGTCCGTGGAGTGTTCGGATTTCGCAGCGACGGATCTCCAGATATTCAGGTAGAGTTCCCTAAGCGGTTCTGGAGCGGCGGCGTGGCTTCTCCTCGTTGGCTTGGAGTTGTCGGGAGGAGCATCTTGCACGACCTGAAGCCGCCAAATACACACTTGCCAAGCGGTTCGAGATGACTCAGCCTGGATCTTTCGCAATCTGATCCGGCGGACCTGGAAAGTCACAGGCACCTGTTGGAAGGTCCTGCGCACCGTCCTTCCTTACGCACATCCGCACTTGGTTGCATCAAAGCCGTATGCGGCGATGGATTGCCGGGCAGATACGCGATTCGGCGACACAGATGCCCCTGGAGTTGGGTATGGACAAGGCGAGGATCGACGAATATCGACGCGCGGTGGCCGTTTGCCGGAGGCAGTTGAACGACTTAGGGGTTTCCTCGGAACTGGCGAGCGGCCAATGACAAATACAAGAAAGCTGCTCAACGGTGTGAAGAGGCGCGGGCTGCGATTTATGACGCTGGTGCCCCTGGGGCATTGCGCGTAAAAGAATTGTGAGATTTTTCCGGCGCTCATGCCATTATCGAAGGACGGGCCGCACTCTTGGACCCGAAGGCCCTGCCGTCGTTGCGTGGGCCGGTGGCGGGGCCTGCCAACGTCCCGCCACCTTCGATGACAGGGGCCGCTCCTCCGACTTGATCCGGCCCCATACCCGTTAAAGATCCAGCCAGAATAGCTGGCGTTACGCGGCCAAGAATCAAATAAGTACCTAGCTGGTTGGTACTACGATACTTCGCCGTGAAACAGCAGCCAATCCGAGGAGTCTAACCGGATAATGCCGGACGACGAATTACCGGACCCTGACAAGGTCCAGGACCAAATGCGCTCCGCCATCGAACGCATTCGCGCCAAATTGGTCGAGCCAGATGCGGAGCTGAAGTCAGATACCTCCCTAGCGGAAGGTCGAGCTGACGAACTGTCTTGATTACGTTGCCTTCAAGATCTGGGCTGCGACCGTCCCGACTCAAGACCTATGCGTGCCATAAAAAGCATGGCTGCCTGCCGCGCAGACCGCCGGTTACCGCACGGTCCTATGCCTCCGCCGGTTCCAACCCACCATCAGTCCGCTTCACCAACTTGTGATGCAGCGTGTGGCCGTGCTTCACGCAATCGAGTCTTATCAGCGTCGCGATCTTCAGACCCAGCGTTCCGTCTTTATGACACAGACAGCAGCGAAAGATATATTGAGGTTCGGACATAAATTCACTCGGCGGCCGTGCGACGAACATCAGTTAGAGGCCTTTTGGGCGCGGCTGTTTCGCGGCTGGCGAGCGCTTTCTTACCGTACGACGGCGTATCAAGGACCACATCCCGACGAGGTACTGCAAGCGTGCCATTTTGTTCACTAGAAGTCCCCCCTCCCCCATATGGTTCTAATTTCTATTCACGTTAGGGAGGGATGTTTGGAACTGGCCAGGCTGGCTGCCTTGAGGGGGGGAGGGCTTTTTCGTGAACGCGGCCAAGGGGTGGCGGGATTGGGCGTGTTACCTCAAGTATGTTCGAGCAACCGCTTCCGTCAGTTGCGGCTCCTCAGGCTCGGGCAGCGCAATCGCGCCAGATCGCCAAGGCAGCCTCGGTCTAAGCGGTGCAAGAGCTGAAGCGTGCGGGTCGATGGGGCTGCCGCCCAGCGGTTCGGCCTTGTAGGTACGAACGGGATGAGGATCCATCCTTGCGCCTGGTGGCACGCCGTCGCTTATCCCGGCCTCTGCCCATCTGCTCTAAATCGTATCTCGGGAATGGTACATGCCGCCATGGATTTCCCAAGCAAGCGTACGTAAGATCGAACCGTTGGAAGGGCTGGGATTCTGGTCAAATGGTAGCGAGCAACATGTTGCTACCGCAGAAAACAACTCCCCATGTCTTCATTGTTCTCCTTTTGACAGCTGCGGCAGCACTGGCGCAACCAAAAGACTGGCTGATCGTTCCCGGCAAACGACTCGGGCCAATTACTCCAGATACCACTCGCGCCAATCTGGAGCGGCTTTTTGGTAAAGCCAACATCGAAGACCGAGACGTGGACACTGGAGAGGGCCCGGAGCCTGCCACAGTCGTGCTTCCCAACATGCCCGATGCATCGCTAGCCATTCTTTGGCGGCAAGAATTGCAAGGGAATTTATTCCACGAAGATCGCAACCGAGTGAGCGAAATTCTGATCTGCTACGCGCGCTTGGTTGGTCGGTGCAAATGGCATACCGAAAACAGAGTAAGTCTAGGGACCAGTTTGGAACAGTTGGAGGCGCTGAACGGACATGCTTTTCAGATAGAACCCTGGGGATACGACCTTGGAGGGAACATCTCGTCTTGGAAGGGAGGAGGGCTGGGGAGTACTTTCCAGGACGGCGGGAAGAGCTGGTCGGGAACGGAGAGCGGACTGTGGCTGACGGTCAACTGGCAACAGTCGCCAAACGGCTACACGCCTCAACAGCGCAAAGCACTGGACGAAATCCGTCGGCAAAATCGAAAGCCTCTTTCAAGCGACCAGGCGATGAAGCAGCTCCATCTCCGTGTCGAGCGTATGCGTCTGGTCTTTCCGGGTAACAAGCAAGGTGCTGGCAGAAAGTGATACCCATATCTCTACAACCCCAACTTCCCCGCGCTGTTCTCACGGAACAGACTGCCATCCCGGATATACCGCCGGACCATCTGCACAGACCGATGGCCGGTCTGGTTCATGATGGAGCGCTCTGAAGCGCCAGCGATAGCTGCGCTGGTTGCATGGCCAGCACGCAAGGAATGACCTGCGTATCGGGCAGGATCTAGACCGGCGCGGAGCGCCAGCTTCTTCACAACGCGTGCGACATCAGCAGCCGCAAGGCGGACCAACTGTAAGCGGCCCTGCCGATCCATGGATCGGAAGACAGGGCCTTCGCCAATGCCAGCCGCTTCCATCCACGATTGCAGGATGCGGACTGGGCAGGTGTCGGGATTGCTCCCATAGGGAACGCCGATCTTTCGGCCTTCACCAGCTTGATCGGTTTTGCTTCGGCGGAGATGGACGGTCAGGCCATCGTGGCCAAACGCGAGATCGGCATTATCCAACCCCACCACCTCAGACCGCCGGAACGCACCCGCGAAGCCAAGCAGAATTAGCGCACGATCGCGCAGTCCGATCAGGCCGTCATCAGCCACGCTGACCATGGCTCGAATGTCGTCAGTGAGGGCTGGGGCCTTTTGCGCAAGCGCTGTGCCTAAGCTGCGCCGGATGCCCTTGAGAGTGTTCCGCACCATGCCCGACGTGCTCGGCGACGGCTGGCCCATGGCCTTGTGGGCTTCCGCAATTGCGTTAAGTCGCCGTTGAATGGTGCCGACTTTTAGGCGGCCTGCGCATTCCGCAATATATGCGGCCACAGTTTCCGGCGATGCGGGCAGGGGGCACACATGGTGCCCCTCGCACCACCCGATGAAGTCCCGCCAATCGGAGCGATAGCCGCGCAGCGTATTCTCCGCCTTCGAGGCCCGGATAAATTCGCGGGCTTGTTCCAAGGAAGGCGGAATGATGTCCGCCCCTGGGCTGATCAAGTCAGTCATGTCTTGCGCCTGCGGATCTGGTCCGCTTCAATCAGAACGTCGTTCGGATCGCGGAGCCGCTTTTCCCGGCGATGGCGCAGCCTGCCAAATCGGACCCAGTCCTTTTCGGCCCGATCCATAACCGCCTCGCCGATTTCGTAATTCGCCCAAGCCCGCATCTCTTCGAGGGTGAGGCTGCACGTTTTGAAAAACTCGCGCTTGTCGCGGAGCAGGCCCAGATGGTCCAGGCTGGCGAGATTCGCCAGCGCCTGATCCAGCCCGCGATTCAGCCGGACAGCGGTTCGGTGAACCTCGCGGAAGAATCCCCGCTTGCGGTCAGCCATTGTTGGGCACCTTGCCATGGCACGGGCAGTTGCACCATTCGTCGAGGCGTAGCGCCAGTTCATGATCGCCTTCAGAGCAAGCGATACAGACAGGTGGCGTGCACCGCACAGGTGCAATCGGCAGATCGCCGATCATGATCGGAAGTGTCATGCGGCCACCTCCGCCACATGGCCAGCCCTGGCGATCAGCCAATCTGTGGCCTGCTGGGCTTTGCTCGCGGCTGTGAAGATCGCCTTCGGGTCAGCCTTCAGAACCTTCAGCCAAGATTGAATGTACTGGGCGTGATCGGGCCTTGGCTCAGTACTTAGGCCCAGGTGTGCACAGGTGAACGCAGCGCCTAATTCCGCGATCAATTCTTCAGCGGCGTATGCGCTATCGCCAAACCGCTTCCCCAATTCCCGGTTGCACCGCGATGCGCTAGCCGTCCAATGGGTGTGCTCATGCGCCAGCACGCTGTAGTACCCCGCGTTCTCGCGGAACGACTGAAAGGGCGGCATTTGAATGTGATCTGAGATCGGCGCGTAGAACGCTTGGTTCCCACCGTGCCGAACATCAGCGCCGATTGCGCTGAAAAACCCTTCAGCCTGCGCTACGCGCTCTAGCAATGAACGCTCTGCGTCGGGTTTGGGCGTGTAGCCGTCAACTTGGGCCGCGTTGAATACGCTGTAACCACGGGTGAAGAGCAGGTGTGAGCCGCTGGCCTTCGGCGCTTCGCCATCGTCAGATTCGCTGGAATCGCTGGCGAACTTCCAGAACACGACCAGCGTGGCCTTCTCGCCTTTGCGAACTTGAGCCCCGCGTTCTTGCCACTGGGCGTATGTGCCCCAATCACCAGATTCGTAACCTTTGGCCTGCGCTGCCGCCCACAGGCAGACCGTGTTGATGCCTCGATACGGCTTCTTGCTGACGACGTTAATTGGGCTGAACGCATAGCGCCCTGACGTGTGCCACGGCATGCGCCAGTTGCCGACACCATTTTCAATCGCTGTTGCTATTTGGGCCGTTACGCGAGCGTACACGTCCCGTTTATCCGTTGCGGTATTGTCTTGGGTAGACATCGAGTTGGTCACATCCTCAACTTGGTGTTTAGGGGCCGCACCAAGCTGCTAACTTGATGCGACCCCGAATGTCTGATGCGCGATTCCGTCTAACTATCGTTCATCAGAACAGGGCCAGATTACAGCGCTGGCAAGCACGATTCAAGCTTTAATCCAAAGATTGTTTTCAGCTGCCGAAGGCAGACCGGGGGTAGGGTGAATCAAAGTGGGAGTCCCTGCTAGGCAGTACACGGCGTGCGGCTGATGTCGCTGAAGTTGAAAAAGATAAAAAATCGTCAATTCGCGTCGGCTGCGGATTTGGCGATGAGGTAGTTCACGAAGGATGAGCACGATACGAGGAAGAACTTGGCGTCCTCAGCATCAACTGTTGTCGCTTGTGAAAGCGCATGCCGAATGCCGTCGGCATCGTTGGTGTAGCCGTAGATCGCGCTAAAGCCCTTTTCTAGGGCTGGGTGCAATCCGAGTTGCTTTAGTGCAGTTGCGGTCGGTTCACCTGTGATGATCTTGCACGCTGACTCAACCGCGCTGATGGATTCCTTGATCGAATTGCGGTAGTCGGGAGAATCGCGGTCCCCAAGGCGGGCCACTGCGGTTCGGATATGTTCGGCGACCGGACTGAATTGTCCAGCCAGGCTGGCCGTCTGTTCCACTGCGCGGCAATTTCTTCTTCGGAAGTTATGGGCGCGAGTGTCTTACCGACAAAACGATAAGCGGAGATATGTTTCTCGAGAGCAACGTTACAGCGCTTGATGAATTTGCCCGATTTCGACTCAACCGGACTTGCGTTTGCGATAAACTCCACAAAATCGTAGACTTCACTCCAGGACGCGGACATATAGAGTTTCTTGATTTGTTCGACCGCAGACTCAGAGAAATCAGCTATCGTATCCGCGGCGAGACTGAAATGGCCAATCCAAAGCGCCCGTAACAACGGACCCGCGCTGTAAAGGTCTTTGAGTCTTTCCCCCCTCGAAAGATCATCCCAAAACGTGAGGTACGCCACGTTCCAAAGTGCGTTCCGTAGCGCCTCATCCATCGAATCCTTCTGGAGGACCCGACGCACCGCACCAATTCGCTCTGAGAATTTCATTTTGCGCCTGTGGTCAGGTTGCCACATTATGAGCCGGGTCGCGTCAGTGACGCGCCACAGACGGCTTGATCCTACGCCCTCTGCGTAAAATCAAACAACGCCGTCACCGGCAGGCGCAGCTTCTTCGCCATCCGTTCAATGGTCTGGACGGAAGGTCCCTGGACGGCAGACGGACGGTCCGTTAATCCGACAACAAATCCCGCAGCGGGACTCGGAAGGCGTTGGCGATCTTGATGAGGCTGCGCACTGAGGGATTGCGGTTGCCCGCCTCGATTCCGGCGACGTAGGTCCTGTGGAGGTGCGACTTCTCCGCCAAGGTCTCCTGCGACCAGTCTTTGGCCGCACGCAGCGCCTTAATACGCGCGGCCAAGGCACGTAGTACTTGACCCTCAGATTGCAAGCTCTAATCATTCGAGATTGCTCGGCCGATGATTGTAGAATATGAGTAACAGTCCGGACTTCTCGGGCAGACCTGTCCTGCCCGCCTTAGTCCGCTCATAATCCGGCGGGGCATGGTGTTCTGGCAACTTGACAACTTCGCCGACGATCTTTTCGCGTCTTTTGTGATTGGCCTGCTGACGTGGATTACTGTACAAATCAAGAGGTCCAGACCCTCAACCAATTACAGGGGCTTTAAGACGACTCCTATCCGTCCCTTATTGGGAATCGCTCTCGCTTACGCGTTAGCAGGTGCTTCAACGGTGTCAGCGTTCTGGGTGGTTCGTCACCTCTATGGAATGCAGCCAATGTCGCCGTCATTTCCCACGAGCCATGTCGAGTTGCTGCTGGAACTGGCGCTTACCTTTGCTAGCGGTGTCGGAACAGGATTTGGAGCAAGTTACGGCATACGGAAACGTCTGACGGAAATACCCAAGGGTGATTTGGGTGGCCGGTTCTTCAGTTGGATTGGACCGCCCGTTTTTGCCGCATACGGCTTTGCGGCCTTCGCTGGCATCGCAATTGCTGTCCTGCTTCTGATCTGGAACGCACCAGAAGAATGGCGGAAGTCTAACAGGGATCAACCAGAAGTTGAGAGGTTTAACCAGATGATTCGGAGTGGGCAATTGCAAAAAGACTTTGATCGCATCATACAGCAGAAGCTACAAAAGCGAGCCGAAGGCCAAGACGTACAACGGGACAAAGACGGGAAACTCTCAAAAGAGCCTGAGGGCGGCACGGCGCATTAAACCTGTTTCTAAGTCTTCAACAGTTTGCGGTAATTTCCCACCCTACCGAGATAGAAACTACAGATGCCGCCTGTGGCAATACATGTCGTGAACCATCGGAAGTCATACGGCGAGCTTTACGCTGGAATCTGTTCTGGCCTGGAGGAAGGGGCAGGAGTTGTTGTCGCGCTCAGCTAGCCCGCCAGGCAATCACTCGGCTCTTCAAAGCAATCAAGCGTCGAGTACGAAAGGCAAACGCGCAATTTGTGGAACAATTACGATACCATCTGAACATTCTTATTGGAGACTGACGCCATGCGCCTTCACGCTCTGCTGCTTCTACTCGCCTGCGTCTGTTTCGGGCAGGGCAGCACAACCAACCTGGTCGGGACCGCAATCAACACGACGAATCCGGATAGCCCGATAGCCGCGCCAATAACGATGAATATAACGAGTAACTCGTGCACGCTCACGATTTCCCCGCCACTCGTCGGATCGGGGAAATGCCTCCTCAAGACGTACGATAAAACGTCCGGCCGGATCGAAATCATATCGGCTGGCGCCGCCAATATCACCTGGACTGGCATCGTAAAGGGAAATCTAGCGAGCGGCTCATACACGGTGGAAGGTGGAGCGCAGACTGGTTCTTTTTATCTCGCCATCGTGAGGCAATCCGACGGAGCGGCGGAGACTACCGCCCAGCCTCCGCGACGATCGCTAACGTCACCGCAGAGTAGTTGTGTCCCGGCCATCGAGTCCGCAATAACCGGAGAGATTCACGGGTGGGATGGAGAGACGATCTTCAAGCTGGACAATGGACAGATCTGGCAACAAGCGGAGTACGACTACACCTATTTCTATGAGTATCATCCGGACATTACTATCTACCAGACAGGCGGCGGCTGCCGAATGAAGGTTCAAGACGAAAATGAGGCAGTTATTGTAAAGCGGATAAAGTGAATTGAGTCGCTGTCTTGGACGATCTGTTGGTCTGCCTGTCGACACTGTGTTCAGCGAGCTGTCGTCACCGCGCAGCAGCACCGTGCCCCATGTCAAAATGGTCAACCTTGTTCTTAGAACGTCTCGAACACGACCATTGGGCAAGCGGCCTACACCTGCTTCTTCCTCTTCGCCCAAGCCGCCTTCATCTTAACCGACAGGGCCTTCTTCTGTGCGGCGGACATGGGCTTGCGCTTTGCTGGCGCAACAGTGGCAGCTTTCGCCGTCTTGCCCGCCTTGATCAGAGCCCACCGCTTCTTTGCTCCCGCAACAATGGCCTTACGACCAGCGGCACTCAAGGTGCGCTTCTTTTTGGCAGCCGCCTTCGCCGAAGCAGGCTTGACCCAGTCCGGGACATTCGGCGCGTTGTAGTCGAAGGTCGAAGTTGAAGCCGTCTTCGCCGGTCGTCCCCTCCGCTTCACCGGCTCTCCCAGCGCTTCAATAGCGCGGTTGAGCTTGTCGCGTTCGGAAATCAAAAGGGACAGGATATGTTCTGTGGGCATCGAACCCAGAGAATAGCATCCATCCAGCGAATTGAGCAACGCAATACCACTTAGAATAGTGAGGAGAAGTACAAATGCGGCGAAAAGGACGGACGACGAAGCGAATCGCCAAGGCAAATCACGCCCGCAATCGAACAGCACCGCCCACCGCATCGTCAAGGCTAGAAGGTGAGAACGCGGTTCCTCAATCACGCCCAACTTCTGTTCCAAAGGACGAACATAGCAGCCCCTGGGAACCCTTTATGGGGCTGTTCTCGGTCCTTCGCCAGTACGCCAAGTTGGTCTGGTCAGGAGTCTTGATTGTCGCGACAGTCCTCGCTTTTTATGAAATTAGGCCTATTCTCGTGGCCAACCTGCCGGTGATGGTGGATCCCGCTAGTCCTCTGTATGCGGACTTTACGATCACTGACCAAGGGCATCTCGGAATCTCCGATGTGGAAGTCGATTGTAAGCCGCTCAAGGCTCAATATGCGGACGGTGATACGCTGCTTTGCTCACGAAATGCCGCCATCTTACCAGCCTATAAGAATCGAAGCATCGACTCGTTTGGATCATTTACGGCTCGTTTCACGCCGCTCTTCCAACTGATCGCCTTTTCCAACAGTCATGACCGTGTAATTATTGTCGGCGACAGTGAACAATGTTTATATCATTTCAGGCATGGCGAAGACCACCGAACCATTACTTCCGCATGCCCGATTCAGGTGGATGTACCGAAAACTTCCGTTGAATCACGTCCGAGTTTGACGAGAGCCGATGTGCTCCTGACTGTTCGGTATCGCTGGATGTACCTGCCGCTAATACGTTTTGCGAAGCAATTTCGTTTTCTCGTCTACTTGAACCTGACCTGCACCCTTAACTCGCCCAGGCGATCATACAACATTTGAGTCTGAAATTAGCTCCTTGGTTTTCTCCTTCGCCCCGCTCTCAGAGTCCGGGCAGCAGACCGGAGCGGCAGTCAAGGCCGCCGCAGGCGCCCGATAGGGCTTGGCCTTGACGGCCGCGAGGA
>Ga0070731_10001453_pt1 | contig 24435 bp, 21 predicted proteins | sample Coa_R1_2_FD_66448 | JGI IMG/M metagenome (GOLD analysis project Ga0070731, IMG submission 66448) | Surface soil microbial communities from Centralia Pennsylvania, which are recovering from an underground coalmine fire - Coalmine... | ecosystem: Environmental > Terrestrial > Soil > Unclassified ... | reverse complement strand
TTCCTCCCGCAAACTCGGCGGCAGTAACAAGTCTTGATCCGGATTGTAGAGAATATATCGGCTCACCTCTGTGAGTCGATTTTTAATTTACTAACGTTACCGGTTTTCACACAGACTCTAGCGCGCGCGGCTCGGTGTCGGTGTTGCGTTATCCATCGCCGACACTCAGCCGCGCACGAAGTAAGCGGGTTTTTTCCGACCGCGGACCCGCTCGCTGGCGCGCGCGGCTCTGTGTCGGTGTTGCGTTGTCTATCGCCGACACTGAGCCGCGCACGAAGTAAGCGGGGTTTCTTCCGACCGCAGACCCGCTCGCTAGCGCGCGCGGTTCGGTGTCGATATCGCGTTATCTAGCGCCGACACTGAACCGCGCACGAAGTAAGCGGGGTTTCTTGCGACCGCGGACCCGCTCGCTGGCGCGCGCGGCTCGGTGTCGGTGTTGCGTTATCCATCGCTGGCACTGAACCGCGCACGAAGTAAGCGGGCTCGTCGGCGGCCCAAACTCGGTTGCTTTGCGTTAGCTATCGCCATCGCACCCGAGTAAACGGCTCGCGGCGCTACTGCTGAATTCTGAGTTGGAGTACCAATTTAGAATTGGCCGATGGGGATGGATCTTCAACGGTGCCCGTGCGCGAGTCTCTTACGGAAGAGACAGCGTCCGTGAGCACCGTTTTCGCGTTCTGGATCGCAACGGAAAATACGACCTGAACGTTTTGCACGTCCGCCGGAAGCGCGATGCGAGTGACGGAGCCTGCTGTTACATGTCCATCACCGGTCAGCGGGAAGATTGGCGATGGTGACGCAACAGACAGATATCCCGCGGCTAGCGCTTTGATCACAAGATGGCGGTCCGGTTCGATCGAATAATCGAATGCGAACCGGGCAGGCGAAGCACTTCGCTTTGCGGCCAACCCGCTGATTCGACCCGCCCCGCCGCCTCCGAAGCCGTTGCCCTGCTGGAAGCCCGGAGCTTGAGGGGCCACCTGCGCCTGCGAAGCTTGCACGGTCACTTCCGTACTCTGTGAAGACTGTGCCGGCTCGGCGAACTGGCGACCTGCCGCGGCGAGCTGTTCCGCTATTTTGGCCTTTTGCTCCCCGTCCGCGTTCTGGACAGCGTCTTTCTCACGGCCGGCGGTTTCCTTCTTGTCGGCTTCCTGCTTAGGCGCGTCTTCCTTGACGGCGTTCTCCGCAACCGATGCCGGAGCGGCGGCAGCCCCGGGCAAGTCTCGCCGCACCTCGGCTCGCTTCTCCAACCGCGGAGGAGCAGGGGCAGGTGATCTCGCCGGTTCGTTTACTGGTTTGGTCTCGGTTACCGCAGATGGCGCAGAAGCCGGCGCTGGCGCGGGTTGCAGCTTCGCGTACTGCGCGGGGCTCTCTGTCTCCGGCCTGCCAGGCCTCAACCAGAGGATCATTACGGCCGCGGTAGCAAGCATCGCCGCTGCCGACCATGCGACCGGGCGTCTCCACCACACGACCGCGGTCCGTGCGCCGGCGAGCCGTGAAATCAATCTTGACTTTGCGCCCGGCTCGTCGAGCATCTCCTTCAATGCCTGTTCCCGGGCGAGTTCGTCGAACAGATCCTGATCGTCGAGCGCGGCTTCGAAGAGCAGTTTGCGCTCGGATTCGGTAAGCGTACCGGTGGCGTAGCCGCCGATCAGCTTCCGGATGTCGTCACGCGTCACTTATGCAACTCCCATTCGCCGCCCAGGCGTTCCAACAACTGCTTCCGGCACCGGAAATCCCAGGTGTACAGCGTATTGAGCGATGTTACACCCAGGCGCTTTTGGATTTCCGGGAACGTAAGGCCTTCCAGTTTCAAACGCACCAGCATCTGGCACCGTTCGCCCAGTTCAGCCAGAACCGCTTCCAGACGCTCCAGCCGCTCCCGCCGCGCCGTCTGCTCGAAGGGATCGGCTTCGCCACCGGCCAGCGGCAGATCGTCGACCGACACCTGCGTATGCTCCCCGCGGCGAACCGTTTTGCGCCGCGCGCCCATAATCTTAAAGCGCGCGATCTCGAGCGAAAGCGGCAGTAGATCCTCCACGCGATCCACAGTCGCGTACTTTTCATGCAGGACCAACAAAACCTCCTGCGTCAGGTCCTCGGCCGCCTCCCTCGCTAATTTGGATGCCGCGAACCTGAAGATCCTTTCGCGAAGCTTCGCAAGTATCTGATCCCGTTCCACGGTTACTCAATTATCGACGTCAACGGCGGGCTAGACGCGTAATTCTGAAGAAACGTTAATGATTGTCCTACGTCTTAAGAATCGTGGACCTATCAAGCGAGTTTCGCCCCGCCGCGCGTGAGCATCAAAGCCTGCTGTCAGCACTTGAAAAGAAAGCGCTTATGAGAATTGCCGGACATCTTCCGGCGTGGGTGAACTTGGACCATCTGACGGCCCTTGGATTCGTTTCTCTCATCGGAGTGGGCGCAAGCTATGCGTACGCCCGCTGGTCCCACGCCGGATTATGGCTGGCGATCACATTTCTCGTCTTGAACTGGTTCGGCGACAGCCTGGACGGGACTCTCGCCCGGGTCCGCCAACGCCAGCGCCCGCGCTATGGATTCTATGTGGATCATGTGCTCGACGCCTGCGGGAGCGTTTTCGTTTTCGCCGGGCTGGCCATCTCCGGTTACATGAGCGAACGCGTCGCGGTGGGATTGCTGATCGCTTATTTTCTTCTGAGCATTGAGGTCTATCTGGCGACCTACACCGTCGGCAAATTTCAGCTCTCGTTCGCGATGTTCAGTCCAACCGAGCTGCGGCTTCTCCTGATCGCCGGAAATATCGCGCTGCTGCGCGGCCCGAATGCGATCATCGCGGGAAAGCAATACCTGCTGTTCGATGTCGGAGGCGTCATCGGAATCGGCGGAATCACGATTGCGCTGTTGTATTCCATCGTGAAGCACACCACGCATTTGTATCGCGAGGAAAGGCTCTCCTAGTTCATGCGCGCCGGTCCGCGGGAAGGCTTGCTCCGCTGGCTGCGATTCAGCGCCGTGGGGATAGTGGGCATCGCCGTCCAACTCAGCGTACTCTGGTTGTGTAGCCGCCTCTTGCGGATTCCCGTGGCGATTTCGATTGCCGCCGCGGTAAGCGTCGCCGTGTTACACAACTTTGCCTGGCATGAGGCGTGGACCTGGAAAGAAATGCCCGCCGCCGGGCGATGGGGCCGGCTGATGCGATTCTACGCCTCGAATGGATTCCTTGCGATCGCATCCAACACGATTTTGACGCTGCTCTTCAAACAATATCTGTCGATGCCGTTGCTGGTCTCGAACGCGCTCGCCATCGGCCTGACGGCCGTCCTGAACTTCGCGCTGGCGGATCGCTGGGTGTTCCGGAGAGCAGGCGCATTGCTCGCGGTTGGCGTCATCGCGGGCTCCGCATCCGCCGCGGTCTTGACGACGAAGCTACAGGACAACACCATCGCCGCGTGGAACACTTACATGGAACGGGCGGAACGCGCGATCGCGGCCCCGGGCCATCCACTCTTGGACATCCCCGCCAAGGGACCCGCGCTGATCGATCTGAATCCCACCGGCGAAAGCGCCGGCGAAGACGTTCCCAACGGCTACATTCATCATTGGACCGGCGCTGTGCGGATCCCCCGTTCAACCGTGGAGTCCGTGCGCGCCGTGCTCGAGGATTATGGAGATTATCCACGCATTTACGCTCCCCGAGTCAAGCAGGCTTCGGCTGCGAAAATCGAAGATACTCCGGCCGCGCGCGTCTACGATGTGACGCTGGTCAGCGAACAAGTGGAAGGATTCGGCGTCCATTTCGCGTTCAATATTCGCTCCCGCGTAACGTTCCGCAATGCGGCGAATGAAGGGCGGGTCGAATCGCGGTCCTATTTGATTCGGGAAAGCGACAGCGGCAAGGCTCCGTTTCTGGACCTGCTACCGGAGGGCAACGATCACGGCATCGCCTGGCGGTTGAACTCTTACTGGAGACTCCGCCAGACCGGGGATGCTGTGTACGCCGAATGCCAGGTAATTTCGCTATCTCGCAAGCCGTTGTTCGGCATGCGCGATCAAGTGAAGAGCCGCGCCCGGAACTCGCTGCGGGACACGCTGCTCGAAACCCGCGACCGGGCGCTGCGCTAAATCACATAGCTAAGCTGGCGGAATGCGGCCGATATCATCGCTCAGCGGACCGTCGAGTTCTTCGTACACGCGATGCAGATACCAATCGACAAGCTGAATCTCAAAGGCTCGATTCAGTGCAGGCTCGCCGCCCGTGATCTGCACCATCAAATCTTTGAGAGCCGGCAAGATCGTAGCGCGCGCCTGATCCGGATCGAGCCCGCGGTCTTTGCTCTCTTTCCCACGACGCAGCAGTTCGCGAAACACCTCCATCGTCGCCCGGAGCAAACGCTTGTCGTGTAGCGGCTCCCCGTGACCGGGAATCAGAATCGAAGCGTCCAACCGGTCGATTCGCTCCAACGTCTTTAGCCACCCGTTCGGATAACAACTAAGCGCAAACGAGATCGGATTGACCAGAAGATCTCCCGTAACCACGATTTTCTCCTTCGGCAAGTACAGAAAAGAATCGCCCGGCGTCACGGCGCGGTCGTAATGCAGGACCTGAATCTCGCGATCGCCCAGGTGAATGTCCAGCTCTGACGTGTACGTGACGTTCGGGAACGTGTGTTGCACGTGTGCCTTCTGATCCAGGAAGTAGCGGGCCTGCTCGATGCGACGCGTCACTTCGGGCGTCGCGGGCTGCTTTTCGAGGCTTGAAATATACGCCGGAAGCTGCTTTTCGATTCCCGGACGATTGAATTCGAGCGCCGGCCCCATCATCATCGTCCGCGTCTTTTCTTGCGCGATGATCCGCACGCCGGGGAATGCATTACGATAAACCTCGGACCCGTACCAATGATCCCAGTGCCAGTGCGAGTTGACCAGATAGCGCACCGGCTGATCGGTCAGCTTGCGAATTTCGGCAAGCACCGCTGCGGCGGCAGCCGGAGTTCCGTTCGAGTCGAACACCAGAACGCCCTCGGGCGAAAAAATAACGACAGAGTTCCCGTCCAGGCCGACTTCGCCGTAAGGAGCCGTTACAAACAACACGATCCCACCGGCGACCGGGATTTTCTTCGGCGGTGGATGGTCTAGCGCGAAGGCCGCGGCCGGCAGAAACGCCGCTGCCAGGGCCAACGAGATGGAACGAAACATAAGCCTTGCGATTTTCGACGCGGCATAATTGCGTTCGTTTGCCTGCAAAAAGCAAAGTAAAATGCAAAGTTTTCCTCGGGCTCAGCCGATCTGCTATGATCAACGCTTTTATCGATGTGTCTTCATGGTCGCCGTACCATTTTCGGACTGATAGCCGGTTTGGCGGTGCTGCTGGCGGGCTGTGAGCGGCCTTCCCAAAGCGCCGTAACCACGCCCGACGTCGTTGGACCATCGACTCCAGCCACTCCGCGCGCTCGCGATGCCGACGATGTCGCACGCTTCATCGCCGGGTTGCCGGGAGCGGAAGGAACTCCATTCGCGGATCTTCAGAACGGCGACGCCTGGCGCGAACATCGCCGCCGCCTCGATGCGACCTGGAGTAACGCCGAATCGCGACTGATCCGGAATCTGCACGAATTTCAGCGCGATGAGCTTCGCTCGCCCGCGGTGCAGAGCGCTACCGTCTTCTATCCCTTCGGCGGACCCGATTCCCTGACCGTCGCCATGTACTTTCCCGATAGTCCGCGCTACGTGATGGTCGGTCTGGAGCCGGCCGGCACGCTGCCGAGTCCCGCGCAGATCGCCAACAAAGACTTACCGAAATATCTGGCGGAAATGCGGGAAACCGTGGCGTCGGAACTGGGCCGAAGTTTCTTCATTACCCGGCAAATGGACCAGCAGATGCGCGGCCAGATTACGGATGGCGTCCTTTTGCCCATCGTGCATCTCTTGGTCCGCACGCATCACACGATCCTCGGATTTCGTTACGTTCGCCTCGACGACCGCGGCCAGATCATCGACCGCGATCGCGATTACCACGCACCCGGCCGTTTCGGGAACAAAGGCATCGAACTCGAGTTCCGCAGCGATGCGGATCGCTCAATTCACGAACTTTATTATTTCGCCGTGAACCTCTCCGACGAGCGGCTGGCCGAGAATAAACCGTTCCAGACGTACATGTCCCATCTGCAAGGCAGCACGACCCTGCTGAAGGCAACCTCGTACATGACGCATCGCCGCGATTTTTCGCTGATCCGCAATCAAGTCCTCGCCATCAGCGGCCATATCCTGCAGGACGATTCCGGCCTGCCATTCCACTATTTCCAGAACGATGCATGGAAAGTCCAACTTTACGGCGACTACGCGCGGCCATACGGAAGTTTCAAATGGCTCGAACAAAAAGACCTTCGCGCTGCGTACCAGGCGCCGGAAGTTAAGCCTCTCACGCTACACGTCGGCTACGGCTATTCGAGGATCGCATCGAATTTGCTGTTTGCTACGCGCGTCCGTCCTCACGCAGCCGCGGACGAGTAAAGTGGACCGTTAAGCAAACTCCGTCATGCAGGAACGCGGTGATGGGTTGATACCCAAAACAGAGCTCACCCAACCGGCGCGAGACGGGTTGGGATAAGATCGAGTAACGGTATATGCTGTTGTCGGCAATCGCTCGCCTACAACGACCCGAAGCCCTCTCGCCAACCGGCGGGGCCTACCAAATACTCCTGCCCACGTTTTCAAGATCACTCGGAGAATGCCGTGAAAGCTTTCCTTGGCCTGGCGCTGGCCGCCTCATTGACGCCAAATCTCTCTGCGCAAACGCCCGCGTTCGCCAACGTTGATTACGTCGGCAAAGGCGATCCCTCGCAGACCCTTGACCTATATTTGCCCACTGGAAATGGACCCTTTCCCCTGGTCGTCTTCATTCACGGCGGCGGCTGGATGACCGGCGATAAAGGCGATGGCGACAGCTTTCCGCCTCAGTTGAATCCGCGCGGCATCGCGGTCGCCAGCATCAATTATCGCCTCAGCGGCGAAGCCATATTTCCAGCGCAGATACAGGACTGCAAGGCGGCGATCCGTTTTCTTCGGGCCAACGCGGCGAAATATAAGATCGACCCGGCGCGCATCGGCGCCATGGGCGATTCCGCGGGCGCTCACCTCGCCCTGCTCGTAGGCACTTCGGCAAACGTGACGTTGTGGGACACGCCTGACATGCCCAATCCGTCCGTTTCCAGCCGCGTGATTACTGTGGTCGACATGGCTGGGCCGACGAATCTCCTTGTGGAAGATCCCAGCTTTCCGCCCAGTTGTCCTCCTGGAACGGCCGTCGTGAGCCAACCCGGTTCCCCCGCGGCGCTGTTTCTTGGATGCCCCGAAATCGGCGACTGCCCCGACAAGGTCAAGGAAGTGAACCCCATCACTTACCTCACCGCCGACGATCCCCCGATGCTGATTTTGCAGGGAACCAACGACTGCACCGTGGCGCCGGACCAGAGCCGGCTGATGGCGGAAGCCATGACGCGGCTGGGGAAATCGATAGTCTACCGTGTGATGCCCGGAGTCCATCATGTCGACGACCCGGCCTACGCTTCCGCTCCCATTCGCGGTCTTATCGCCGATTACCTCGCGCGAACCCTCAGCGGCGTTGCTTTTACCACGGGCTCGGCCGCTGATTTTGCATTTGCCGATTTCGCATCCGGTGAGATCATTTCGATTTTTGGGACGTATCTCGGAAATCAGAATGCCTCTGCCAGCGCGCCGTTTCCCCCGACTCTCGGAGGCTTCTCCGTCGATATAAAAGACAGCGCCGGAAGCACTCAGTCCGCAGGCCTGGTTGCGCTCGCGCCCGGTCTGTTAAACATCCTGCTGCCCGCCGCCATGGCGCTGGGCCAGGCTCAACTCACGGTTCGAAGCGGCACGCAGCCGCTTGCCACGGAGACGATTTTTATCGCCGCGCTGGCTCCTTCCGTTTTCATCGAATACGCCGCGGGCGCGTATCTTCCGAACGGCTTCGCGGATTGGGTCGACTCCAGCAGTCAGCTTCAACGCGCGCTGCTCTTGACGCAGCAAAACGGCGCCTACCAGATGCCGCCGCTTCCTTACGCGCAATCCAACGGATCGGTCCTGCTGGAACTCTACGGCACTGGAATCGCAGCCGGATCCACACCGCTGGCTTACTTAGGCGACCGGCAGGTCACCGTCGAATACGCCGGCAAGCAAGGCTATCCGGGACTGGATCAATACAACATTCAAATTCCCAGCTACTTCGCGGGGATCGGCACATTGACGCTCGCAATCAGCGTGGATGGGACGCCGGCGACTCCTCTGCGCGTGACAAATTGACACTGTCGGTTTTTGTTTCAGAAATGATAACGTTGCATTATCACCAGGAGGCATTCCTGCAATGAGAAAGAACTTATCCATTGCTGCCGCCGCGCTGCTCTTGACGACGATGCGCATCTCGGCGCATCACGCATTCTCCGCTGAATACGATGAAAACAGGCGCGTCGCAGTCGCCGGCACCGTGACGCGATTCGAATGGACCAATCCGCACGCCTGGCTGTACGTCGAAGTAAAGGATGAAAACGGCAAGGTGACAACCTGGAACTTCGAAATGGGTAGCCCCAACGGCTTGCTTCACCGGGGATGGACAAAGATCGAGCTGAAGAAGGGCGATCGGGTCGCGGTGGACGGTTATGGCGCGAAAGACGGCAGCAACATTGCCAACGCCCGGACCGTCACCCTGCCGGACGGCCGGAAGCTATTCGGGGGTTTCCAGAGCACGCCCGGCGCCCCTGTTAGGTAGTCCGGGATCCGCGGGGCTGGGTGCGGCGCCCAATCCTCTTTTGACTTCACACGCTCCCGGCCCGTATAGTGCAGGATTAGATGCCTAATCTCAACTTGCAGGGGCGCAAAGCAGTGGTCATCGGTGGGACTTCGGGGCTCGGACGCGCGATCGCGATCGGGCTCGCGGAAGCAGGAGCCGATGTCGTCGCCACCGGACGCCGAGCGGACCTGGTGGAAACGGTTTCCGCGGAAATCGAAAAGCTCGGGCGCAGGACGGTCCGCTTTCCCGTCGACGTCCTGACGCGAAAGTCGCTGGATGAACTCAAGGACGCGGTCGTCAGCGGGCTGGGAGGCGCGGACGTCCTGGTCAACGCGGCCGGACGGATGTCGAAAGCTCCGCTCACCAGCGTCAGCGAAAGCGAATGGGATAACACGCAGAATACCAACGTCACCGGCGTGGTCCGAGCTTGCCAGGCGTTTTATGAGCCGCTGCGGGCGAGCGGCCGCGGACGTATCATCAATATCACCTCGCTGAACTCGTTTGTCAGCCTCATCGGCGTGGCGCCGTATGCCGTATCCAAAGCGGCACTGCTCGGGCTTACACGCAGCCTCGCGGTCGAATGGGCGAAGAGCAATATCAACGTGAATGCCATCGCCCCGGGCGTTTTCCGCACCGACCTCAACAAGGACCTGCTGGACAATACCGATCGCGGGCGCGAGCTTCTGGCGCGGACACCGATGGGGCGCTTCGGCCGTTCCGAAGAGCTGGTCGGCGCGGCGATGCTGCTCGCCTCCGACGCGGCGAGTTTTATCACCGGGCAATGCATCTCGGTTGACGGAGGCTTCCTCGCCTCCGGAGTGAACGCCGGGATTCCTGGCTAGGCCTGCGCGCCATCCTAATAACAAGCGCCTACGAAGCTCATTGGGAAAAGACCTTATGAGTCCTTACCCGCGCAAACCAACGTTTTGGGATATACCCTAGAGCAGGTACAGGTTTCCTAGGCGAAGGGGATGCCCAAAACCGGTACTTTCTCCTCATTCGTTTCTCTTCAGGCAAAGTTATTCTCAACTTGAAGAAGAAATCCCATGAATTCTCACCTTGACATCAGCCCGGAGACGCTCGGCGACGACGCGGAGGCGGTCCTATCGCGGCCCTACCTGGTCACGCCCGCGGCGCATCCGGACGAAAGCGCAGCCGACCTGGCCGCCTACCGGCCGGCCATGAAGTGGAAAGAGGAGCTTGGATTCATACTGGCCCAGGTCAGCCCCTTCGATGTCCCAGTGCTGATTCAAGGCGAAACCGGCGCGGGTAAAGAAGTGGTGGCGCGCATGCTGCACGCCCGTTCAACCCGCCGCAACCAGCAATTTCTGAAGTTGAACTGCGCCGCTCTTCCCTCGGAACTGATCGAGAGCGAACTCTTCGGTTATGAACGGGGAGCCTTCACCGGCGCGAACAAATCCACACCCGGCAAATTCGAATTGGCCAACGGTGGAACCATCTTCCTGGACGAAATCGGCGATATGGACGTCAGCCTCCAGGCGAAGCTATTGCAGGTCCTCCAGGATCGCGAATTTCTCCCGTTGGGCGCTCGCGAACCGATCAAGGTCGATGTTCGGGTGATCGCGGCCACTCACCGCGACCTGGAAGAGGCCATCGAGCGCGGCGAGTTCCGCGAAGACCTGTATTACCGGCTCGATGTCTTCAACATCAAAGTTCCCGCGCTCCGGGAACGGCCCGAGGAGATCATCGAACTGGCCCGGATGTTCCTCGAAAAGCACGCACACCCGGAATTGGGCTTCCCGGTAATCACTCCACAACTCCGGAAGACGTTACTCGCCCATACCTGGCCGGGAAATGTCCGGGAGCTCGAGAACCTGATGAGACGATTCCTCATCTATCGCGATCCCGCCATCATCGAGCGCGAGCTCACACGGCGGATGGGATCGAGAAGGACCTCCTTGGCCGCGGGGCAGGAACCTGGGCTCCTCATTTCCGCACCGCTGAAGAAAGCGGGTGGTCCGACGATCGAAGCGCTGCGTCATAATCGTAACGCCGAAGAGGCTCATGTGATCGTAAGCGTCCTTGAATCAACCAGATGGAATCGGAAACAGGCGGCGCGCCAATTGGGGATGGATTACAAAGCCCTGCTCTATCGTATGAAGCGGTTAGGGATCGACGGCACCCGCGAAAGCCCCTCATCGACGCCCAACGACGCGCAGGACCAGTTGCAGTAACCGCCCTCGTACTAGCACGTTCTCGTAGTACGGATAGATCATTGAGTTTATAGCAGGATAAGCGACATATCCCGTAGGCTGGCCCTGTAGGTTGGAATTGGATAACCCACAGCAGCCACGAGTAAACGACCGCAGGGCGAGGATACGCTATCCCCTGAAGCTCAGAGTGCAATACCAGACCCTTCGCAAGATCTATGGCGCGGTAGGCACCGGCGAAACCATCGATTTCAGCAGCCGCGGGTTCATGGTCGCCACCATGCCGGAGGCCGTCCCGACAGAAGGCGCACGAGTTCGGGCGGTAGTCGAATGGCCGGTGTTGCTGAATGGAACCGCTCCCTTGCAATTCGTCGTTTCCGGACGCGTGGTGCGCTCCGAGATTACCCGCTTTGCCGTATCGTTCGACCGGCATGAATTCCGCACGATGAAGCGGAAGCCAACTTCGGCCCTCAGCGATCAGACGCGCCGCGAAGTGGGCTGAATCCCAAGGGTGTACTCCGCTCGTCGCGCGCCGATTACAAATCGGCACGCAGAATCCACCCGGTTGGTATAATTGAGTTTTCCTTCCGGTGTTGCCACCCGGCTCCAGTAATCGATGAATACTGTCTCGCATCAGCTTGATCTTAAGTGGGGTTTTTCGTTTGCCGACCTTTACGGCCGCGTAGGATTGGTCCGCCTGGATGGAGAGTTCATCCGGCACTTGAAGTCCGCCGATACCTCGCTGTTCAACCGGTTGATGGAAGCGCGGGCGAATCCGGAAGGCCTGTCGCGAAAAGAGAATGCCGACCTGATCGTCGACCTGGCGCCCCATGTCGAAGATTTTGTGGGAGAGCTGTTCGGAATCGAGGCGCACGTACGAGAGCTTCAGGCGCGGCATAACCTGCTCGAGCCCCTGTTTGCGGTGAAGCGCAAATTCGTTCAAAAAAAAGCCATTAGCGGCGTCAGCCTGGAACAGGCCAGCGCGCTGAACGGGCCGGGGCTGGCATCGGAGCTCGAGGCGCTGTTCGGCGGCCCTCTCACGGAGCAGAGCTTCGTCGACCACGTTTCAAGATGGATGGAATCGGAGGCCGATCATGCCGGCCCGCTGCATACGGCGGCGCAATATGCGGCCTGGGCGGCGCTCTCGCCCGCCGGGCAGAAAAAGCATCACCATGGCGTCTTGTTTCGGGTTCCGCACAAGCTTGACCCGCAACATCTGATCCCCGTCGAAACCGTCGAAGTCGGCGGCGTGGCGCGCATGGCGCTTCCCAAGGACCGGCTTCGCCACCGCCAGGGGTTTAAGCTGACGGATCCGGGGATGGACCTTGCGTCCGCGCTCGATCAGGCGCATTACTGCATCAAGTGCCACAACCAGGGCAAGGATAGCTGCTCCACCGGACTCAAAGAGAAGACCGGCGCGTTCAAAGCGAGCGTCTTCAATGTCACGCTCGCCGGCTGCCCGCTCGACGAGAAAATCTCCGAGATGAACATCGTCAAGCAGCGCGGAAATTCGATCGGCGCCCTGGCGATTGTGACGGTCGACAATCCGATGGCCGCGGGAACCGGTCATCGCATTTGCAATGACTGCATGAAGGCCTGCATCTTTCAGAAGCAGGAGCCGGTGGACATCCCGCAGGTGGAAACACGAACGCTAAAAGATGTTTTGGAGCTTCCCTGGGGCTTCGAGATTTACAGCCTGTTAACGCGCTGGAATCCGCTGGATTTCCGGAGGCCCCTGCCGAAAGAGGACTCCGGCTACAAAGTTCTCATCGTCGGACTGGGCCCGGCGGGCTTTACGCTGTCACATCATCTGATGAACGACGGCCACACCGTAGCCGCCGTCGACGGATTGAAGATTGAGCCGTTGGATCAGAATGTCTCGGGCGTGACGCCCCTGGGTAAGCGCGTGCCTTTCCGGCCGATTCACGACATCAACGAGCTGTACGAATCGCTTGACGACCGTGTCATGGCCGGATTTGGCGGCGTCGCGGAGTATGGCATCACGGTCCGCTGGAACAAGAATTTCCTGAAGATCATTCGGTTACTGCTGGAGCGGCGCGCGCAGTTCAGCATGTTCGGCGGCGTTCGCTTCGGCGGCACGCTGACCGTCGAAGAAGCATTCGATATAGGCTTCGATCACGTCGCCCTGTGCGCCGGAGCCGGGCGGCCGACCGTAATTCCGATGAAGAACGGCCTCGCGCGCGGCGTGCGCCAGGCGTCGGATTTTCTGATGGCGCTGCAGCTCACCGGCGCGGCGAAAAATAATTCGGTCGCAAATCTGCAACTGCGCATGCCGATCGCCGTCATCGGCGGCGGGCTTACCGCGATCGACACGGCCACCGAATCGCTCGCCTATTACGTCGTTCAGGTGGAGAAATTTCTTGAACGCTACGACGCGCTGGCTCAGGAAAAGGGCGGGATTCGCGCACAGTGGACCCCGGAGGAATGCGAAACCGCCGACGAGTTTCTCGCTCACGCGCGAGCGATTCGCGCGGAACGGGCCAAAGCGGCCAGTGAAGGCCGCGAGCCGGATCTGATCCGTCTGCTGGAATCCTGGGGCGGTGTGACCATCGCGTATCGCCGCCGTTTGATCGATGCGCCCAGCTATACGCTGAATCACGAAGAGGTGGCGCTGGCGCTGCAGGAGGGTATTCGTTTTGCCGAATGCCTGACGCCCGAAGCCGTGGAAGTCGACAAATACGGCCACGCGGCGGCGCTGCTGGTGAAGAACGCCGAGGGCGCCTCGGTGCGCATGCCGGCGAAAGCAATCCTCGTCGCTGCGGGTACACAGCCGAACACCGTTCTCGGCCGCGAAGATCCGCATAATGTTTTTCTCGACGGCAAGTGGTTTCAGGCAGTCGACGAAGAGGGGAACCCGGTAAAACCGGAACGGATCGCCAAGCCGGCGGCGTCTCGCGTTCTGATGTCGATTCGCAAGGACGGTCGCGGCATCAGCTTCTTCGGGGACTTGCATCCGTCTTATGCGGGCAACGTCGTCAAAGCCATGGCGAGCGCCAAGCAGGGATATCCGGTCGTGTCGCGGATCCTTGCCCGCAAACCCGCGGCCGAGCCTGCTCCGCCGCGTCTGATGGCCCGGCTCAATGAAGAGCTGCGAGCGGTGGTTCACGAGGTTGTGCGGCTGACGCCGACCATCGTCGAAGTGGTCGTGAAAGCTCCCATGGCGGCGCGAGCCTTCAAGCCCGGCCAGTTCTACCGGTTGCAGAATTACGAGAATTTCGCCGTTCGATCGAATGGCACAGCGCTAGCGATGGAGGGCCTCGCTCTCACGGGCGCGTCGGTCGATCGCGACGCCGGATTGCTTTCGACCATCGTGCTCGAAATGGGTGGCTCTTCCGATCTGTGCGCGCTCCTGAAACCCGGCGAGCCGGTGATCCTGATGGGACCCACGGGAACGCCTACGGAAACACCTTCCCAGGAGACCGCGCTTCTGGTCGGCGGCGGACTCGGAAATGCGGTTCTATTTTCGATCGGCCAACAGCTTCGGGCCAGTGGTTCGCGTACGGTTTATTTCGCCGGATACAAGAAGATCATCGACCGTTACAAAGTCGAGGAAATCGAAAAGGCCGCCGATGTGGTCGTGTGGTGCTGTGATGAGGCTCCTGGCTTTACCCCCGGCCGCATTCAAGACAAGGCGTTCGTCGGAAATATCGTCGAGGCCATCATCGCATACGGTAGCGGAGACCTGGACGATCCGGACGTCTCACTTCCCAGCATTTCCTTGCATAGCGTGGACCGGATGGTGGTCATCGGGTCGGATGCGATGATGGGCGCCGTCGCGCGTGCTCGCCACACGACGCTGGCCCCGTATCTCAAGCCCGACCACAAGGCCATTGGCAGCATTAACTCCCCCATGCAATGCATGATGAAGGAGATCTGCGCGCAGTGCCTCCAACTGCACAAAGATCCGGTCACCGGGGAAGAAACGGTTGTTTTCTCCTGCTTCAATCAGGACCAGTCGCTCGACTACGTCGATTGGAGCAATCTACGCACCCGGCTTTCGCAAAACGGGGTGCAGGAAAAGCTTACCAAGCAGTGGATCGATCGCTGCCTGCGGCGCATTGGGGCTCGCGAAGAGCTGGTCGCGCAGTAGCTGATTCAATAGCTTAGCGTTCCCATCTTCAGTTTTTTCCGAATTGTCCGATAGTTCAAGCGTGGCCGTACTCAGTCAGGATCGGACTATCCCCGGAAATACACCAAAGAATCCTCTATTGGATAAAGCGATCGCCGCGTTAGGCAAGCTTCCGCCTTTCTCGCCGGTTCTGAATCGCGTTCTGGCATCGCTCAATCAGGACAATGTCACCTACGCGCAGTTGGGCGAGCTGATCGAAAAAGACACGGTTCTTGCCGCTAACATCCTGCAACTTGCGAATTCCGCCCTCTACGCGCGAAGCGGCACCAGCACCTCTGTGCGCCACGCCGCGGCGCGGCTGGGGATGAACAAGCTGATGAACGCGATCCTCGGCATGTCTATCTCGCGCATGTGGAACCAGGGCTCCATGCCCGCGTCGTGGTCCGTGGGACGCTTTAACGTGCATTCCGTCGCAACGGCTTTGATGAGCGATCTGATCGCGCAGCGCCGCCCCGTGGTTTATCCCGAAGGTGCTTTCGTCGCCGGGCTGCTGCACGACATTGGCCAGTTACTGATCGTCCGCAGTATTCCGGAAGAGTACGATCGCGTAGCGCTGATGGCCGCGACAAGCGAGCGGCCGATTGTCGAGTGCGAACAAGAAGTCCTCGGATTCACCCACGGAGAATTGTCCGCTAAGGCGCTCGCGATCTGGAATCTGCCGGCGCCAACCCAGATGGCCGTTCGCTTCCACCATAGCCCTGAGGCGGATCCTTCGGACGTGAAGGCCGGCGAGGTCAAGTTAAGCGCAGTGGTCGATGCCGCGAACCGCTACACGAACTCCATCGGCATCTCAACCCTGCCGCGCGATCTTAGCGAACCTGAGACGGCGCCCATCGAGGCTCTTGGTCTCGACGCCACGGTTCAAGAAAAACTATTTCGCGAGTTTCAAGCGGAGTATTCCGCGATGGAGCAGTTCTTCCGCTAGACCGGTTTCGGGACCCGCTCACTGGCGTGCGCGGTTCGGTGCTGACTCACGCCGCCGTCCTGTACTTGTTTTGGCGAGAGCGGGACAGCTCGTCGTGGCCGAAGCTCGGGCGTCCATTCCGGGCGAAAGGCTCTGGGCCCCCGCTCTCTGTTTGCATCGTACGGTTCTGCGGGTTTTATTTCAATCACCTGCTCGTACCACTTAGTACCGGTACGGAGATGGTGTTAAAACGATCAGCTTAGCCGGTGATCGCTCGCCAGCAAAGTTGGCCTCCAAGAGAAACCAGCCACAGAGATAAAGCCACGCGCAGCGGACGCGAAGGTAACAAAGACAGTAGATTCGCTCCCACGAAAGCGCCGGCGACGCCCCCTAGACAGAGCTTCAACGCGAGCGCGCCCTGATAATTCCCTGCCCCAAGGCTGATCCCTCCGCCCGCCATCGACAGGCCGAGCCCAAAGAGCACATCGGTGCCGACCACCGCTGCCGTCGAAATCGGAGTCAGAGTCATCAAGACCAGAGAGCCTAACGCGCCCGCCCCAGCCGATGAAAATCCCACTTCCGCTCCGATGGGAAAAGCAATCAGCGGCAACCATCGCGATCTGTCTTTGACAGGCCCCGGAGTCCGCTTCTTCGTGAAGTGATACAGATTGAACAGCGCCAGCGATACAACCGTGACTCCCAGCACGCCGAGCAGCGGCCCATTGCGATGCAGCATTCCTAACCGGTTGAGCGCATACGAGCCGATAAGCACGCCGGGCAGCCCGCCCGCGAGCAATTGCCCCAGAACTCTGAAATTCACCTGACGCCGCACGAGGTACACCGGAGCCACAACTGCCTTCACAACCGCCGTGAACAGCAACGCGGTTCCGACGCTCTCAACCGGCGGAACGCCGAGGAACAAGGTCAACACCGGCGCGGTGATGACTCCGCCGCCGACGCCCGTCAGGCCGATCAGGATCGCAATGGCGAAACCGAGGAAGAATTCCACAAGATCATCCCTGCAAGTGAATCCCGCACTCCAGCTTCTTGCCCGCCCATCGCCCCGAGCGCGGATCGTTGGGGTCGATCGGAAGCGAAGTGCACGGAACGCAGCCGATACTCGTGTAGCCTTCGTCGTACAGCGGAAGGGCCGGAATCCGGTGCTCCTTGAGATACGCCCAGACAAATTGATTCGTCCAGTTGGTCAACGGGCTGACTTTGCGAAGCTGCTTACCGCTGGTCAGTTTGAAATGATCGATCGGTTTCAACTCCGCGCGAGATTTGGATTGCTCGCGCCTTAGCGCGGTAAACCAGTTTTCATAATTTTCCAGCGCAGCGAACAGCGGCCCCACTTTGCGAATTCCGCAGCAGCGATCCGGTTGCGTCTGATAGAGGATGCCGAATTGCGACTCCTGCTCCGCGACAGTCAGCTCCGGCTTTAGATTGACCAGATTCAATTTCCATTCCGCGGCAAGCCGGTCGCGATACTCGTACGTCGCCGGAAAATGATATCCGGTATCGAGGAACAGCACCGGAATCTGCGGCCGGCGCGCGATCAGCATGTGTACCAGCACCACGCATTCGGCTTGAAAGCTCGAAGTCACACATTCCGGGCCGCTCGATTGGTCGAGGGCCTGATCGATCCAGCCATTAGCTTCTGAAAGCAAATCCGCAAGCGGCATAATTCAGATCCCTTCTCCAGGCGTCCATCGAGGGTTGGCCAGGACCCCGTTGCTCTGTAAGCGGCGGAAGATCTCGGCGGCGGCTTCAATGTCGTCGTTCGGGCCGTCGTCCGGCTCGTCGTCCAGCCATGTTCGGTCCCTGGTTTCTCCCAACGCCAGCACCAGCAACCCGGCACGCTCGACGGCCTTTAGCGCGGCGGGATCGACATTTTCCAGAATCACGACCGCACATCCGTGTTCGAACAATCTGCGTTGCAGCGACTCTGCCACGCCGCGCCGATTTCCCAGCCGGACGAGGAACCCGCGGTGGCCCCAGCGAGCGATGCGCTCGGCGGGACTCACCGGCAGAGCGGATGTGTCTTCGCCGGTCGCGGGCCGCAGAATCATTCCGGCGCCGCTGGTGGCGTTGGTTTCCGGATCGATGATGATGAAGCTGCCGGTCGCGCGATTGCGGCTGTAGGCGTCGAAGAACAGCGGCTTGGCGGTCGCGATCTCCACCAGTCCGATCGCGTTCATTTCCAGCGTCGCCGCTGGTTCCTTCGCGAGCGTCTGCATGTCGACGCGATGATGGATCGCCGTGATCTCGGCCGGAACGATGCGCGCGGTCTGCTTCACCAGATAACGCTTCCGCGGATCCAGCGGCGCCGCGTTCATCCATACGACCTGTGCCTCAAAATTGCGAGTCACGTGCGGCGCATCCGGGCCGGCGAACAACATATCTCCCCGGCTGATGTCCAGCGGGTCGGCGAGCGTAATCGTCACCGCCATCGACTCCGAGGCTTCTTTGAGGTCGCCGTCGAACGTCGCGATGCGTTCGACGCGCGAGCGCAGGCCGGACGGAAGCACCGTGACCTCGTCTCCTGGGCGAATCGTGCCGGAAGCGATCTCGCCGGCGTAACCGCGAAAAAATTGATCGGGTCGCACCACCCGCTGGACAGGCAAGCGGAACCCGGTATCGGCGGCCCGGGAGCCGATCTCCACCGTTTCCAGGAATTCGAGCAGGCTGGGCCCCTCGAACCATGAAATCTCTTTGCTGCGGCTGACGACGTTGTCGCCGGTAAGCGCGCTGAGCGGCAGAAAATAGGCGTCCGGAACGCCAATGCTGCGGAGAAATTCGGAGAACTCCGCCTGGATCGCCTGGAACGTAGCATGGTCGTTGCCGACCAGGTCCATCTTGTTCACCGCCACGACATACCGGGGAATGTCCAGCAGCGAACAGATGAAAGCATGACGCCGCGACTGCGCCAGCACTCCATGGCGCGCGTCGATCAGCAGAATGGCCAGATCCGCTTTCGAAGCGCCCGTCGCCATGTTGCGCGTGTATTGTTCATGACCGGGAGTGTCCGCGATGATGAACTTGCGGCGCGCCGTGGCGAAATAACGATAGGCCACGTCGATAGTGATGCCCTGCTCCCGTTCGGCGCGCAGGCCGTCGGTCAGCAGCGAGAGATCGATCGCTCCCGCGGACCGGTTTTGCGAGGCTTTGGCCGCGGCGTGGATCTGGTCTTCGAAGACGTTCCGGGAATCGTAAAGCAGCCGGCCGATCAGCGTGCTTTTTCCGTCATCGACGCTCCCGCAGGTGAGAAAACGCAGCAGCTCCTTCTCGCGCTCCTGCGCGAGAAACTGGTCGAGGTCGAAATCCGGAGCCGCCTCGTGCATTAAGGCCGGCATCAAAAATAGCCTTCCCGCTTTTTCATTTCCATGGACCCGTCCTGGTCATGATCGATCACGCGATTTTCCCGCTCCGAACGGCGCACCGAAATCAGCTCTTCGATAATTTTGGGAATTGTGTCGGCGTCCGAGCGAATCGCCCCGGTGCACGGACTGCACCCAAGCGACCGCATCCGGCAGCGGACCATCTTCGGCTGCTCGCCCGGGATCATCGGCACGAAGGGCTGTTCGACCGGGATCAGGCTCTCGCCCCGCACCAGCATCGGCCGCGGCTTGGCCAGATAGAGCGGGACGATTGGTATGTTTTCGAGATGGATGTAATGCCACACGTCGAGTTCCGTCCAGTTAGAGAGCGGGAACACGCGAATGCTTTCGCCGGGCCCGATACGGCTGTTGAACAGATTCCATAACTCAGGCCGCTGATTCTTCGGGTCCCACTGGCCGTGGACGTCGCGGAACGAATACACGCGCTCCTTGGCGCGCGAGCGCTCTTCATCGCGCCGCGCTCCGCCGATGGCGGCATCGAAACCGCCCTCGCGCAGGCCGTCAAGAAGCGACTGGGTCTTCAGCAAGCCGCAGCATCGCTGGGTCCCGAGAAGAAACGGCTGCGCGCCTTCATCCAGCGCCTTCTGATTCTTATGCACGATCAGCTTCACGCCGAGCTCGCGTGTATAAGAATCGCGAAACTCGATCATTTCGCGGAACTTGTAATTCGTATCGACGTGCAGCAGCGGAAACGGAATCGGGGCAGGAAAAAACGCCTTCTGAGCAAGCCTTAGCAGGACCGAAGAGTCCTTCCCAATCGAATACAGCATCACCGGCCGCTGAAATTCGGCCGCGACCTCGCGGAAAATGTGGATGCTCTCGTATTCGAGGGCCTGAAGGTGGCTCAGCGATGGCATTTCAGCTTCCAGTATACATGGTATTGCCTATAGACAATATGATGTAAGTACCGGAGCCGAAGGTTCAATTTAGGTCTAACTACTTGTCACCACGATAGATTACGCGCCAGATCTTACCCTTCTGGCTGTCGGTAATGAACAGCGACCCGTCCGGAGCCTCGGCCACGCCGTCGGCGCGGGCAACTGCGGCGTTGGGGTCCGTAAGCGGCGTCTTGCCAGCGAAACCGTTGGCAAAAATCTCGAACTTACCGGACGGTTTCTGGCCTGAGAACGGCTGGAACGTCACGTTATACCCGTCCTGCGGCATCGGTGCGCGATTCCACGATCCGTGGAAAGCGATGAACGCGCCTCCTTTGTATTTTGCCGGAAACTGCGAGCCCGAGTAGAACATCACGTCGACCGGAGCCCAATGCGCGGGGAAACTGGCGACCGGATTCGTCATCTCGGTGCAGCGCCCGACCTTCTTCCCGTCTCCGCCGTATTCGGGATTCAGCAGGAACTTCTGCTGGCCATAGTCGAAGAAACAGTACGGCCATCCGAAATTGACACCGGTTTTGTCGGCGCGAAACATCGGCTCCGCGGGCCGCTCCGCATTATCCTTCGCGGTGAAGAATTCGGGCCAGAACACGTCCAGTTGATCGCGGCTGTTCATGACGATGTAGAGTCCGCCATCGTGCCAGGTGATCGCCGGCATTTGGCGCAGGCCGGTGGCAAAGCGGACTCCGTCAGACTGCTTCTGGCCGAGCTTGTTCTCGTCGAACTTCCAGATACCGCCATTCTTCTCGAGCAGGGGGCAGGGATCCTGGCCAGGAACTTTCACCCGGCGATCGGGCGATTGGCAGGCATTCGAAGGCGCGCCCACGTTGACGTACAGCCCTCCCTTGCCGTCGAACGCGATGCCCTTGTCGCCATGCTGGCTCACCCCGGGCAGACCGTCGACCACGATCTCGGCGGGACCGGATGGCTTCAACTGGCCCGGCGTCATCTTGTAACGCTGCACCGAATTCATCAGCCCGACATACAGATATCCATTGCGAAGCGCGATGCCGGTGGTGCTCGCCTCACTCCAGCGCTCTTTCATTTCGAAGCGTCCGTCGCCGTTGGTATCGCGCAGCGCGACGATGCCGCCCTTTTGCTTGCCTTCAGACATCAACGCAACATACGCATCCCCGTTCGGCGCGACGGCCATGTGTCGCGCTACGCCTAAACCATCGACGGCGAGGAACGCGCAGAAGCCCGCGGGAACCGTGATGCCGCCGTTATCCGGATCGCACGCCGGAGCGGCCGCGCGCAGGGAAAGAGAGAATGCAACCGCGTATCCTATCCACAAAATCCCAGCGGCCACGCGATGCTTCAAGAATGTCATGATCCAATGGTCCTTTCCTTCAGAATAGTTCTTCAGAATAGAATATGAGAGGACGCTCTCGTGAAAACCAAACTTGCGATCGCCCTCGCGGCGATGACTATCGCCTTTCAACTGAAACTGCTTCCTCAAGCCCCGCCATCGGTGTGGGACGGCATTTACACGCCGGGCCAGGCTGATCGCGGCGAACCGCTTTATGCCAAGGAGTGCGCCGGCTGCCACGGCGAGACGCTCGAAGGAAAGGGCCAAACGCCTCCTCTGGCCGGCGACGATTTCAAATCGAACTGGAACGGCCACAATGTGGACGACCTGTTTGAAAAAATTCAAACCACGATGCCCGCCGGCGGAGCGGGAAAGCTGAAGCGCGACCAGACCGCGGCAATTGTGGCGTTCATGTTTAAGACCAACGGCTATCCGTCCGGCGCCAAGGAACTGCCTCATGACTCCGAACCGCTTGAATCGATCCGCATCGAAGCGGCTAAAAATAAGTAATCAGCTATCCTGGAAACAGGACAGTGACAATTATACGCGGTTCGTATAATTTTTCGCGCTTCCTTCGCGGCGCCATGATCCTGGCGGCCCTGATGGCCGCGTCATGCCGCTCAAATACCGGCGCGGCGAGCCCCCGGGTGGTGGTGGCGGCGGCCGCGAATTTAACCGACGCCGCACAGCTCCTGGGCCGGGAATTTGAGGCGCAGACCAAGATTCACGCCGTGTTCAGCTTCGCCTCCACCGCGCAACTGGCCAGTCAGATCGAGAACGGCGCACCCTTCGACGTGTTCCTCGCCGCCGACGCGACCCATGTGGATCAGCTCGATGAAAAACACCTGCTGACTCCCGGATCGAGCGCCGTCTATGCACAAGGAATTCTGGCGTTATGGGTGCCGTCCCGCACCGACGTAATTAAGAAAATCGAAGATCTAACTCACCCCGACGTGCAAGTGATCGCCCTGGCCAAACCGGAACTTGCCCCCTATGGCGAGGCGGCGCGCGAGGCGCTCCAGCAGGCGGGCATCTGGAATGCGGTGCAATCCAAAATCGTTTATGCCGAAAATGTGAACGGCGCGAAGCAGTATGGCGTTTCCCGAAACGCGGACGCGGCGTTGCTACCGTACTCGTTGGTGTTGAAGGAAAGCGGCGAAGTTATTCAAATCCCCGAGTCGCAGCACCGGCCTATCGTCCAGAAACTCGGCATCGTAGCGGCATCGCCGCGCCTTCCCGAAGCGCAAAAGTTTGTCGACTTCGTGCTTCACGGCGGCGGACAGGAAATTTTCCAGCGGAACGGCTATCGTCCGCCGATAATCGGCGCCCAGTGACCTTGCCGTAGCATCGGGCGTTCACCTTAGGCTAGAACGCGAAGGCTCCTGCGTGTTTTGACGAGTCCGTCGAGCCGATCCGGGGCGAAATAATTCGCGTAATGGCCTTTTCGAGTTCGGTTCATCGACTGCTCCTATCAAGCCGGAGAATCAATATGCTCAAAAGCCTGCTTATCGCTCCAGACGATCGCTTGAGCCGTGAAGTAACCGGCCTGTTGCCCGGGATCCCACAGGTCGAACTAACGAGTACCCTCGCGGCTTATCCGTCGACTGATCACCTTTTGCGAATTGTTCGCGTGCGCAAATTGGATTGCCTGTTTCTCGAAGTTGACGATTTTTCACGCGCCGCGGAACTGTTGGCATTTTTGGACAGTTCGATTCCTGGGTTCCCCGTCATCACGCTGGGTAGCCAAAAGAACTTCGACTTGCTGCCTAAGCTGATGCGCCTAGGCGTCCGCGAACATCTGACCTCTCCCATCGAATTCCCCGCCCTGCTGGAGGCCGTGCGCTCCACTGAGCAACACTTGAAGGCTCATCCGGTGGCGACGCCGCGTCTCTCGGATCTGTACACATTTCTGCCGGCCAAGCCTGGGGTTGGTACGTCTACGATTGCGGTGAGTGTTAGCTGCGCGATCGCGGAGGCGCTCGGCGTGCGAACGCTGCTTATGGATTGCGATTTGGCCGCTGGCGCCATCCAGTTTTTGCTTAAGCTCGGAAAGAGCGCTTCCATCGCGGATGCCCTCGTGCATTCTGAAAACCTGGACGAGGGCCTGTGGGCACAGATGGTTGGAAAATGGGAAAAGCTCGAGGTGCTGCATGCGGGCGATCTGGAGCCTCTGCCAAACCCCGGCATGAAGGATCTGCAGCGTGTCCTGGGATTAGCCCGGTCCCAATATGATGTGATCTGCGCGGACGTCGCGAGCAGTTTCGACACGTTTACCGTCGCGATGCTGCGGGAGTCACGAAGAATATTCCTGGTAACGACTCCGGAAATCGTCGCGCTCCATATGGCCACCGAACGGCTACGGCGATTGACGGAACTCAACCTAGGAGACCGCGTGAGTCTTCTGCTGAATCGTAAGAGCCACAGCAAATTTGACGACGGGGAAGTTGCGCGCGCGGTGGGAATCCCGGTCACTCATTGTTTCGCCAACGACTATGCCGGAGTCCAAAGCGCAATTCTCGACGCTTCTCCGATTCCTCACAAATCGGATCTCGGCCAAAGCGTTCTGGATTTAGCACATTCTTTGGCCCCCCAAGCCGAGGCGAGGCCTGCCGTTCATCCCCGGAAGTTCTTGGAATTCTTTCACGTATCGCACGCCGAGGATCCTGATATAGTTTGGCGCGGATGAAGTTTGGCGTGGCGAAGTTTGGCGCGGGTCCGATACGAATGTTTAATCAGACCGCCCTGGATCTGACCGACGTAGGCACACGTTTTTCGATTGCAACTTTGCCATCCATCGCCGTTCCCACGACGATGTCAAAGCG
>Ga0070731_10001451_pt1 | contig 24464 bp, 23 predicted proteins | sample Coa_R1_2_FD_66448 | JGI IMG/M metagenome (GOLD analysis project Ga0070731, IMG submission 66448) | Surface soil microbial communities from Centralia Pennsylvania, which are recovering from an underground coalmine fire - Coalmine... | ecosystem: Environmental > Terrestrial > Soil > Unclassified ... | reverse complement strand
GACGACCGCGCTTGCCGCCGCTTCACCCATATGGGAGCCGGGAACGACCCACGGCTATCATGCGATATCCAGCGGTTTCATCTGGGGGGAGATCGTTCGCAGGATCACGGGGCAGACCATAGGCGCGTTTTTCCGCGAGAATGTCGCGGGCCCGTTGGGGGCCGATCTCTGGATTGGCCTGCCGGAGTCGGAGGAAGCGCGCGTCGCCCCCATCCAGCTGGCCGATGCACACCCGAATTCGGCCATGTTCGAGAAGGTTTTGAGTGAACCCGACTGGTTCGGGGGGCAAATGCTGGTCAACACGGGCGGCTTGTTCGATCCCGCTGTTATCGGCTCCCGCGCGTTCCGCAAGGCCGAGCTACCCGCGGTCGGAGCCCTCGCGAGCGCCGCAGGCGTGGCTCGGCTATACGCTCCTTTGTCGCTCGACGGTGCGATCGACGGTGTGAGGATCGTCTCCTCGTCCGCATTTCCCGCCATGAGGACGACCAGGGCCGCTTCCGATTGCGACACGTTGTTGAGGATTCCCACCAATTTCACTTGCGGCTTTTCCAAAACGTGGGGCAGGCGGGGTGACGGCCCCGGGAACCATTCCATCTTGGGAGAGAATGCATTCGGCGCCCCCGGGATGGGCGGCAGCGTCGGTTTCGCCGATTGTGATGCCGGCCTGGCCTTCGGCTACGTGATGAGCCGCCATGGACCGGGCGTGGCACTCAACGATCGTGGACAGGGCCTGATCGATGCCGCCTATCGTGCGGCGGGATATACGTCAGATGCGCCTGGCTTCTGGGTGCGATCCTGACGAAGGAATCGTGAAGCCTCGGGCGAAAGCAGTCCGCGCCCGGCCTTCATGCGATAAAGGGCAGGTCCTTCCCGGCTGCGATCGCCCTACGCCCGTTCAATCGAGCCGCTGACGATCGGGTTTGCGCCAGTGCCCAGCCAACATGGGGGGTGCAGGCATGCGAGGCATGATCACCTATGACCACGTTTCAGGCGGCGGCGTGCCGGCGAAAGGCTTGGGGGACCGTACATCCCGAAATATGAATGGGAGATCGAAATAATGGGCAACAGCTCTCGGGATTCGACCAGCGATGTCTTGGTGATCGGGGCCGGAATGGGGGGCCTGCGCGCCGTCTACGAGCTTCGCAACCTCGGCTTCTCCGTTCATGGTATCGAAGCCGGATCGGATGTCGGCGGAACTTGGTATTGGAACACCTATCCCGGAGCGCGCACGGACACCGAAGCATGGGGGTATGGCTTCTTCTTTGACGAGGCGCTTGCGTCCGAATGGGCTTGGGATGATCGCTATCCCAATCAGCAGCAGATGAAGAAGTACCTCGAGTTTGTTGCCACGCGACTGGATCTTCGCAAAAGCTTCGATTTCAATCAGTTCGTACGCTCCGCGCGCTTCGATCCTTCATCCAATAAATGGACGGTGGAAACGGACGGGGGGCAAAAATTCAGCGCAAGATATCTTGTTACGGCATGCGGCGTCCTCTCGTCTCCGATCATGCCGAAAATCAAGGGATTGCACCAATTCAAGGGACTGGCCGTTCACTCCGCCCGATGGCCAAAGGAAAATATCGACTTCTCCGGGAAACGTGTTGCCATTGTCGGTTCGGGTGCGACCGGCGTGCAATTGCTTCCGGTGGTTTCCCTGGTTGCCGAGCATGTCACGATGTTTCAGCGGACCCCCAACTATGTCATCCCGGCGAGGAACAACCCGCTGCTCGAATATGATCGTCAACGGCTTCGTAATCGATACGGCGTCATGAAGGATCAAATCCGCAATCATGTGTTCGCGAGTACATTCGATCCCAATTTTCGCAAGTTGACGGATCTAACGTTTGAGGAACGTCAGCGAGTGATGGAAGCGAAATGGGAGTTCGGCGGCTTCCAGTTCGTTTTCGAGACGTTCAATGACTTCCTGAGCAGCGCTCAGTGCAACGAGGAAATGTCGGAGTTCATCCGCAATAAGATCAGGACGATCGTCAACGATCCCAAGACTGCGGAACTCCTGTGCCCCAAATACCCGTTGTTCTCGAAGCGGCCGCCGCTGGGGCACGGATATTTCGAAGCCTATAATCGTGACAATGTCTCCCTTGTCGACGTCAGCGGAGCGGGGGTCGACGAAGTTACCGCCGTCGGGATCCGGGTTGCCGGTGTCGACTATCCGTTCGACATCATCATCTTCGCCACCGGCTTCGATGCGGGCACGGGCGCCCTCACGGACATCGATATCGTCGGGACCGAAGGGCTGTCCCTACGGGAAAAATGGGCCGACGGTCCCCTCACCTATTTTGGCATCTGCGTCGACGGCTTCCCCAACATGTTCATGATTTCCGGGCCGCAGACGCCGTTGTCTGTCGTGCCGCCGGCCATCGAGGCCGAAGTCGTCTGGATAGGGCAGGTTCTCGACCGCGCCCGCGCTAGCGGGAGAGTCGAGGCGTTGCCGCAGGCCACGAGGAATTGGAAAGCGGCAGTCGATGCCTCTGCGGCGGGCACGTTGCTCGAACGCTCAGGCGATGTCGGATCGTGGTATTTCGGGGCGAATGTCGAGGGCAAGGCCCATGTGATGCAGTTCTATGTCGGCGGTTTCAAGGATTATGCCGATCGGCTGGACGCGTCGGTTGCCTCGAACTTACCCGAGCTGCGGTTCGAGACGGTCGAAAGCCGCGGCTCCGTCGATATGCAGGAGCCCGTGCTTTGAAGCCGGATGCGAGCAATGCTGAGCTTGTGAAATTCGCCGTCGCTCCCGAACAAAAGCCGGCAGGGGCCTTCCAAAGGCGGTTGATCGACTAGTTTTGCCTTATGGGACGCCACGCCAAAGTGCGATGAGACAACAAGATTATGGGGATTAGAGGGTGCGGTGCCTCTATCGGACTTAACGGAGCGCGCTCTAACTTTCACCCCATAGGCCCGGAGGAGAGAATGCCATGACCGCGCAAGATCCATACAAGGTGATCGTCTGGGGACCAGGCGCTGTCGGACGCGCTTGCCTGAAGATCATGTACGACCGCCCTGAGTTCCTGGTCGTGGGCGTGCTGGCGCACAGCCCATCCAAGAACGGCGTGGATGTCGGCGAGTACATCGGCCGGGCTCCGACCGGAGTCCGGATCTCGACTGACCGGGAAACGATCTTCGCGCTGGATGCCGATGTTGTGATCTACACCGGCGCCCCGCCGATCGACCACGCGGCGATGGATGAAGACATGATCAGCCTGCTGGAGTCGGGCAAGAGTGTCGTAAACGCGACCGCATATTTCTACCCCCATTATCATGGCGCCGACTATGCGGCCCGGCTGGAGGCAGCATGCCGGAAGGGCGGCGCGAGCCTGCACGGCACAGGGGAGCAGCCCGGCTTCTTCTTCGAGCGTATCGCCGTCGCGCTGACGGCCATGTGCAGCGAACTGGAGACCGTGACGATGGAGGAGTTCGTCAATGTCTCCGGAACGTCGCTGGAGACGATGGCAGGCTTTGGTGTGGGGCAGCCGCTCGAGGTGGCGCAGGCGCCGAACCCGGTACGCGATGAATTGCTGATGACGGTGTTCGCCGAAGAATTGTCCATGGTGAGCCAGGGATTGTTCGGCAAGCCCGTCGATGTCACGGCAAAGGCCAAATATACCGTCGCCGACGAGGATGTAGTCCTGCCCACCGGAACCATCAAGAAGGGCACCGTCCGAGACCTTGAATATGAATATGTAGGGAGCATCGACGGCAAGCCACGGCTGAGAACGACCATCCGATGGTTGTTCGTCGGCGAAGAGCGCTGGATTATCGGGGTGGAAGGCAAGCCCGTCTCGATCAAGGCGGACATCACCGCCTATGCCTCGCTGGTGGATCGCGCGCACGCCCGCCCCGGCGACGACACGTTCCTGACTTCTTACATCACGGCAATGCCGTTGATCCAAGCCATTCCCGTGGTGTGTTCCGCGGAACCGGGTTTCGTGTATCCAACTCTGTTCACCCGTTATGTGCCGGATTTCAGGCAGCTTGAAGGACGCGGCTCGGTCCTTGGCGCGCCTGCGAGCTCAGCTAGGCTCGGGACCTACTAAACAGGTTTCCGGGCTGGCCTGTGGCCGATTCGTTGTGGCGGGAGGTGCTGCAATGAATGGTTCGCTGCTGTTCTCCGAGAAGCAGATGGAGCGGATCGCGCCATTCTTCCCGCTGTCGCTCGGGGTACCGCTTGTGGACGACCGGCGGGTACTGCCGGCCGTAGCAGTCCGACAAAACCGGCCCAACCCGCCGGAGAGCACGGTGGCAAAGCCGCTGCTGCGCCACTCGACGAACACGATCCGACGAAGCCCATCCTAAATGGCTGGTGCATAGGGTTGGGTGTCGCTGCAATTTCGCGGGCGGCAGATGCTGCGACAGCATCCAACTCGCTATCTGGAAGGCTGAGCCGAACAAGCTTCCGCCTGAAGGCGGCAATAAAGGGGGAGGATATACATGACAAAAATGCGGGCCTCGTTACTCGCGTCGGCCGCGTCGATCGTGTTCTCAGTGACACCCGGACTCGCTCAAGAGCTCGAGGAAGTCGTGGTCACGGCGCAGAAGAAGTCGGAGAAGATACAAGACGTACCCATTACCATCGCGGCGGTTACTGGCGACGCCCTCAGTGCTGCGGGCGTCGGCCGGTTGGACGAGCTGTCCACCGTCGTCCCCGGATTCAGCCTCACGCGTGAGGGGGCTTCGACGGAACTCTATATTCGTGGCGTCGGCTCGACAGGCGGCAGTGCGGGACAGGAAAGTGAAATTGCCACCTTCGTCGATGGTGTCTACATGCCCTCGCAATCCGGAGCGACCCTCGCGCTGAATAATGTTGAACGGATCGAGGTGCTTAAGGGGCCGCAGGGCACGCTGTACGGACGCAATGCGACCGGCGGTGCGATGAACATCATTACGCCAACGCCGTCCTTCGACCCGAGCTTTAGGGGCGAGATCGGCTTCGGCAATCTCGGGACCATCGAGGGAAACATATATGCAACGAGCGGGTTCGGGGACAAGGTCGCGGCCGACATAGCGGCATCTGTCAACGATCAGGAGGACGGATTCGGGAAAAACGTTGCGACCGGTAAAGACACCAACACCGAACGTGATTTCAGTTTCCGCTCGAAAATCCTCATCAAACCGACGGACGATACCACAATTACGCTATCCGGCGATTACGGTGTGGTAGAAGGCAGCGTCGGTGTCGCATACAGGAACTATGGTCCGGGATCGAGGCAGATTCTGACCGGGATCGATGGATGGCCCTACGGTTATTGGGACATCGACAGCGACATCAATCCGTTCTTCAGAGACACCACGGCAGGTGGAAGCGGTCGGATCGAACAGAATTTCGACTGGGCAAAATTGACAAGCATTACAGCCTATCGAACGGTCGGCGCACCTCAAACATTCAACATTAACGAAACCGCAGCTCCGCTCTTCAATGCGTTCGTTGACGAGCAAGTCAGGCAGTTCACGCAAGAATTTCAGCTGGCGTCCAACAGTGACGCGCCGATACAATGGATCGCCGGTCTCTATTATCTGAACGGAATTTCAGAGTACCGGCCGTGGAGCATCTACGGGGCCTTGTTTGCCGCAAGCGGATTCTCGGAAGAGGTGGTTGAAGACAGTCAAAAGACACTGTCCTATGCGGCCTTTGGGCAGGCATTCATCGACATAACGCCGAGCACGAAGCTGACCTTGGGGCTACGCTATACGCTGGACGAACAGACGCTCGATGGCACTGGATACTTGCTCCTTCTGGATGGAACGAAGGTGCCCGCGTTCCCGGACCAGAACCGTTCGAAGAACTTCGAGAAGCCGACCTGGCGTATCTCGCTCAACCACAAATTCGATGAAAATATTCTGGGCTATGTCAGCTACAATCGGGGCTTCCAAAGCGGCATTTTCAACCTTAATGGTAGTGCGATCACCGCCCCTGCCGTCAACCCGGAGAGGCTCGATGCATACGAGGCGGGGGTCAAATCGACGTTATTCGATCATCGGCTGCGCCTGAATGCATCTGCTTTCTACTACGAATATAACAACCTTCAGCTTGCGAAAATCGTAGATGGGACCCAATTTACAGTAAATGCCGCGAGTGCCGAGATGTACGGTCTTGACGTCGATTTCGATGCGGCGTTGACGGAGAATCTGTTCCTGAGCGGCGGCGGAGAGCTTCTTCACGCTCGTTATACGGATTTTACCGACGCACCGGCCACGACGACACTCACGACGTTTCCGTACGGGAACACCGTTCTCAGTCGCGACGCCACGGGCAACCTACTAAACCGGACGCCGAACTACAGCTTCACGATCTCGGCGGATTACATAGCCCCGGTGTACGAAGGTAGCTTCGATGCTTCGGCAACGTACGTATATACCGGCGCATTCTACTGGGAACCCGACAATCGCTTACGGCAGGATGCTTACCGCCTGGTGAATACGCAGATCAAATGGACCGCACCGGGCGGGAAGTATTATGTGAGGGCGTTCGCCAAAAATCTGCTCAATCAAGAATACATCACCTTCGCAGCCTCATCAGCGCTCGGGGATATTGGCTCAGCCGCCCCCGGACGAACCTACGGCGTGGCTGTCGGTTGGAAATTCTAGAAAGAAACGGAATCGCCTTCACGCTGCCAGGAGGTGAGTTCGACGGCGTTATCCGAGGTTCTGCAGCCTGGCGGCGAGAGGCGTTTTGCGTGGCCGGCTTTGCACGGGTCGAAAAGCCATCGGAGTGACCAAGTAACCCAGAGTGCAGCGAGTCTTGCGCCGCTCGTGAAATTGTCTCCGATAGGATGGCCTACAAGAAAGCGTTTGACCAACCGATATTCCGCCGAAGTGGAGCCGCCATGTCAGTATCTTCGAGATCTGTTCCAAACCCCGCTGCGACAAGACTTCGCTCGCTGTTGCAGCGTCCGGGCATGATCCCGCTCCCGGGCGTGCACGACGGATTTTCGGCGCGTGCCGCAGAGGAGATCGGTTTCGAAGCCGTATATGTCGGCGGAGGTGTGGCGACCGGCGTCGATCTCGGCATTCCCGACATGGGCCTCGTAAGCATGGACCAGCTGGTCGAGCATGCCGCGCGGATAGCCGCGGTCGTTGACATTCCCGTCGTTGCCGACCTCGATGACGGCGGCGGAAATCCCATGAGAATCCAACGTACCGTACAATCTGCCGAGCGCGCGGGAATAGCGGGCTTCCACGTTGAGGATAACGACTATTCGCAGGGCAAGCACTTCCCCGCGAAGAAGGGCGCGGGCGAGGGGATGAAGTCGCTCGACTTCAGCCGCGACCGGCCGATCCCGAGGGAAATGGCGGTGGAGCGGGTGCGGGCCGCGGCCGAGGCGAGGCGGAACCCGGATACCCTTCTCATCGCGCGCACGGACGCGTGCCTGTTTTCGGTGGATGAGGCGATCGAGCGCGCCAATCTCTATGCGGCGGCGGGAGCTGACATGATCTATCTCGCCCATCTGACCCCGGAAGACACCAGACGGGCCGTAGGCGAGATTTCGGTCCCTCTGATGGGCGGCAGCCACTATCGGCCCGAAGGAGCGACGGCCAAAGAGCTGGAGATGATGAGGGACGCTGGCCTCAAGCTTCATTTCTATCCAGGGGCCACGCCGTTCGCCGCCTATGACGCTTCGTGGGAGGTGTTGGAGGCAATCCACGAAACCGGCGTCATTCCTGTCTCCTACAACCGGGCGATGGGACGCATGTCCAGGGTGGTCAAGCACCAGGAATGGGGGGCCGTCGCCGAACGATACAAGATGATCTGAGAATCGCCGGTTTCCCCGCTCGAAGCGGTCCGCCTCCTTGCCATATTTTTGCTTTCGGTTGTCGTTGGACGTGCCGGTGACTGGGCGCGGCTCCCACAGGAGCCGCTCGCTCGCGTTTCCCCCTGCCGCCGGCCTCGGTAACTGCCTCGCAGTCTCGGAAATATTGCAAGACCTTCTCGTGACCGCTGACCCTGCAGTCGGGACAGCGTCAAGGGACCGTGAGCCGAGGCCCGAGCCCAACCAAAACGGCGGGTTCGGGTAGATGCTCAGCGTTGTTAGACTAGCAGCTATTCAAAATGCACCCGGAATGGAAAAGAATTATGCGAATTGGCCTTGCTCCGCTCTTCCAGAACCTTGGCGATCAGGAACGCTTCGAAGCGATGCGTCGCGGCGAAAAAGTGCCTATGCCTGACGATTCCCGGATTGTGCGCGAGCAACTGGCGATCGGCGATCTTGCTGAACCGCTTGGATTTGACTCGTTGTGGACATTCGAGCACCGCGCGTCATCCTATATGCTGCTGCCCAATCCTCAGCAGATGATCGCCTATTTTGCGGGGCGTACCGAGCGGATCGACTTCGGCTCGATGGTCACGGTGGTGCCCTGGCACCACCCGGTCAGGCTTGCCGAGAACATTGCGCTGCTACAGCACATGCTCGGTCCCAAGCGTCGATTCATCATGGGGACGGGCCGAGGGTTGGCGCGCCGTGAATATCAGTCTCTGGGTATCGCAATGGACGAGTCCCGCGACCGGATGTCCGAAGGCCTGGAAATCTTGCGCCGAGCCTTCAGGAATGAACGGTTCGAGTTTGAAGGCAATGTCTACAAGTTTCCGTCGAGTGTGGTTCGGCCCCGTCCGCTCGACACCTCCTTCCTCGACAATATTTATGGCGTGTGGACAAGCGAGGAAAGCATGCGGGTGGCGGCCGAAATGGGCCTCCATCCGCTTACGATCCCGTCCAAGTCGCTCGAAGCATACAAGAATGATCTCGGCACTTTTGACGCGGTCCGGGCCGAATTCGGCCATGGCCCTGCCAAGGCTCCGATCATCCAAGTCTATATGTATTGCGACGAGGATGGCGAGCATGCCCGGGAAAAGGGCAAGCTCCACGCCATCGAATATGCCGCAAGCGTTATTCCGCACTACGAAATCGGCGGCGATCACTTCAAGAATCTGAAGAATTATAAATCCTATGTGGCCGGTCAGAAATCGATCTACGGTTCGGGAGAAAAGGATCCCAAGCAGGAAGCTGTCGAAACCATCGGCAAGCTGATTTCGGGCGAGGGTGTATTCGGCACGCCGGAAGAGTGCGTCGAACGCCTGGACGAGATCAACCAGATGATGCGCCCCGAGGAGGTGGTGCTCGTGTGCGCCTTTGGAACCATGACCGCCGAAGAAGCCACCAAGAGCATCGAGCTCTTCGCGAAGAAAGCGCTGCCCGTCGTCCAAGGAATGGGCGTAAGCGTTCCGGCCTGATATTTTCGCCACAGAGTCGATGATTCCGGGTCTGGGCGGCTAAAGTGCCGCGCCACGTCGGCTTCCAAGCAGAGATAAATCAGCTCCGAGGCGATATTGGGAGGTTGGCATGCGGGGAGAGCGAATACTTCTCGACAATCTGATTTGTCCGGAAGGTCCCCGCTGGCACGACGGTCTGCTCTATGTCGCCGACTTTTATGCTTGGGAAGTCGTCTGGTGTGATCTGGACGGGGGGCACGGCAGGCATCTTCATGTGCCGGGACGGCCATCCGGGATGGGCTGGCTACCCGACGGGCGAATGATGGTCGTCTCGATGCGCGACGCGTGCGTGCTGCTGTATGACGGCGCCGAGGTTGACGCGGTAGTGGACCTGAGCGCCTGGACCCCCTGCACAAACGAGATGATCGTGGATGGTCGCGGACGTGCCTATGTCGGTGGGATGAGGAACGTCTACGCGGATCGGTTCGATACTGCGGACCTCGCCCCGGACGCCGCGGCTGGAGGTCGGCTGGAGGATCTCTATCTGGTCGAACTCGCCGAGAATGGGAAGGATCTCCGGGTCCGGACCGTCGCCCGGGAGCTGAACTTTCCGAACGGCACCGTCATAACGCCTGACGGTAAGACATTGATCATCGCGGAAAGCATGGCGCAGCGGCTGACCGCGTTCGACATTGCCGAGGACGGATCGCTCGATCGTCGTCGCGTCTGGGCTCAGCTGAACGGCGTGCCTGACGGCATCTGCCTCGATGCGGAGGGATGTGTGTGGGTCGCCATGTGCTTCCCGGTGGACGCGCGGGCCCTCTGTCGCGTCGCTGAGGGCGGGGGGATAAGGAACGTGATCGGGACCGATCGTGTGCCCATGGCGGTCGCGCTGGGCGGGCCCGAGCGTGACCTGATCTTCCTCGTCGAATCACAAGTCGTCGGCGTCGGCAGCGAACCCGGTCTGCGCTGCCGGGGCAATGGTCGGGTCAGAACAGGCCGCGTCAGCGTTCCCGGAGCGGGCGTGCCTTAGGGGCTGTGGATAATGGAATGGTCGACTTTCCGACCCGTCCTTAAGGGATGGTGCGTCTCTTTCGCCGGATTCCTACATTTCAGATCAATAAGCTGGTTGCTCGAGTTCGCGCACGACCGGGGGCGAGTGTATTGTAAGCTCGTGATTTAATTGTATTTCATCTGATGGCGCTCTGATTTGGAGGGTGTGATGGGTCGTAACGCGCCGATTTTTGACAAGAGCCACTTTTCCTTGGGCTTCTTCTCCCCAAACTGCGACGGTGGAAACACGATCGCGACCGTCCCGGAGCGCTGGGTGGCGACCTGGGACTCGCTGACAAAGCTGACCGTGGCCGCGGATGAGGCAGGTTTGGATTTCATGCTCCCCATCTGGCGCTTTCGTGGCTGGGATGGCTCCTCCGCTTTTCAAAAGAATGGGCTCGATACCCTTATCTACTCCGCTGCAATGGCTCCGATCACCAAACGGATAGTTCTTTTCTCGACCTTGAACATAACGACTATGAACCCGGCGGTAGTGGCGAAACAGATCACAAATATAGATCACTTATCCAAGGGGCGTGCAGGCATAAATATCGTCTGCGGATGGAATCCGCGTGAGCAACACCTCTTCGGCATACCTGCACTGAGCCATGACGAGCTCTATGTCTATGGGGAAGAGTGGGTAAATATCGCCAAGCTCGTATGGGCCGGCGGCGACAAGCCCACTTCTTTCAAGGGGAAATATTTCGATGCGTGGGACCTGAACGAGGTGCAGGGGCCTGCCCCCTATTCGGGCAATCCAATTTTGCTCAATGCTGCTCAATCTCCGATAGGCCAGGCCTTTGCGACAAGAAACTGCGACTTTCTGCTTCATGCCAGCGTCGATTTGGAACTGAGCCGCGTCACCGTGCCCGCAATGAAGGCCGAGATGCGTCAGAAATATGGCAAAGAACTGAATATTATGACCACCGCTCACATCATTTGCCGTCCGACCGAGACAGAAGCCCTTGATTATCGTCAGTATGTTCTTGACCATGCGGATATTGAATCGACGGATGGTTTGATGTCTGCGCTATTGGGAGCAAATAAGAATGCTGTTTTGAATATGAACCTTCCTCTCGATGCGACAGAAGCCGAGATTAAAGTGAATTACATAAGACAAAGAGATCGTTGGACTTTGGGGCATGGTACCTTCGGGCCAATAACTGGAACCCCTGATCAGGTCGCCGACACCATCTGTAAAATGAAGGACGTAGGCTATTCGGGACTTGCCTTCTCCTTTGTTAATTACCTGAATGAACTCCCTTACTTCCAGCAAGAGGTGATGCCGCGTCTTGAGGCTCGTGGCTTGCGGCGAGCGGTGGGCTGAGTCTGGCAGGCCCGTCCTTCCAGTTCCAGGGCGGCAGCTCGGCGAGCCGAGATGCCGGATGGTCGTTGATCCGGCGGAGCATGTCGCGGAGCCAGGCTTCCGGGTCGACGTCGTTGAGCTTGGCTGGCTCGATCAGCGTGTAGATCGCGGCGGCCCGCTCGCCGCCCCGGTCCGAGCCGCAGAAGGTCCGGTTGCCGCGCCCGACCGCAATGCCGCGCAGGCTGCGTTCGGCGGCATTGCCGGTCATGCAGATCCGGCCAGGGCCGACGAGCAGACCTTGCTCATCGTCACCACCAACCCCGCCTTCGGCGAATGACCGTCCGTGTTCGGCGACGCCAAGATGACCACGGCGCTGCTCGACACGCTCACCCATCACTGCGACATCGTCGAGACCGGCAACGACAGCTGGCGCTTCAAGAACTCCCAGAAGTCAGCCGATTTCTGCCGATCATGGGCTTGTCCGAGACTGCCTGAAGACACGGTCTTGGCGGCCCACGCCCGACGATGATGAGCATTACGCCTACGCTATAGCCCTATGACGAGGGCCAGCGACAAAGTCTACGAAAGCCATTCCACCGGCACGTTCAAAGCCTCCGCGAGCTTTGCGATCGTCTCAGGAGTTCCGGTACGGCGCCCGCTTTCTAGATCGGACAGATAGCCCTGACCGATACCTGTCTTGAACTCCAAATGCCGTTGCGTCTCGTCGCGCCACTTCCGAATGGCTTTCAGCCGACTGTCGCCTCGAAGAATTGCAGCACTGACCTCCGGCGGCAGTACGCCGCCGCCGGCGGCCAATTCGGCCTTCCGAGCATCATAGACAGCGACGTCATCGGCATCCTCGGCCTCATGATCGGCGCGTTCGAGGAGCGCCTCATATTCGGCCCGGGGCAGCACGACCAGCTCCTCGCCGCTGGGACTACGAATGATCTGTGGCGCACTCATGGTCTTAGCTCCTTCTGTAAGTCACAGTGGTTCGGCGGCCGATATAGATCGCCAAGATCGTGGTCGCGTCCTCATCGAAGATCACCCGGTAATTGCCGATGCGAAGCCGGAAGCCGTCGCGGCCTTGAAGGGCCTTCACGTCGCCTTGGCCCGTCATGGCATATCGGTGAAGCCCGGCTTCCACCTGCTCGCGGGCATCTCGGGGAAGAGCATCGAGATCCTTCGCGGCGCTCAGCGTCAGGATGATCGTTTTCACGAGCGATAATATCGCTCACCGTCGAAACCGAGTCAAGCGATAATATCGCTATCACGTCCCTGCCGCCCTCCAAGGGGCCGTCGTAGCGTGGATCAAAACCGGCTAAGGCAGCGGGCGCCAGAGTAGAAGTGGCGGGCCGCGACCGACGATGATGAGTACTATGTCTGCTCCATGGCCCTATGATGACAAGGCGTCGGCGAAGCAGCGAGATGTCTCTTGAAGCCTCAGCGTGACCGTGATTGTTGTGGATACCAACGTGTTCGTGGCTGCCCTTCGCTCGGGTGGAGGGCCGTCGAGAGAGGTTATCCGGAGGTCGTTGGAGGGCCGGTACCAGCCGATTTTCTCGAATGCCCTGTGGCTCGAATATGAGGATTTGTTGGTTCGAGATGTTTGGACCCAGGAGACCCCGGAAGATGACCGCCGGCAGGTTCTCGCCGCTCTAGCGGCAGCTAGTCGGTGGATCAAGATTTTCTATAGGTGGCGACCCAATCTTCGCGATGAAGGCGATAATCATCTGGTGGAGTTGGCGATCGCCGGGGGCGCCGAGGCGATAGTGACCTACAATATTCGAGACTTCAGGTTGGGTGACTTGCGTTGGCCCGACCTCGCCGTTCTGACACCGCCGGAATGCCTGGAGAAGCTGAAATGACGACACTGACGATCCGCCTGCCCGAAGACACGACACTGCGCTTGAAGCAACTCGCGGCGTCTCGCGGGATCAGCCTTAACAAGCTGATGGAAGAGTTGGGCACGGCGGCACTGGCCGTTCACGATACCGAGACGCGCTTTCGGCTGATGGCGAATGCCGGTGACCGAAAGGCCGCTTTGGATATTTTGGCGCGGCTGGACGAACGAGACCGCCAAACGACGCCCTCGTAGGACAGGCGGCGGTAGAGGGCTGTGGGGTAGTTTGGCGGGCAGGGAGGCTGTCATATAAAGCAAAAATTATTATGAATATCAGTCACGTAGTAAATACGAGCCCGTTCACTCCCCCATTATCCTTAAGCTGCGCAGAGACGGCGGGAGCCGCCGGTCTCTCTTACTGTGAGCGGCGGGCGCCGGCGGCGCCGCCGGCTCACACGGCGATGACGGGATGCCGCAGCCGGCCGATCCCAGCGACTCCCGCCTCCACCACGTCGCCGGGCCACAGGAATTCCTGCGGCGTCCTCCCGGCCCCGACGCCGGCGGGCGTGCCGGTCGCGATGATGTCGCCGGGTTCCAGCGTGATCCCCTGGGTGATGTCGGCGATCAGTTCGTCAACCTTGAACAGCATATGGCTGGTGTTCGAGCGCTGCTTCTCGACGCCGTTGACGGTAAGCCATAGATCGAGCGTCTGAGGATCGGGGATCTCGTCCGCCGTGACGATGCATGGGCCCATCGGGGCGTAGCTGTCCTGGCCTTTGGAGTAGATCCACTGGCCGCCGCGCCGGCAGTCGCGCGCGCTCATGTCGAGGATCAGCGTGTAGCCGAAGACATGCGCCAGCGCCTCGGCCCGCCCGAGGCGCTGCGCGGTGCGGCCGATCACCACCCCCAGCTCGACCTCCCAGTCGAGCTGCTGCGTCAGAGTCGCATCGTGGCGGATCGGCTGGCCGGGGCCGATTACCGCGGTCGGCGGCTTGGAGAAGATCACCGGCTGCCGCGGCAGGTCGGGCGAGGTTTCGAGCGCCGCCGCCGATTCGGCGACGTGATCGATGTAGTTCAATCCGATGCCGAAGATGTTCTTGCGCGGCCGCGGGATGGGCGCCAGCAGCGCCAGATCCGCCAGCGGCAGCGCCGCGCCGACCGGCCAGGCGCCGGCGAGGCGGTCGAGCAGCCCGGCCGCCGCCCGCAGCGCCACCGGGCCGAGATCGATGAACCCCTGCATGTCCGAGGGCAGCGCCACGCCCGCGGCCTGCCCGAGGGAGTGGAGGTCGACCACCAGATCGTCGACGATCGCGCCAAGGCGCGCGGCGGCGGTTTCGGCTGCCCGGCACGTGACAAGGCGCATGATTCCACTCCTGCTTTCAGGCCGCGACCGGCTGGTGCCCGCCGTTCTCGGCCAACGCTTCCTCGCGGTAGAGGCCGAGCGCCCGCATCACGGGCAGATCGTGGAAGGCGAACAGGCAGGCGTCCTCGCGATCCGATCCGTTGGCGTGCTCGTGGAAGCTCCACGACGGAACGCAAAAGATGTCTCGCTCCTGCCATTCCATCGCGCGTCCGCCGACCACCGAATGGCCCGATCCCTTGGCGCATTGATAGATGACGCTGCCGGTGTGGCGATGGGCCTTGGTCCGCGCGCCGGGCCGCAGCATCTGCATGCTGGCGCCGATCGTCGGCATTACCGGACCGCCGGTATGCGGGTTGACGTAGTCCAGCAGCAGCCCGTCATAGAGCGAGCCGGCACTGGCCCCGGCGAAGCGCAGCAGCGCCTCGTAGGTCGGTCCCCATTCGTATTTGAGCAGCGGCGAATGAGGCTTGGTCCACGCGGTCTCGGCCGGCCGCATCGCCCGCGCGCCCCACAGCGCCGCCGAATCATCGACCGGGTGCGTGACCGCCTGGCGCAGCTCCGGATGCACCTCATAGAAATTCGCCTCCAGCGCGTTCACCAGCGGGATGTCGAGCCCGTCCTGCCAGATGCAGACCGTGCCATCCGCATCGACCCCGTGCTCGTGCCAGGTGCCGTTCGGGGTCAGCACGAAATCGTTGCGGCCGAGCGTCATCTTGTGGCCGTCGACATTGGTGAACGCGCCGGCGCCTTCCATGATGAAGCGCAGCGCCGAGGCCGAGTGGCGGTGGCTCGACGCGCATTCCCCCGGAGCCATCACCTGCAGCCCGGAATAGAGCCAGCCGACCGCGGCGGTGAATTCGGTCCGGCCGGGATTGGCGAGATAGACGACGCGGCGCCCGGCCTCCTCCGGCGTCACCAGCCGGAGCGATTCCAGCACGATCTCGCGGAGATCGGCATAGCGCCAGATCTCCGGCACCGAGGCCGAGCTCGGCTGCCACGGCTCGATCTTATTGGCAACCGTCCAGAGCGCGCCTGCCCGGAGCCCCTCCAGCCGTCGGTAATAGGCCACGCGCGCCGGTGTATCCGCCACGTTGGCCCGTCCCGCGGTTTCCTCGCGGAACCGATCATAGCTCGTCGTTGCCATTCCGGCCTCGCCTCTCTGGACGTGATATTATAAACTTAAAGTGATGAGTTCCCAACTGCCGGACGGGGCACGCATGGCGACCAGATACCGTGCCGCAGTGATCCAGGCGGGATCGCTTCCCTACGATTCGTTGAGCTCCGCGGCAAAGGCCGTGCGGCTGATCGAGGAGGCCGCGCGCGCCGGCGCCCGGCTGCTGGTCTTCCCCGAAGCCTTCATCGGCGGCTATCCCAAGGGGGCGTCGTTCGGCACCCCGGTCGGCATGCGCAAGCCCGCGGGACGCGTCGACTATCGCCGGTACCACGAAGGGGCGATCGCGCTGGACGGTCCGGAAGTGGCCGCAATCGGCGAGGCCGCCGCCGCCGCCGATTGCTTCGTGGTGATCGGCGTCATCGAGCGCGACGGCGGCACGGTCTATTGCACCGCGCTGTTCTTCGACGGCGCGAAGGGTCTCGTCGGCAAGCACCGCAAGGTGATGCCGACCGCCGCGGAACGGCTGATCTGGGGCTTCGGCGACGGCTCGACCCTGCCGGTCTTCGCAACCCCGCGGGGCCGCATCGGCGCGGTGATCTGCTGGGAGAACTATATGCCGATGCTGCGCATGGCGATGTACGGCAAGGGCGTCAGCATCTATTGCGCGCCGACCGCCGACGACCGCGAGACCTGGCTGCCGACGATGCGCCACATCGCGCTCGAAGGACGGTGCTTCGTCCTCTCGGCCTGCCAGCACATCACGCGCGGCGCCTATCCCGAGGATTACGACTGCGCGCTCGGCAACGACCCGGCGACCGTGCTGATGCGCGGCGGAAGCGTGATCGTGGGGCCGCTGGGCGAGGTCCTGGCAGGACCCGATTTCGACGGCGAGACGATCCTCTACGCCGAGATCGACCTCGACGCGGTGATCCAGGGAAAATACGATCTCGACGTCGTCGGCCATTATGCTCGGCCGGATATTTTCAGCCTGACCGTGAACGAAGCGCCGCGCGAAGCCGTCGTGCGGGTCGGCGGCTGAGGAGACACCATGCGCTTCCAGATGGCCGACCTGCCGCCGGACCTGCGGTACAAGATCATGGCGTCCTCGGTCACGCCGCGGCCGATCGCCTGGATCACCACGCTCTCCGCCGCCGGCGCGCGAAACTGTGCGCCGTTCAGCTTTTTCAACGCGATGGGCGGCAATCCGCCGACCGTCGTCATCGGCATGCTGCGGCGGCCCGACGGCAGCGACAAGGACACTGCCGCCAATATCCGTGAGACCGGCGAATTTGTTGTCAACCTCGTCGGCGAGTGGGACGCGGAGGCGATGAACCTCACCTGCATCGACGCGCCGCCGGGCTTCGACGAGATCGAATTCGCCAAGATTGAGACCGCGCTGTCCAGTTCGGTCCGGCCGCCGCGCATCGCCACCGCGCCGGTGAGCCTCGAATGCCGCGTCCACACGATCGTCGAGCCCGGCGAGCGGCAGATGATCACGATCGGCCAGGTGCAAACGGCCCATATTCGCGACGAGTTCATCCTCGACGCGGAGCGGCTTCACCTCAACACGCCGGCGATGCGCCTGATCGGGCGCATGCACGGTGCCGGATGGTATGCGCGGACGACCGATCTCTTCCACATGGAGCGCCCAAGCTGGGCGGCGCTTCAAGCCGCGTCGCGCGACTGAGGCACCTCTGCTCATTCATCGGCGGGCGGCGTGCCCGCGAACCACGGGCGCGGCCCCCGCCCCTGATCCGGGCCGAGGATCGAGAAGCCGCCATCAACCGGCAGGTCGATCCCGGTCATGAACCCGGCCATCGGCGATACGGCAAAGACGACCACCTCGGCCACGTCGCGGCCCCGGCCGACCCGGCCCAGCGGATGGAGGCCCGCCCCGACCCGGTCCGCAATTGCCTCCGACCCCGCCATGGAAGCCATCGCCGGCGACCACGTCCAGCCCGGCGACACGGTCAGCACGCGGATGCCGCGCGGCGCCAAAGTGACGGCGGCGTTCCTGGTGTACTGCATCAGCGCGGCCTTCGAGGCCGGATAAAGCGCGCGGCCGGCGGCGCCGAACTTGCCGCCGACGCTGCCGATATTGACGATCACGCCGCCCGGCGCGGTGATCGACGGCAGCGCCTTGGCGACCAGGACCGCAGCACCGACCAGGTTCACGTCAAGCGCCCGGTGCCAGGCCGCGCGGTCCGCCGCGAGGCCGGGATCGAGATAGGTGCAGGCATTGTTGACGACGATATCGAGCCGGCCGAACCGGGCGAGCACGGCGGCGAGACAGGCGTCGATCGCGTCATCATCGGCGATGTCGGTCTCGCTGAACCAGGCGCGGGGGCCGAGCTCGGCGGCGAGCGCCACGCCGTCGGGCCGCTCCAGCCCGATCATCGCGACCGCGGCGCCGGCGTCGTGCAGACCGCGCGCGATCCCGGCGCCGATGCCGCGCGTGGCGCCGGTGACCAGGGCGACCTTGCCGTCGAGCCGGATCACGGCGCCGCCGGAAACAGCGCGCCGACGGTCGAGACCTCGCCTAGCAACGCGACATTATCGAGCGCCGCGCGATGCAGGTCGGCACGGCCGGCCGAGCAGGCATCGGCGGCAAGCACGATCTCGTAGCCCATGTCGACCGCGTGGCGGGCGGTGTGCTCGACCACCGAATTGGTGGCGACACCGGCAAGGATCAGCCGGTCGGCGCCGAGGCCGCGCAGCTGTTGCTCCAGGCCGGATTCGTAGAACGCGTTGACCCGGTGGTGAGTCACGATCGCCTCGCCGGGCCGCGGCTCGAGCCCGTCATGGAACGCCGCCCCCCAGCTGCCCTCCTCGCAGGCGCGCAGCGCAACCACGTTCCTGAAGATCGGCGCGTTGACGACGACCTCGCCATGCCCCGGCGCGAAGGCGATCCGGACATGGACCACCGGGATCCCGGCGCCACGCGCCCCGGCCAGCAGGCGCCGTGCCGCGTCGACGACCGCCGCGCGCCCCGACGCGCCCTCCGGGACGCCGAGCCTGATCTTGCCGTCCGGATGGAGCACCTCGTTCTGGTAGTGCAGCGCCAGCACCGCCGTCCGTCCGGTCACCGGCGATACTCCTTCAGATGAAGATCTCGAAACACTCGTGGGCGCCGTCGCAGTTGATCAGGTCGACCCGCTTCAACGCGATCCGCCACGCCTCGTCGATCGCCACGAGATCATGCGTGTAATGGCCGGCCAGCTGGCGCAGATCGCTGCCGCGGCGCCATTCGGTCATCTGGAAGGTGGAGCGCACGCGGAGCGTTGGGGCATCGTCGGTCCCGGCGACGATACGCACGTTGCCGACGATCCGCGCCGCATAGGTCACCGGGTGCTGCGACCAGGCATGCACCTGGTCCAGCCGCCGCCGCCGCACGTCCCGCATGATCGAGTCCTCGAAGAACAGCGAGGCGTGGTTCAGCGGATCCGCCTGGTCGTGCCCCAGCGGCACCCAGTACATGCCGTCGGGCGCGAACAGCGCTTCCCAGCCGTCCCAGTCGCGGCGGTCGAGGCAATCGGCCTCGCGGAAGAGAAGCTGCTCGATCCGGTGCTGCAGGCCGAGATCGGCACCCATCTCAGTGCGCGTCCTTCATGTACGAGGCCCAGGCGCGGTACTGGTTGCGGATCGGCGCCTCGCTGGTCCCGATGGCGAGGATCTCGTCGCCGGTCGCGGACTCCCTGCCGGCTTGGCGGTGCTGGCTGACCCAGTCGCCGCCTTGGCGGTCGACGCCCTCCTGGCAGCGGCGATAGACCTCGACATCGTCGACCATCACCGTCGAGGAGGGCGAGTTGACGATGTTCGTGTAGTTGATCGTGCGCTGGAAGAACGCCTCCGAGGTTCCTTTGAGCCGGAAGGTGAAGATCTCCACCATCGTGCGGTCGACCGCGATGGGCCGGATCACGCGCAGCTGCTGGAAGCCGGTATGGGGCGAGCAGCTCGGATAGATCACCGTGTTGTGGCGGTTCACGGAGATGATCGCCTGCGCGCGCTCGGATCCTACCTGCCGCGCCAGCGTCGCCAGGTAGTCGAGGCTGAGCTCGTCCTTGGGCGCGTTGAAGATGGCCCCCATGAAGCTGTGGCCGTGCTCGAAGCAGTGCAGCTCCAGGCTTTCCCAGAAGCTCGCGGGCTCTCCATTGCCTTCGATGATGTGGAGCCGGAACGGCGTGGCGCCGCCGAGCCGGCTCTTCACCGTCTGCCGCGCCGCCACGAAGGACGATTCGTGAGTCGCCTGGGGATGGCCGGTATCCATCAGGTTTTCGAGGAAGATCTTCCAGTTGGACCGCTGCATGACGCGCATGACGCCGCCCGCCACCTCGACCTCGCCGTCGGGCGCGCGATCGACGAAATTGTCGAGGCTGCTCGCGACCCCACCGAGATAGGCGGCCAGATCCGGCCCGTCCGCGGCCAGGCTGCAGAAGACGAAGCCGCGATAGGCCCCCGCCCGGGCGACCGGCCGCAGCGAGAATTCCGGATCGTCGGGATTGAATCCGGTTCCCTCATAGCCCGCGCGGAACGGGACGTTCCTGACCTTGCCGTCCAGCCCGAACATCCAGCCGTGATAGGGGCAGCGGATCACCGACCCTAGCGTGCCGCAGGCTTCTGAGATGATCCTGGCGCCCTTGTGCGGGCAGCGGTTGTGGAGCACCCGAACCGCGCCGTCCTGGCCGCGGACCATGATCACGGGTTCGCGGCCGATCAGCGTGGTCCAATAGTTCCCGGGCGAGGGAGTCTGGCTCTCATGGCCGACATAGATCCAGGCGCGGCCGAAGATCCGCTCCATCTCCGCGTCGAAGACCGCAGGATCGGCATAGACCGACTTATGGACCCGCGCCGGTTCGACCAGCCGGGCATAATCTCCAGGGGGTGACAAGGCGCATCTCCGAGCGGTCGCCAGGACCTTGGAATTCTGCCACGGTTCGCGCAATCCCGGAGGCGGCGGAACGCAGAAAGACTTGTCGCGCGCGCAGGGATCAAGGCCGCGGAAGGCATGGCGGCAGACGGGCCCGCCGCCCCTTCAAACTCTGTACTTTAGGTGTAAACTAACGGCCGCTGGCGACGAGATCCGGATGCTGCCATGACCGAGCTGTCCGTTCATATGGCCCCCTTCGGGACGCGGTACGTGCCCGGCCCCGGCACCGATTACCTTCAGGACCTCGAGAACGTCGGGATGAGCCTGCGCGGCTGGCGCTCCGGCACGGCCGACGGCGACGAGCCGGACGACGAATCCCCGCTGATCTACCGGTCCTGGTCCGACGGGGCGATGGGGATCTTTGGCACCGATACCGGCGCCAGCTCGGTCGATATCGATGCCGAGGTGACGCACGACCTGCTCGCGGTCGGGATTCCGCTGGGCGACGAGGCGCCCGTGTTCCGGCTCGCCAGCTCGCCCTTCAGCGGACAGGGGCTGGATGTCTTCTGCCTGCCGCGGGGATCACGCCTGCAGATCGCGACGCGCCGGAACGGGCTGCGCTCGGTCGCCATGCTCGTGCACCTCGACTCGCTGAACGGAGCCTGCGAGACCGCCGATTGGGCGTTCCCGTCGATCATCCGGAAGATCCGGTCGGAGCGCGGGCTGTTCTCGGCCAAGGTGCCGCTGCCTCTCACCGTGCAGCGCACGGCCCGGGCGGTGATCGACGGGGCGCCCTCCGATGCGTTCCCGCGGCTCTACCGGCGGGCGAAGATGGCGGAGCTGCTCTGGCTGGTCATGGAGCACCTCCGCCGCGAGGACCGGGAGCCCGACCGCGATCCGCCGATCAGCCGGCAGGCGCGCGACGGGATCGAGCGGGTCCGTCGGACGATCGCGGAGGATCCGAGCCGCAACGCCACCACCGAGGAGCTTGGCCGCATCGCCGGGATGAACCGGACCAAGCTGCGGTCGCTGTTCAAGCTCATCCACGGCGTCACGATGTTCGAGTACCGCCAGGCGATCATCATGAAATGCGCCGACGAGATGCTGCGCGAGCCGGATTTCTCGATCGCCGAGATCGGCTACCGGCTCGGATACGGCGAGCCGTCGAGCTTCAACATCGCCTACAAGCGGTTCTACGGACGCGCGCCGGGCCAGGTCAGGCGGCGCCGCTGAGCCGATGCTGCGTTTCTCCGAACGGGAAATGCGCGGCGCCTAACCGGACGGCATCGGCCTTCCGCTATCTGTCGCTCGGTGCCGGCGCCCGCGAAAGCGGCCCCGCGCCCACGCATCTGCGGAGGCCGAGATGAACACCACGCCGGCACTGACCGAGAAGGATATCGGACACCTGAGGCACATGGCCCGGCTGGCGGCCCAGCTGCCCGGCGACTGGTCCGGCATGGGCTCGGACTGGTGGGATATCGGCGAAGGCGCGCACCAGTACGAGCTCGCCTTCATGGCCTACACGCTGGGCATCGTGCAGCACCGCTTCACCCCGGCCTACCGTGATTTCTGCCGCGAGACGATCGCCGCGCTGATCGGCAAGATGCTGCTGCCCGACATCTGGGAGCGATGGATCAATGCCAGCCGCGGCGGCAAGGTGGTCGATCCGGACCAGGAGGAGCTGGGCGCCGGCTGGATCGACCCGCTGAAGAAGCACAATGTCATGTTCAAAGGCCATCTGCTGCAGATGGCGGCGCTGCACGAGGCGCTCTACCGCACCGGACGCTACGCCCAGCCCGGTGCCTTCACCTTCGAGTTCAAGGCGACGACCTGGGGCAACGGCAACGAGACCTTCGCCTACGACCTGCCCGAGCTCGCCCGGATCGTCCACAACGAGTATGTCGAATCCGGCTACGAGGGCGTGCAGTGCGAGCCCAACCGGGTCTACCCGATGTGCAACCAGCACGCGGTACTCGGCCTCATCCATTTCGACCAGGCCTTCGGCACGGGCTATTCCGCCGACGTGATGCCGAACTTCAAGGCGGCCTGGGAGCGCAAGGGCTACACCAACCGCGAGACCGGCTCGCATATGCGGATGCGCTGGGTCCGGCAGGACAAGGTCCACGAAGCGCGCGCGCCCTGGGCCGACGGGTGGACCGGGATCTTCATGCACGCCTGGGATCCGGAGTTCATCGAATCGGTCTATCCGTTGCAGCGCGAGACGCATCTCGCCAACCTGCTCGCCGGCAAGGAGGGCGCGCGGGTCTGCTGCGCCATGGTCCCGTCCTCGGCAAAGATCGGCTTCGGCATGTTCGCCGCTTTGGCAGCCGAGGTCGGCGACGCCGACGGCCGCACCCGGCTGCTCGACTATGCCGACCGCAATTTCGGGCCGCGCTGGACCGACGGGGCGCTCAGTTTCCCGCGCAGCGACGACTGGATGCCCGACGAGCACGGCAATACCCACGGCGTCGACGTGCTGAGCGGCAACGCGCTGCTGCCGATGGCGCGGATCAATACCGGGAGCGGGCTGTGGTCGCTCTACAACCAGCCGTGGTCCGACGCAGCTCGTGCGGCGCCGCATTTCACCGACATCGACCATGACGTCGCGGGCGTGGCGCAGGCCCATTACGACGCCGACGACGGCGCCCTCCACCTCGCACTGGTCCCCGGTCCGCACGCCGGCGCGACCTCGTTCTCGATCCGCGGCCTCGATCCCGGCCGCCGCTACGTCGTCAGGCGGGGCGACGCGGCCTTGGGGACGCTGGCGTGGGGCGAGACCGGCGAGACGGCCGCCTGGGGCGCCGATGGTCGGGCGACGGTGCGGATCGACGCCGCTACACCCGGCAGCTTCGTCGTGGCGCCGGCGCCGTAGCACGCTCCCGCCATGGCATGCCCGGCCAGCATGCCGAGCGCCATCGCGGCCGCCTCGACGAGCGGCGACGCGCACAAGGCGTCCGCCAGGGCGCCGCCCGCTTCCATCCCGGCCAGCATGGCAAGCCCGCAGAGCAGCGAGACCCGCAGGTGCCGGCCGTCGAGGCACAGGCCGAGCAGCGTGCCCGCCGCCATGGCCGCGTCGGTGAAGGGCATCGTGCCGAGGTGACCGAACAGCGCTGCGTGGCTGCCGCCCGACGGCGAACCGCAGATCGCAAGCGACAGGTTTTGCATGCCGTGCCGGTCGAGCACCATGCCGGCCATCATGCCGGCAAGGCTCAACCGCGAGGGCGTCAGGAGACGGCCCATGCGCTCAGCCTTGCGGCAGCCGGGCGATCCGGCCGAGCGCGTCGGCCAGCGCCTGCGGCATGCCGATGAAGGGCGAGTGATCGCTGTCGAGCTGGAGGACCGGATCGCAGGGCAGCGCCGCCTGCATGCCCCGCTGCGCCGCGAGCGGCAGGCCGGCATCGAGCGTGCACTCGATATAGGCCCGCTTCACCCGGCCGAAGCGCGCCTCGGTGAGAGCGAGCGGCGTCGTCATCGAGAAGCCCGGCTCGGGGCAGAGGCGCGCGGCCGCGGCGGCGGCATCCTCGGGCAGGCAGCGGCCGAAGAACAGCGCCGCGGCCCGGCCAGGATCGATCGCGAAGGAGCCGTCCGCCAGAACCTGCATGGATCGGCCGACCGCCGGATCGATGATCGGGCCGGAGATCTCGCCTAGCGTCGCGCCCGGCGGAACGAGGAAGGCGGTCAGATAGACCAGACGTGCG
>Ga0070731_10001450_pt1 | contig 24464 bp, 25 predicted proteins | sample Coa_R1_2_FD_66448 | JGI IMG/M metagenome (GOLD analysis project Ga0070731, IMG submission 66448) | Surface soil microbial communities from Centralia Pennsylvania, which are recovering from an underground coalmine fire - Coalmine... | ecosystem: Environmental > Terrestrial > Soil > Unclassified ... | reverse complement strand
TCGCTATCGGATCGGATTGCGGTGATGAACGGCGGCAGCGTGGAGCAGATCGGGACGCCGCAGGAGATCTATCAGCGGCCGCGAACCAGATTTGTCGCGTCCTTCTTGGGCGCGATGAACTGGATTGACGGAATCGGCGTCCGGCCGGAGGCGACGCGAATTTCGCGTGAGACGCCCGGAAACGGCGCGCGCCGTGGAGTGGTCGCGCGCAGTGTTTTCCTCGGCGCGGCGATGCACGTGGAGACGCGCCTGGAGAGCGGGGAAGCCATCATCGCGCAGATTTCCGCGCAGATTGCGGCGGATGGACAGGCATTTGTGGAGGGCGAACCGGTTCATTTATGGTGGAGCTCGAACGACGAGCTGAAGTTTCCCGGCTGAGATCGATATTTATCGCGCCGGCCGCGATCCTGATGCTGGTAACGCTGGTGGTGCCGTCGGCGATCATCTGCGTTTATAGCGTGCTGACGCGCGGTGCCTATGGCGGCGTCGAGCGCCCGTTTACCTTCGAAAATTTCGCGCGGATGTTCGATCCCTTGTACGGGCTGATCATTCTCAGGTCGTTTTGGATCGCGGGAGTGGCGACGGCGCTGTGTCTCGTGCTTGGGTTTCCGCTGGCCTTGTTCATCGCGCGCGCGGGGGCGCGGAAGAATCTGTTTCTGGCGCTGGTGATCCTCCCATTCTGGACGAGTTTCCTGATTCGGATTTATGCCTGGATGTTCCTCTTGCGCGACACCGGGCTCATCAACACCGTCTTGTTGGGCTTGCATGTCGTTCGGGAGCCGCTGCCGATGCTGTACAACGACGGCGCAGTGATTCTCGGACTGGTGTACGGATTTCTGCCGTTCACTGTCCTTCCTTTATATGCGACGCTCGAACGGCTGGACAAAAATCTACTGGAAGCAGCCGCGGACTTGGGATCGAAGCCCTGGGACACCCTGTGGCGCGTGACGATTCCGCTCAGCGCCCCCGGCATTCGGGCCGGCGCGATCCTGGTCTTTGTCCCGTGCCTGGGGACGTACCTCACTTCGGATCTGCTCGGCGGGAGCAAGACTATACTGATCGGAAATCTGGTCCAGAATCAGTTCACCGCATCGCGCGACTGGCCGTTCGGAGCCGCGGCGTCGCTGGCGCTGATGGCGGTCGCGATGGGCCTGCTGTTTGCAGCTCGCAGACGCGGCGAGGAACTTCTGTGAGAAAAGAATTGTTATGAGAAAGGGGCTGGCATTATACGCGGTCGCGGCCTACGCGTTTCTGCATCTCCCGCTGCTGATTCTGGCCGTCTTCAGCTTCAATGTCTCGAAGTTCACCCAGTGGCAGGGATTTTCGCTCGCCTGGTATCGCGCGGCATTTACGGATCGGGAGCTGCTCGAATCGGCCGGCAATAGCTTGATCATCGCCGCAGGCGCCACGGCGATCGCGACCATAATCGGAACCCTGGCCGCCTACGCGCTATGGAAGCGAGCCTCGCCGTGGCTGGCAGGGGCGATGTATCTTTCGCTGGTGACTCCGGAAATCGTCACGGGCGTTTCCTTGCTCGCGCTCTTTCAGTGGAGCTTTCGATTTCTACATCTCCGGCTAGGGATGCATACGGTGATTCTGGCGCACGTCGCGTTCTGCGTCGCCTATGTCGCCGTGGTTGTCATGGCGCGGTTGCGGACGTTCGATCCAGTGCTCGAAGAAGCTGCGCTCGATTTGGGCGCGACGGAATTCGGAGCGTTTCGTAGCGTGACACTCGCGTATCTTGCTCCGGCGATCGCAGCCGCCGCGATGCTGGCGTTCACTGTGTCGATTGACGATTATGTGATTACGAGTCTGGTCGCCGGCGTCGATTCGCAGACCTTGCCCATGGTGATTTACGGGCTCGCCCGGCGGGGAGTGAATCCGATGCTGAACGCCGTTTCGACGGTGGTCGTAGTCGGTCTCGGGATTCTGGTAATGATTTCGGAAAGGTTGCGATCGGCATGAAGCGGAGGACGTTTTTAGCGGGTATCGCGGGGACCGCGGCTTGCGCCCATAGGCCGAGGCTAAACGTCTATAACTGGTCCGACTACGTCGCGCCCGACACGATTTCCAACTTCGAACGCGAATTCGGCGTGGCCGTGCGCTATGGAACGTACGAAGGCAGTGCCGAGATGCTTGCCAAGGTGATGAGCGGAAATTCCGGCTGGGATGTGATCTTCCCGGCGGCGGAATTTGTGCCGCCCATGATCGAACTGGGATTGTTCGCGCCGTTGCGTCACGAAAAGCTCGGGAATTTAGGCGCCCTCGAGGCCGAGTTTCAGCGTCCCCGATGGGATCCGGGCTTACAGTTTACGGTCCCGTATATGCACGGCACCACGGGCATCGTTTTTCAAAAGAAGCTCGCATTAACTTCGTGGGCCGGCCTCTGGGATGCGCGGCTGAGCGGAAAAATGACCATGCTGGACGATCCGCTGGAGGTTTTCGCGGCGTGCCTCAAGAAAATCGGAGATTCCGTTAATACCGGAGATCCCGGCCAGCTTCGTGCAGCCGGGCAGCAGGCCATGACGCAAAAAAAACTGCTGCGGGCGTATTTGAATGCCGAAGTGCGGGACCAACTGGTGGCAGGCGATGTCGCCGTCGCGCAGGCTTGGGCGGTCACTGCGGGCCAGGCGATAGCGGCCGCGCCGGATAAGCTCGCCTACGCATTTCCGGCCGAGGGATTCGCGCGCTATGCCGATAACATCGCCATTTTGCGGGAAAGTTCCCGCGCGGACCTGGCGCACGACTTCATTAACTACTTGCTGCGCCCGGAAGTCGCCGCGAAAATCGTGCAGGCGACGCAGACCGCGACCGCCAACGCCGAAGCTTGGAAGCTACTGCCGCCCGCGGTGCGCGAGAATCCAGTTCTGTACCCGCCGGCCGAACTTTTGCGGCGCGGCGAATGGTTTGAGCCGCAAACCACCGCGTCTCAAAAGCTCCGGGATCGTTTGTGGACCGAAGTCAAGAGCTCGGCCTGAATATGCCGTGCGGCAGAAAAACCTGCGGCGCGGTAACCGAAGTTCGCTAGACTGAATCTGTAAGGTGGGTGGTGTTTGCCCGTAGCATAAATGCATGCCGCAGATACTTCTGCCGGTCATCCCGAAGCTGACGATCACGGCCGTGGTCGACATTCTGGCCGTGGCGTTCCTTATTTATCAATTTATAGGAATTGTACGCGGCCGCCGCGCGGCGCATATCCTCACCGGATTGTGGATTCTGGGCGTGGTCTACGTGATCGCGCTCTGGGCGCGGCTGGAATTGCTGCGATCCGTGCTGGCGGCGCTCGCCCCATATACCGCGATCGCGCTGATCGTGATGTTTCAGTCCGAGATCCGAAGGCTGCTGATTCGCATCGGACGGAGCCGCTGGTTCGGGCTAGGCGGACAACTGGAACGTCGCGAGATGGTGGACGAAATTATTCTGGCATTGCAGCAGATGACCGAGTCGCGTTGCGGCGCTCTGATTGTGATCGAGCGCGAAATTGGCCTCCGAACATTTGTCGAGAGCGGCGTGGCGCTGGATGCCACCGTTTCACGGGATCTCCTGTGCTCCATCTTTCACCAGGGTGGGGCGCTGCATGACGGCGCCGTCATCGTCCAGGGCGATCGCGTCGCGGCGGCCGCCTGCTTTCTTCCTCTCACCACCAATCCGGTGATGCAGAGAAGGCTGGGCACCCGCCATCGCGCGGCCATCGGAATTACCGAAGAGACCGACGCTCTGGCGGTAGTGGTATCCGAGGAAACCTGGCAAGTGGCGATCGCCTGGCGCGGCGATCTGGAGCCGGATGTTACGCTCGACCGGGTGCGGGAGCGATTGACCAAGCACTCCTCGGGACGCGTGCGGAAGGTGGAAACGGTCGCGGACCGGCGGTGGAATCAAGTTGAGCCGTAGCCCCAATAAAATGTGGCGGCTGATCACCCACAATTTCGGCTGGAAACTGGGATCGCTGGTGCTGGCGGTGGCGCTGTGGTTCGCGATCGTAGGCGAGCCGGAGCTGGTGACCACGCGCGACGTCCCCATCCTTTATAAGAACCTTCCGCCCGATACACTCATCGGCTCGGACGCTGTCGATTCGGTGCGTCTCGAACTGAGGGGGCCGTCGGGAAGATTGTCGGCGGCATCGCTCGCGGATTTGACCGTGACGCTGGATCTGGCGAGCGTAAACGGGCCCGGTGAGCGTACTTTCACGCTCTCCGATAGCTCCATGCACCTTCCGGAAAACGTCACGTTTCTGCGCGCGATCCCGTCCCAGCTTCGGCTCAGGTTCGCGCGTCGAAAAATGAAAGAGGTTCCGGTCCAGGTGCGTTTTCTCCGCCCGCCGCCAAGCGGTTATGAGATCGTGGGACAACAGGTGATCCCGGAAATGCTCCAGGTTGCCGGGCCGGAACCGCGCGTCGACGCCACCGGCAGCGCCCAGACGGACGCCATCGACCTGAGCGCGGTCACCCAGGCGTCGGAGATTCGGGTGAACACGTTCGTAGCGGACCCGCAGGTGTGGCTGCAATCCTCGCCCATGGTCACCGTGAAGTTGAAGATCGAGAAAAGCGGAAAATAAAACTTATAGATGCGACAGCTATTTGGAACCGACGGGATGCGCGGAGTGGCAGGATCGTATCCCCTGGATAGAGCGACCACCTTCGCGGTCGGCGTGGCATTGGGCCGCTGGATTTCCGCGCACCATGAGAATCCTGAAGTAGTCATCGGAATGGATACGCGCGAATCCGGCCCGTGGATCGCGGAACACGTGGCCGGCGGATTGGCGTTGGAAAGCGTAAAAGCGCGATTCGCGGGGCTCATCACGACCCCGGGAATCGCTCACGCGGCGCGAACCGGTCCCTTCGCGGCCGGCGTCATGATTTCCGCGTCGCATAATCCTTATTTAGATAACGGCATCAAGATCATCGATCATTCCGGATTCAAATTGCCCGATGAACAGGAGCACACGCTCGAGCAGGACATCTTGTCCTTTACGGGCGAGCCAAAGCCGGCCGCACTCGCGATCGATGACACCCTCGACCGGGAGTACGTCGAGTTTCTCGCGGCGACCCTGCCGGACGGAATGGGCGGCCTTCACATCGTGGTAGATGCGGGGCACGGAGCCGCAACGTATCTGGCGCCGGCATTGTTCGAGCGGCTGGGAGCTCGCGTCGAGCGGATGGGATGCGCGCCGGATGGAAAAAACATCAATCTGGGATGCGGCTCGCTGCATCTTGACGGCTTGCGAAAGAAAGTCATCGAGACGGGCGCCGATGTCGGCGTCGCCTTCGACGGCGATGCGGACCGGGCGTTGTTTGTTTCGCATTCCGGGAAAATTGTCGACGGCGACGCGGTGATGCTGATCACGGCTCGGCCTCTCCACGCGCGCGGTCGCCTGAAGGAAGTGATTGCGACGGTGATGTCGAATCTTGGCCTGGAGCGCGCTCTGAAGCGGCACGCGATCGGCCTGGTCCGGACCCCGGTCGGCGACAAGTACGTTCTGGAAGAGATGATCAAGCGCAATGCTCCGCTCGGCGGCGAGCAGAGCGGCCACGTGATCTTCCGGGATTATGCGACCACCGGTGATGGCCTGTTGACCGCCTTACGCGTCTTCGAAGCGATGCGCGAGTCCGGACAGGATCTGGATTCGCTCACCAGCGAGCTCAAAGTTTATCCGCAGCTTCTGGTTAATGTTCGGGTGCAGAGCCGGCGTCCCCTCGCGGATTTGAACGGCGTCAATCAGGAAATCCGGCGCGCGGAATCGGAATTCGGAGACGCGGGACGCGTGCTGGTGCGATTTTCCGGAACGGAACCGCTGGCTCGCGTGATGGTCGAAGGCCCCGAGCTAAAACGCGTCGAGCATTTCGCAAACAGCATCGCGGATGCGATTCGAGCGGAATTGGGCGGATAATAACGGGATGATTCGGCTGCTTCTCGTCGCGGCGCTGTTGCAGGCTTCATCCACGGCCCAGGACTGGGTGTCGCTCTTCAACGGCAAGGATCTGAAGGGGTGGGTCGAGATCGGCCACGAAAAATGGGAAGTGGCCGACGGAACTATCCACGGGATCGCGGTGACCAAGGAATACGGATACTTGCAGACTGAGAAGAGCTACAAGGATTTCGAGATGTCCATGCGATTCAAGTGCGAAGGCGAGGGCGGGAACAGCGGCGTGTTCTTTCACGTGTGGTTCAAACCCGGGACCGCGAACGTGTCCAAAGGACCTCAATTCGAGATTGATTGCGCGCTCGGCAAACACACGGGTGGCGTTTACGATCAGTCACGGAAATGGATCGTGTGGCCGTCGCCGGAAAACGAAAGCGTGGTCCGGCCGGAGGATTGGAACGAATATCTTCTGAAGGTGGAAGGCAATCATTACATCGCGCGCTTGAACGGCGTGCTCATGGTGGATTACACTGACCCCAAGCCGGAGAGCGATGACGGACCGATCGCGCTGCAATTGCATTCAGGCGGCAAGGGCAATTACCGCTTCAAAGATATTTTGATTCGCGACCTCTCGAAGCGGTGAGGCTGTTTTACTGCGACCACTTCGAAATTCCGCTCCCCGAAGGCCACAAGTTTCCGCTTCGCAAGTACCGCCTGCTGCGTGATCTTCTCACCGCGGACGGGCGCTTCTCTTTGGAGCCCGCCTCGCCCGCCGACCCCGCGACCATCTCCCTGGCCCACGATCCCGCCTACGTCGAGAGCTTTATCGCAGGCACAATCGATCCAAAAGCGATGCGGCGCATCGGATTTCCGTGGTCCGAAGGACTGGTTCGGAGAACTTTTGCCTCCGCCGGCGGAACCCTAGCGGCCACCGCCGACGCGCTTCACGGAGGATTCGGCGGAACTCTCGCCGGCGGCACCCATCACGCGTTTCCCAGCGAAGGCTCTGGATTCTGCGTATTCAACGATGTCGCGATCGCGGTGCGCTCCTTGCGTGCGCGCGGCGATACGCGACGCGTCGCCGTGGTGGATCTGGACGTCCATCAGGGCGACGGAACCGCGCAGTTCTTCGAAAATGATCCGACCGTCCTGACGCTCTCGTTGCACGGTGCAAACAATTTTCCGTTCCGCAAACAGCGCAGCACGATCGATGTCGAGCTGCCCGATAAGACAACGGACGCGGCCTACCTGGACGCGCTACGCTCCGTGCTCCCTCGAGTATGGGAGTTCGAACCCGCCCTGGTGTTCTACTTATCCGGCGTCGACGCGCTGGAAAGCGACGTCCTCGGCCGGCTTTCACTAACCCCAGAAGGACTGAAACACCGGGATCGCCTGGTGATCGACGCCGTGCATCAGCGCGCGATTCCCCTGGTGATCACTTTGGGCGGAGGCTATTCAGATCCAATCGAATTGACCGCCGAATCGCACGCCAATACATTCCGCGTGGCGGCTGACATTCTGGCCGCAGATGCACGCAGATAAACGCGGATAAGAAATAATTTAATCTGCATCCATCCGCGTTCATCTGCGGCCATTACCGCAGCCGGCACTGGGCGACTGCGTGCCGCCAGCCGGCGAAGAGCGTCTCGCGCTGATCCGTCGACATCCCCGGCTCGAACACGCGTTCGGATTTCCAGAAGCGCTCCAGTTCGGCCAGGTTCTTGAAAAAGCCCGTGGCCAGCCCCGCAAGATATGCTGCGCCGAGCGCGGTCGTTTCGATGTCCGCCGGCCGCACGATCGGGCTGCCCAGAATGTCGGCCTGAAATTGCATCAGGAAATTATTGGCAGTCGCTCCGCCGTCGACGCGGAGTTCCTTCAGCTTGTGTCCGCTGTCGGCTTCCATCGCTTCCACCAGCTCGCGGGTCTGATACGCGATGCTCTCGAGTGTCGCCCGAACCAAACGCGCGCGATCCGTTCCCGCCGTGATTCCCGTGAGGATCCCGCGCGCCGAGGAATCCCAGTGCGGCGCCCCCAATCCGACGAACGCGGGAACCACGTACGCTCCGCCGGTGTCAGGCACGGACTGCGCCAGCGCTTCCGATTCGGCCGCGGTCGAGATGATCTGCATCTTGTCGCGCAGCCACTGAACGGCCGCTCCGGCGATGAACACGCTGCCTTCGACGGCGAACTGTGGCGTCGTGTCCGGCGACGCCGCGCGCGTGGCGAGCAGCCGGTGTTTCGAGACCGGAGCGTGCTCGCCGGAATGCATCAGGGCGAAACATCCGGTTCCGTATGTGTTTTTCGAAAGGCCTGGACGAAAGCAGGCTTGACCGAACAGGGCCGCTTGCTGATCGCCCCCGATTCCGGCAATGGGGATTTCGGCTCCAAAATGCTCGGCCGCCGCCATCCCGCAGACGCCGCTCGAGGGAACGATCATGGGCAGCATTTCGAGGGGCAGGCCGAAGATGGACAGAAGCTCGTGGTCCCAATCGCCGGTCGAAAGATTCATCAGCATCGTCCGCGACGCATTCGTCGGATCGGTCGCGTGGACCCGCCCGTTCGTCAGCTTCCAGATCAGCCAGGTGTCGACGTTGCCAAAAACGACGTCTTGCGGCTTGACCGCTGTGTTATCCAAAATCCAGCGGATCTTGCTGCCTGAGAAATAGGCATCGATCACCAGTCCAGTCTTGCGCTCGATGAGTTCGCGCGGCTGCAGAGCGTCGCACCAGGCAGCCGTGCGGCGGCATTGCCACACGATCGCGGGCGCAACCGGCTGGCCCGTTTTCCGGTCCCAAACGACCGTGGTTTCGCGCTGATTCGTGATTCCGATCGCCGCGATTTCGGAAGCGTTCACATTCGCCGCGGCAAGCGTGCGCCGGGTCGCCTCAAGCTGCGCGGACCAGATCGCGTTCGCGTCCTGCTCGACCCATCCGGAATGGGGATAAACGCACTCGACCGGCGACGACTCCATCGCGATCCGCCGGCCCTCCTCGTTGTAAAGAGCGGCGCGCGCGCTGGTGGTTCCTTCATCGAGAGCGAGTACGAATGGCACCCTCGCATTATCCCTCGCATTACAATCACTCGCTACAATAAAAGAACATGTTCTTTCGCCGCGCAGTGCCTCACAAATTCACCTTCGATGAACGCATCGCGAACCTGAAGGAGTTCAAGTTCGAGACCAGGCGCGAAGCCGCGGGTCGTGTGCTCGTTACCCGCGACGGATGCGGCGCAATCGTCGAGGACGCGGGCAACGGCGATATGCAGATCGGCAAAGCGGGAGTAATAGTCGGCGGCGAGATCGCCCTGCTGGTCAGCCGCGGCTATCAGATGTTCCTCCATGCGCCTTCAGGACGCGAAGTGCCGGCCTTGGCCTCCCACCTGAAGAAACTGCACGCCTTCGATGAGGATTTACGCGAAGGCCTTGGCCTCACGAGTTTGTACAATCTTTCCCTGGGCACCACCAGCGATGAGCATCTCTACGACCGGGTCGAGGAACGCGACGCCGGCCCTCACCATCATCCCTGGGAAAAATAACCTTCGTAACCGACCCGTGGACGCAGCCGTCGTGATATAAAGACATGGCACACGTGAGGCCGCTGCTTTTCATCACGCTGCTGGGGCTTGCAGAACCGTTGTTCTGCGCCGAACCTAACGTTACACCGCAGCCCACACTGCTCGACACTGGATTTCGGCAGATGTACGATCTGCAGTTCGACTCCGCCCATCGAACCTTCGGGGAATGGATGCGTCTGCATCCGGACGATCCCATGGGCCCGGTTTCCGATGCCGCCGGCTATCTGTTTTCCGAGTTGGACCGTTTGCACATCTTGCAATCCGAGTTCTTTCTGCACGACGATGCGTTCGCCAGTCGAAAAAAGCCGGTAGCCGACCCGGCGCTAAAAGCCAAGTTCGACGCGGCTCTCGGGCAGTCGCAGCAGCTCTCGGACCGGGCCTTGCAGCGCGACCCGCAGAACCAGGACGCGCAATTCTCGGCGCTCATGCGATTGGGCCTGCGCTCCGATTATCTGGCCTTGATTGAAAAACGATATTTGGCCTCTTTGAGCGATGTGAAAACCAGCCGCGCCATCGCGGAGAAGCTGATTGCCGCGAATCCCAACTATTGCGACGCGTATCTCGCCATCGGCGTCGAAAATTATCTGTTGAGTCTGAAACCCGCTCCTCTGCGCTGGCTGTTGCGCGCCGGCGGCGCCGAGACCGACAAAGATCGCGGCATCCAGAATCTCTCGCTGACGGCCGAGCGCGGGCATTATCTGCTCCCTTACGCGCGCGTCTTGCTGGCCGTGGCGGCCTTGCGCGACAAAAATGTCAACCGCGCCAAAGAGCTGCTTGAAGGCCTCATGCGAGAGTTCCCGCACAATCCCCTGTATGCGCAGGAACTGACGCGTTTGCGCTAACGCGCCTCAAACCCCGTATCATCTTACAATGTCCATTTTTCGCGAGAATGTTCTCGCCGGGAAGACTGCGTTTGTAACCGGCGGCGGAAGCGGCATCGGACAAAGAATAGCCGAACGTTTCGCCGAGCATGGCGCGAACGTCATGCTGGTTGGACGCAAACAGGAGAAGCTGGATGCCGCCGCGGACGCGATTCGAGCCCGCGGAGGCACAGCCGCCGCGCACGCCGCCGACGTTCGCGATTATGCCGGCGTCGCGGATGCGTTGAAAGACGCGCACACCCGGTTCGGCGGCATCGATATCGTCGTGTGCGGCGCCGCCGGGAATTTTCCCGCGCCCGTCCTGGGAATGTCGGCCAACGGATTCAAGGCCGTGGTCGACATCGATCTGCTCGGAACATTCAATACCTGCCGGGCAGCCTACGAATTCCTGCGCAAACCCGGCGCATCCGTACTGGCCATTTCCGCGAGCTTCGCCTTCCAGCCCACCGCGCAGCAGGCCCATGTCGGAGCCGCCAAGGCAGGCGTCGATATTCTGATCAAGACCTTGGCAATCGAGTGGGGTCCGGCCGGAATTCGCTGCAATTGCGTGACTCCCGGGCCGACCGATGACACGGAAGGCATGCGGCGCCTCGCCCCCGACGAAGAGAGCCGCAAGCGCGTGGAACGCGGCGTCCCCTTGCGGCGATTCGGCACCAAAGACGAGCTCGCGGACCTGGCCCTGTTCCTATGCTCGGATGCAGCTCGATTCATCACCGGCGGAATCTATTTGTGCGATGGCGGAATGTCCCTTTCGCGCCCCACCGATTGGTTGCAGGCGTAGATTGTTTACAGGGGTAGAATAGGACAAACGTGGCGACCACAGCGGCGAAGCCTGCCCTTCTTCGACAACTCGGCGTAACCAGCGCCAGCGCTCTCGTCGTATCGAGCATGATCGGCGTGGGAATTTTCGGCACGACCGGATTTCTCGCCGGTGACTTAGGCGCGCCCGGCCTCGTCTTGTGGATCTGGGTGGTCGGCGCGCTGTGCGCGTTGTTCGGGGCGATGTGCTATTCCGAATTGGGCCTGAACCTTCCCAGCTCCGGCGGCGAATACGTTTACCTCACCCGCGCCTATGGTCCGACCTGGGGCTTCATGACCGGCTGGGTGTCCTTCTTTGCCGGTTTCTCCGCGCCCATCGCCGGCGCCGCGCTGGCCTTCGCGGATTATCTGGGCCATGTGTGCAAAGCCTGCGGGCAGGAACAGCCGCACGTGCTGTTCGGCTCCGGCGACTGGAGGCTTGAATTAGGCAAGCCGCAGTTCTTCGCCTGCGCGCTGGTGCTGGTGTGCACCATTCTGAACCTGCTCGGGCTTCAGCGCGCATCCCGTACGCAAAACGTCCTGACGGCCGCCAAGGTCGTAATCCTGGTCGCGTTCGTCGTCCTCGCGCTCGCAATGGGGCAGGGAAGCTGGCAGAATTTTTCGATGTCGACCCCCCGCACCTCGACCATGCCCCTGCCGGAACAATTCGCCATCAGTCTGTTCTTTATCTATCTGTCCTACAGCGGATGGAACGCAGCAACCTATGTAGCCGAGGAGTTAAAACAGCCCGCCCGCACCCTGCCGCGCGCGCTCGCGTTGGGAACACTTCTGGTCGCCGTGCTGTATCTGGGGCTCAACGTAGTCTTCATCTACGCAATGCCGCTGGCAACCATGAAAGGCGAAGTCGCTGTGGGCGCGCTGGCCGCCTCGCATCTGTTCGGCCCCGGCATCGCCGGAATCTTTGCCGCGCTGATGGCGCTATCTCTGATGGCCACGGTCAACGCGCAGGTCATCACCGGCCCGCGCGTCTATTACGCGATGGCGAAGAACGGAGCATTCCTGGCATCGGCTGCGAAAGTGCATCCCAAGTGGCACACACCGTGGGTCGCAATCATCGCGCAGGGCGTCTGCACGATGTTGATGACCATGACGCCTTTCCGCGAACTGCTCAGCTACGTCGGCTTCACCTTGAGCTTTTTCACGGCAATGGGAGTCGCGTCGCTCTTCTATTTCCGCCGCCAACCCGGCTGGCGGAAACTGAGCATAGTAAGTTTCGCGTGGCCGCTGATGCCGATCCTGTTTCTGATCCCGGCGCTATGGATGGTAATTTTCGGAATTCAGCAGAAGCCCTACGTATCCTTGGCCGCCCTCCTGACCATGATCACCGGAGCCCTGGTCTACCACTTCCGCATCCGCTCCCAGCCGCCGGTGATTGAAACCTACTGATGGTCGTGGTGTAGAATGACGTTAACGGCGCTATCGTCTAACGGTTAGGACGGAGCCCTCTCAAGGCTTAAATACGGGTTCGATTCCCGTTAGCGCTACCATACTTTCAATAGCTTTTCAATCACTTACAGCCGCACCCGGCGTGATTCCCGTTAGTTGAAACGTTCACAGCTCAAGATTCCGAGCAGTCTGATCACTAATTGATCACACAAATCCGCGAAATTCCCAGGTTGCCGTACCATTGACGAACACTTCATCGCTGCCTTACGATTGTGAGACGATGTACTTCTCCGTTGTCTAGTTCTGGACTGAATGTGGGCCGGTCGCGACCTTAGGTCGCGGTCCGCTTGCTCGCATCTGACTCGGCGGCGCTTGCGCGCCACCGATTTAGCACGTCTAGTTCTGGAAACAACAGGAGAAGTTTATGTCTTGGTCTGAACGTTCCGTTCGGTATCACAAACAACAAACAGACTGCGCCATCCGCTGCGCGTGCGCACGGCTCGCCGCGGACGCGTCTGCCCTAGCGAAATTTCAAGAATTGCTGCACTGCGTTCGAAATCGAGCGGTGCGTCTGTTGGAAGCGCCTGTTCTCAGCGGACATCACCCCGGCGTCGAAGCGCTGGTCAATCTATCTCGATTCGGAAGCGCACATATTCGCCCAGCGGCCGAGTGGTCGGGGACCGGGTCGTCCTGGCGGCTGGCGGTTTCGTCGCTAGCGCACCATTTGATCTGCAAGTACGAGGTTCCAGTGTTTCTCGCCTCGTCCTGGCATTCGACTGAGGATGTAGCCGCGGACAAGAGGCGCGGCTGGTTCGTGGCGCATTCGCGTGGAACCAGCTTCCGATCGCTCGATCTGCCGATCGTAATGACCCGAAAGATGGAACACATTTTCCTCGCATCACATGATCATCTGTCAATCGAAAACGCAATGCGTCGAGCGGAACTGCTCGCACTCGGCGCGACCACCGAATTCGTCCACGCGGTGTTGTCGACCCGTTTGGGAACAGACTTGAGCAACGGTGAGTTCTGGCGCACCGTTTGGATTTTCCTGATCGCAAACGCGAGCATCATTGACCCGACGCAGATTGGTCCGATGATGGACTTCATCCAGGCGATTCGACACGACCGCGTAGCTGTACAGACGCGGGACGGAGTCCTGGAGTTGGATCCGCCTCAGCCAGCGTTTTCAATTAAAGGGCGAACCGTACAATCGATGCTTCGTTTGATGCACGATTGGCATCGGAGACTCGGTGTCGGCCGTGCTGGTCTCACATGGACGCCGTCATCATTACACCCGATGCTGATTGAAGAGCCGAGTCAGGACACTTCTGCTCCGCAAAGCATATGGCAGCTAATGGAACTCACGAATAGCGCACAGCTCCGGACGGAAGGCGCGGCGTTGCATCACTGTGTCGCCAGCTACGCTGACCGCTGCTCCCGAGGGACGTCCCGAATCTGGTCACTCCGATTCCGTCGGGGTGAGAAGCTCCATCATGTGCTCACCATCGAGGTCGATCCGATGAGGCGGGCTATCGTTCAGGCTCGCGGTTTGGCGAATCGTGCGGCGTCCGGAAAACCACTGCGGCTACTGCAAAACTGGGCTGTTCGCGAGAGGCTACGGCTGGCTATCTGAAAGGGAAATGTCGTTCGGCGCTGAAATTCTTTGACCACACATTGATCACACCACAGGATTCCTTAGGGATGGTTGCACAGAAAAGGCCGACCTGCATCCACGTAGATTCATCTAGTTACGGCTGGATCGGATCAGATCGGACAGCGCGATTCGGGTTCGACTCCCGTTAGCGCTACCAAATGTCCTCTATTTTCGATCAGGTCTTATCGAAACGCCTCAACTCTGCGAGCCAGGAGCTGACGAAAACAATCTCAGTCGCTTTATGCCACGAAGCAGCCGGGATGGGCGGTTCAGTGTGAAGTCAGTATCGATCTCCGAGCAGGCGCTCCCCACTGAAGCATTAAACTGGAATCGCGATGCGTTTGTATTCCTGCGCGATCACGCTCATTGCCATCAACGCTTGGTGCGCGGAAACTCCCACGCCCTCCCAGATGTACATCGTCTCCGCGGCATTCTCCGATTTTGGCGCCTTGTTTTATTACCGCGTCGTCGACGTCCGGACGGACGGGCCGGACGTCGTGATCCGGTATACCCGGATAGGATGGACCAACCCCAGCTTTTGTCCTCGAAAGATTGTGCAAAGCGCTCAAGTCCGGATGCGCAACCGGACCATCAAAGAACTGGTTAAGGGGAATAATCCCTGCGCTGTAAACCCTCGGGACCTGGTCGCTACGGTCAAGAAATATTCGATTACGGCGGGGCACTTCGAGACGTTCAGTGCAGGAGTCGTCGCAACTTGTGGGCCCACGACATACGTCCTGGAGTTGCCGGACGAATCCAAAGTAGATCTAAAGAAACTGAAATCGGCAAATGCCAAGGTGAGTCGGCTTTGGGATTTAATGTCGGATGTCGTCGACCCTGCATTTGGAAGGGACGACATATTTCAAGGGCGCACGGAAGAGCAGGATCTGGCTCTTCAGCGCGCCGGGGAGGAAATTGCGCCAGAGCTTGCTTCGGGGCGCTATGACGAAGGGCTTGCGGTTGCCGTTCACGGCAACGACAGTACGTGGCGCCACCCCAGTTTCCGCGATCTGCTCCATGACTATAGCGGGCCGATAACAAACGCCGAGGCCAAAGCGGCAGCCTTTTCTATTGATCTGGTTGATGCTGGCAAATATCGATTCCATGCTTTCGCGAAACCCGACTACCCGGTCCTTGCTGCAATGGCGCGCATTCAGGGAGACGTAACCATCCGGCTAAGCATCGATCCCGCAACCGGGGAAGTGACGAGTGTTGAGGCTTCCTCCGGGAACCAGATTTTGCAGGACAGTGCAGTCGCTGCCGCCAAAAAGTGGCGGCTTGAGCCGAACTCCGCGGGCGCCGAGAAGGTCAACGCGACATTGCGCTATTCGCTTCAGTGCCGATAGGAACTGGCGGAACGAGTCGAAGGTTCAAGAATCGCCTCCGCACTCGGTTCCACTCGACCGTTTCAGAAGCGTCAGTTTTTGAACAGGCGGCTAAGTCCAATGGGCCGCTCAGCGAGTGACAGGCAGCCCCACGACGATCAGAACCGTGTAGTCCTGCTTGTGGCAGCCCTTCACGCCAGGCATCGCATCCCCCGGATTCACGGGAAAACCCTTGGTGGAAACGTTCGCAGGCGAGCACGCGCTGTCAGCCTTCGCCGGCGTGTAGCGTGCGGAACGGCACCCGAAATGGGTGACATCGTAGAGGGTCGCGCCGTCGGCGAGTTCCCACCGCTGACTGCCGTCCTTGTCTTTGGCGTGAACTGTCAGCACGGTCGTCACGTTGCGGTCACCCGTGACGAGGTATTTCCCAGCAGCCAGCGGAAAGGTGGGCTTCTCCATGATGAAGCCGTGCTCTTCCAGCCACCAATCCGAAGCGTCGAATTTCCACTGCGCTGGCGCCTCGCCGGTCGCCTTCAATTGCGGATAGTGATCCAGCTTGCATGCGCGCGGGCCGGGGTCCTGGTTCCAGAAGCCCCATAATTGGGCGCGGTTGCCGGAATTGGCTGCGGGATCTCCCAGCGCCGCGATGAACTGCGGCTCGATGCGCCTGAACTTCGAGAAGTCTGCGCTTGACGCGTGGCCGACCGTCAACAAGAGGGATCCCACAGAAAGGAGCCAGCGGCTCCCGGACGGCACGTGGTGATGGATATTCATACGAGTGCTCCAGTTGGACGACCTGAAGACATCCTACATCAACGCGCGCCCCCGAAGCTGGCCATTTTCGACTGCTTCAATAATGGGGAGCCGTGGCCAACTGGAATTGATCCTGTATGGCCACGGTCAACAACATCTCCGAACTTAACCAGCTTTACTTGCTTTTCAATCCATCGCGGTAGGCCATCGCTTCCAGTTCCACGCGAATGGCGTCGGCCACGGGAACCACCGGGCGAGCTTCGAACGAGAAGGCGGGCAACATCGAACAGAACTTATGAACCTCCAGCGGGTCGTCGCATTCCATCAACATGTACCCGCCCCAATCGCCCACGCGGATGACGAACGACTCAATCTTGAAGTTAGTGGGCGCCTTCCACGGGCTGAAGACCTCCAGAATTCGTTTCTGTGCGTTTTCGTACTCGATGGGTGAGCCCTGTGGACGCTCGTTCCACGTAATCATGTACTTCATAGTTTCTCCTTCTCGCATTGGTGATGAGCCGACACGTCGCCGAATGGGACGTTACCGGAGCCACTCATTGTACACGACGAGAGGGACAGACAGAATCGACGCCTTCGTTTTCGCAAATTCCTCGGTCAATCCCATCAATGACTTATCGCCAAATGGGACGGTCAGCTCCGTCCCCTTCGCGAAAAATATCTACTAAGCCAAAAGCGGATAAAACGGTCAGCCTGAACTAGACCATTTTCATCCCCACGAAATGAGGAGCGGTCAAAGCGAAAAACGGGTAGCGAAAAAGGGGAAAAACGGGTCAGCCTGACCTTACCCCTTTTCAGAAGCGCAAAAAGGGGACAGAGCTGTCTGACCCTTTTTTCGGTCCGCAAAAACTTTGCGCCGGGCCCGCAAATTAAAGGCTTTTTGCAACGCCCAGCGCTTCCGGGTCCTGGGCGAACAGCACCGCCAGGCCGCGTGCGCATCCCGTTGTAACAGCCCGAGTCCGACAAACTCAGTAGAATCAGCCATCACACGACGTGCAAGTTTAGAAAAAGGGACAGAGCGGACTGACACCTTTTACGATCGTGGAAAAGGTATTAGTTCAGGCTGACCCCGTTTTTGACCCCGTTCGTTTTTCCCAGGCTGACCCGTTTTTCCGTTTTTCCTGTCGCGGCTTCGCGCATCCACTTTTCAAGAAGTGCTCGGATCAGGTCGTTGGCCTCCCGAAGCGTCATCCGCGGGTGCGAAGCGCCGCCCAGGTCGCCATGGCGGGCATGGATGCCAATTGCTCGGTAGCTTCCAGCGGTTGCCTTGAAATCGTCCACGCGTTCTCCCCAGCCTTTGAAGAAGTCGTCGCCTTTATGCGCACCCCTGATTACTTCAAGAACCACATAAAGGCTCCGCCACTCGTGAGGGAGCGAACCAAATATATAAAGCGCTCGATCAAGTTCCGGTACGGTCTCCGCAGCCGGCAAATAGCGAGCACCCACGTTTCCATTGGACACTCGGGCTCGGCTTGGGATGCTTTCCGGCTGGATGACCTGATTGATGAGACGACCAGCGTCGTCGTAACATCTGATGCGCCCCAGGCGAACGTTTTCGTGGTTCGGATAAATCGTATAGGCGATGGCATTCAGCTTGGCCAATAGCTCCATCGCTGCATCCATTACGTCCTCCAGTTTGGTGGACGTCTCAAATGTCAAATCGAGGCACGCAGGCTCCCCGGCTTTGCTCATGATTATGACCTCAGGATCGAACAGGTCGATAAGCGTATTGACGTGGCATTCGTCTCCGACCAGTTCAAAACCCCAGTGGTAAGCGGCCATAACAGGAAGTCTAGCGCTTCATGGTCGGGTCAGTAAGGGCAGCCTGACCTTACCCCTTTTCAGAGTTGGAAAAAGGGGACAGAGCTGTCTGAACCTTTTTTCGGTCCGCAAAACTTTGCGCCGGGCCCGCAAATTAAAGGCTTTTCGCGAGGCTCCAGCACCTCCGGGTCCTGGGGCGAACGCGCTGCCAGGCCGCGTGAGCATCCCGTTTGTGACAGTCCGAATCCGACAAACTCGGTAGAATCAGGCATCACACGAGGTGGAAGTTTAGAAAAAGGGAGAGAGCGGACTGACACCTTTTACGATCGTGGAAAAGCTATTAGTTCAGGCTGACCCGTTTTCCCCGTTTTCTCCCGTTTTTCCCCGCTAATTCGCCGGCAGACCCTGGATCGGGACCATTCGGAAATCGGCATGGCAAGCTTCCGATCGAGTCGATCCCTGCGAGCGATATGATTTAGAAGAGCAGGATGCGTGGCGCTCAATTTGAGACCGTCCCCGGCAAACAAACATGAAGCCAAAAAATACGATCTGCCTCTGGTTCGACAAAGACGCGCATGACGCGGCGCGCTTCTACGCCGCCACTTTTCCGGATAGCAAAGTCACCGCCGTTCACGAAGCTCCCGGTGACTATCCGAGCGGCAAGAAGGGCGATGTGCTGACGGTCGAGTTCACCGTCCTCGGCATTCCCTGTCTCGGTCTCAACGGCGGACCGGCGTGCAAGCACTCCGAGGCCTTTTCCTTCCAGATCGCGACCGACACTCAGGAAGAGACCGACCGTTACTGGAACGCGATCGTTGGCAACGGCGGCTCGGAAAGCGACTGCGGATGGTGTAAGGATCGCTGGGGCCTATCCTGGCAGATCACTCCGCGCACGCTAACCGATGCCCTCGCGGCAGGCGGCGCTGAGGCCAAGCGTGCCTTCCAGGCGATGATGACGATGAGGAAAATCGACGTCGCCGCCATCGATGCAGCGCGGCGAGGCTGACAGGAACACGCCGCAGGGTCATGCGGACGAAAACTCCGGAACGGATTGATGCCCAAGCCGATCGGTCCAGCAAGGAAGCGCAAACTGTCTGCCGCGATGACCTCGCGCGCGTTCGATAACGGCTACTGGTATGCGGCCGAACTGCGGGAATTTGCCATCAAAATGCGAATCCCGCTGGCGAGCAAACTGCGCAAGGACCAACTTGAAGCCGCAATCAAGAGTCTTCTTTTTGCTGAAGGAGCGAAGGCCCCGGCGGTCTCAGTGGCGCCCAAACAGGGCCCGCGTGACGTGGATCTGGGATTGCGCGTTGACCTTCCGGTGGTTCACTACACCAGCAACAAAGAAACCAAGCTGTTCCTCGAGCGGGAAGCCGCGAAGATCCAGCCGGGTTTCAAACGCGCATCGGGGACCCGTTATCTGCTCAACCGTTGGCGCGAAGAACAAATTGCCGCGGGCCGCAGAATCACGTACGGCGACCTGGTAACTCAGGCCATCGCTCTCAACCAGAGCAAGCGCGGCCCCTTGCGGATCGAGCATGGGCGCTATATGAATTTCATTTCTGACTATATGGCGGACAACCAAGGCGCTTCACACGACGATGCCGTCAGGGCGTGGCATCAGCTCAAAGCGATGGATGCGCCGAAAACCTACGCCGCATGGCTACGGCTCTCTCGAAGGTAAGGCTGGATGCAGTCGCGGCGAGGCTGACGGGAACCCAGTCGATTCCGGTTAGCGTTACCGCTCCTTCGACGATACAGAGTGACACGCAAACTGCGGCTGGGGGTGTCCGTTCGCTACCATGACCGCCAGGGAGGATCTTGCCTGGATGCTCGTCATTCGCTATTGGGGCGCTCCGTTGCTGCTGTGCGCATTGGTTTCTCTTGCCCCCGCGCAATTAATTAGTCCCAGGCCTCAGTGTGCCTCGGCTGACAAAGATGCGACTTATCGAAAGCCGCCTTTGACGTATCCGATGACTTCGGATCGCTACGCCGTCCAATACCAGTTGGGCGCCAGCGGGACCTGGACCACGGCGCAAGTCTACATCAGTTATTACGGTGGGACCAACGCCTCGCCCAATCGCAGTTCCTCAGGCTATGTCGCCGACACCTCCATGTCGTTTGTGAGTATCCCCGCTGCCCCGAACACGGCCGTGGCCCTCAGGGTAACTAAGCTTTTTGGTTCGGCCTTCCCGGCGATTAACCAGGTAACTGTCCGCCCACAAGCCAAAAAGATTCACGTCGATTCGGCGAGCGGCAGCCTGGTGCAGATCTCCACCACCACCGCCGCCAATTTCGCGGGCGATCAGTTCCTCCTATGGTGGGCGGGCGATTCCCAGCAAAGCAGCATCATTCAAGGTTTGGTTTTCTTTCTCAATCCACCCTACCCGAAGCCCACGGGTAGCAAGGTGAAAGTCATTGCGACGCCGGCCGACCTGACGGCGGATCTCAGCGCTTTCGACACCCTGGATTTCGAGGGAACGCTCGCCATCGCATCCACCGGCGCCCAGGCTTTCGTGGTTCCCCCGAACATCGCCAACGTTTTTCTCGGCCCGGGCGCCTGGGTCCAGGGCAAACTCCGCTTCGTTCAGGGCGGCAACGGCATTACCCGGCGGATTTACGGTCCGGGCGTGCTGGATGTGAGCCGCTTTGAATACGATCTCCGGGCTTGCGATGCCAACAGCGGCTTCGCGGATCAGGGCTACGAAGCTATTTCGTTGGTCGATCCACCGAAAAAATCCATCCCTGACATATTCCAACTGGACGGATTGGTCGTCACCGACCACAATCATGCCGTGGCCGACTTGATCACCAGCGGCACAATCAACAATGTGAATAGCATCGGCTGGAATGGCCTTAACGGCGGATTCCGGATCGGCGATAACACTTCCGTCTCCAATCTGTTTATCCGCGCCGGTGACGATTCGCTGATGATGTGGGGCTCCTTCATTACGGTTACCAACGCAACCGTTTGGCAGAACTATAACGGCGGTGTCTTGAACCTCGGCTGGTCCAATAATTCTCCGGGCGATTATTCCCTGGTGGACGGCCTCTACGTCGTGAAGACGGACTGGACCAGTCCCACGGTTCCCAGTTGGACGGCTACCAGTCTGAACGGTCAAAACGACGCGGTCATCGCATCGCTGATGGTTCCCGGCACCATGTTCGGCTCTGTGCAGCCCTCGCTGTACCGGAATATCTTCGTTGAGGATGCTCCGCGCACTCTGCTCAGTCTTAAGATTACCTTTCCGGAATGCAACGACCCGAATCAGCCCCGGGACGACAACTGTGCGCAAGTGGATCTGACCCAGCCAAGTCTTCTCAATCTCAATATTGAGAACCTTGTCTCGCCAGCCTCGGTCGGCCAAAATTCAATCGGCTTCCAGACTCTTCCAGCTGGTTTCTCCGACGGAGCCCAAACTTTTCCCAGCGCCTACACGCTCACCGGCAGCATGAATATCGGGTTGAGCAATGTAGTTCTGACCTCGCCCAATGGAACCGTGAACACTCTCTCCAGCGCCAACGCCATAACGGCCGGGAATATCGGAGTTAACGGCACGCCGCCGAGCCTCAACTTTGTTCCGTATAAAGGCGTGGATCCGCCGCTGATCCCGGCGATCTCCTCCGGTGGCATCGTGCCGGCCACAATGCAACCCGGCGAATGGGTGTCGATTTACGGCAATAATCTCGCCCCCGTGATTGCCGGCTGGAACGGTGATTTCCCGACGACTTTGGGCGGTGCCAGCGTCACCATCAACGGAAATGCTGCGTTTCTTTCTTACGCGAGTCCCGGCCTGATTAACCTGCTGGCACCCGCCGACACGGCGACTGGTCCGGTGCAGATCGTCGTCACCAACGTCGCGGGTACAGCGAAGTCCACCACGACTCTGGCGGCGTTCAGCCCTGAGTTTTTCCTGCTCGATGCCACGCATGTCGCCGGCATCATTTTGCGTTCGAATGGAACGGGCGCATATGGCGGAGGCACGTATGACATCATGGGTCCCACGGGAACCTCGCTGGGATATCCCACGGTCGCCGCGAAGCCCGGCGATAATGTCGCTGTGTTCGGTACCGGCTTCGGACCGACGAATCCCGCCGTCACCCCGGGCCAACCGTTTTCCGGGGCCGCGCCGACCATCAATCCTGTCAAGGTGAAGATCAACGGCGTCAACTTCATGCCGGCATTCGCCGGTCTGTCGGGAGCGGGACTCTATCAACTAAATTTCGCCATCCCCGCAGGCTTGGGAACCGGGGACGTGTCTTTACAGGGTGTAGTCGGCGGGGTGGCAACTCCTTCGGGCGTTGTGATTACCCTGCAATAAAACCCGCCTGATCGTAAAAAAACTCTGGCGCCCGCTCGTATATGTCTTGACACGCATATACTCTATGACGTATATTAAGAGCCGTGGAAAGCGTGTTCGAAATCATTGCGGAGCCGAACCGGCGCGCGATCTTGAGTCTTCTGGTCTCATCGCAACAATCGGTGGGAGAGATCGAGCGTCAGCTTGCGATGCCCCAGCCGACCGTGTCAAAGCACCTGCGGGTACTGCGCGAGGCGGGGTTCGTCGAAGCCACGGTCGACGCGCAGCGCCGTCTTTACCGGCTGAAGCCTGAGCCACTTCAGGAGATCGATGCCTGGCTGGCTCCCTTCCGCCGGTTCTGGTCGGCGCACCTGGATGCTCTCGAACGCCATCTCGACCGCATGGATCAACCAACTCAACCCAAACCGACAAAAAGGAAGACAAGGAGGATACGATGACCGATTACACGCCGGGCCCGGCCAGCGGGGCGCAGATACGAAAGGATGGCGAGAAGTGGACGCTGATTCTGGTGAGAGAGCTGCGTCACTCGCCGGAAAAAGTCTGGCAGGCACTTACCGACCCGGCGCATCTGCGCGAGTGGGCTCCTTTTGAAGTCGACCGCAGCATGGGCGCGGTGGGAACGGTGAACCTCACCTGGATGGGAACGAAGCCTGTGCCGATTGAAACAAAGGTCACGCGGGCCGACGCTCCCAACATGCTCGAGTACGGCGATACGCGCTGGGAACTCGAGGCCCTGGGCGGCGGCACGCGCCTGACGCTGTGGCACAACATCGATCGCCGCTTCATCGCAATGGGCGCCGCGGGCTGGCACATTGCTTTCGATGTTCTGGATCATCTTCTCAGCGGAACTCCCATCGGCCGTCTCGCCGGTGGCGACGTCATGAAGTTCGGCGGCTGGCAGCGGCTGCACTCGGAGTACGCCAAGCAGTTTGGTATTGAAATGCCCAACTGGCCGCCTCAGGCGGCCCAAAAATCCTGAAGGAGGAGAACATGAAAGAAACCACCAAACGTTCAATTGTTCGCTGGATGCACATCGTCTTGAGCATCCCGATACTCGGCTATATTTACAGCCCGTTCGAAGAGATTCCAAAGTACGCCGACAAGGTTCGCTTTGTGTTTGTCCCTTTGATCCTTCTCTCGGGACTGTGGATGTGGAAGGGCCATGTCGTTCGAAAACTTTTTCGAAGAGAGCGGACTGACAAGCTGGTCGGAAGCCTCAGTTATGACTAAAAAGAAAGCTTCCCCAAGCGTCGAATCCGCCTCCCGGCTGATAGACGGGAGAATTCAGGAACTGGACGACTGGCGTGGAGAGATGCTTTCCCGCCTTCGCGCCTTGATCAAGCAAGCCGATCCAAACGTCGTCGAGGAGTGGAAGTGGAGGGGCACACCGGTGTGGTCGCACGACGGAATCATCTGTACCGGCGAGACCTACAAGAGTGTCGTGAAGATGACCTTCGCCAAGGGCGCCTCGCTCGATGATCCCTCCGGCCTTTTCAATTCCAGTCTCGATGGCAGAGTAAGGCGTGCCATCGATTTTCGCGAAGGCGACAAGGTCAATGAGAAGGCCTTGAAAGCTCTCATTCGCGCGGCCGTGGCTCTGAACACGTCCCCGGCCTAAGCCTGCAAGATCACAGATCGATCTCGACACTGTCGCCGGGCCGCGCGCAGCAGATCAGCACATTACCGGCCGCGGGTGGATCCAGAGGGTCGGGCTGGTACGTCACCGCGCCGCCAATCAACGCGGACTCGCAGGTGTGGCAGACACCGGTGCGGCATGCCCACTTCACGGGAACATCGCAGGCTTCGGCAAGTTCCAGCAGACTGTTGAAAGCGGAATCCCAGGGAACCGATAATCCACTTCGAGTGAAAGATACCAGGGGACCTGATCCAGGGTTTCCAGGAGGCGCGTGCGGAGGTTTGCGCGGCGCGGAAGCGATACCAGGAGTCAGGGATTCCGTCGTACCGAAAACTTCGGTATGAATCTGCGCCGTGGCCGCTCCCCAGCCTTGCAGGGCGGCTGTGAAATCCCCCAGGAAAGAAGCCGGGCCGCACAGATAAAATTCGGCGCTTCGGGGAACACCCAGTTGATCGAACCTCGCTATGTCCAGG
>Ga0070731_10001448_pt1 | contig 24501 bp, 18 predicted proteins | sample Coa_R1_2_FD_66448 | JGI IMG/M metagenome (GOLD analysis project Ga0070731, IMG submission 66448) | Surface soil microbial communities from Centralia Pennsylvania, which are recovering from an underground coalmine fire - Coalmine... | ecosystem: Environmental > Terrestrial > Soil > Unclassified ... | reverse complement strand
CGGTTGTGGACTTCCTGAATGAGGTGCACCGGGCGGTTCGCGGTACCTTGTCCCGAGATCTTGAGGACCAGCGACGTGGCAGAGGCGCGCGGCTTCGCTGGGCCGGTTGAGGGAGGCGGGGAGGCTTTGCGCGGCTGCGGATTGCAGCCTTCGGCCACGGCCAGCAGGGCCGCCATCATCGCGACTCGGCGGCGCACTACGCGAGTTCGGGATCGCCGGGCTGCGCCGAAGCGAGCGCAAGCGCCATAATGGGCATCCACAACCCAAAAATTACTAAGCTCACGGTATCCACCAGGCCTTGCACGGCGACGCCGAGCAGTCCCGCCGTTACGCTCAACGCGAGAAACCCGTCCCGCGACGAACAAGCCCGTAAGCGGCGGCGTAACTCGGCAGTGAAGCGCCACATCGTCCATGCAACCGTAAGCAACCCGACGATTCCGAACTCGGCGAAAAACGTGAGATACAGATTGTGGGCGTGGAACGCCGTCGGGTCGCCGTCGGGAGCTCGAAGCGTTGCGTAGAGACGCGAGAAATTGAATGGCCCGACTCCCGTCAGCGTAAAACGGTCGACGATCTGCACGGCGGTTCGCCAGATTGAGAGCCGCGTATAATCTTCGCTCGGATCATGATGCGCGTTAAACAGCAGCAGCACTGCCAGCACGCCGGCAAGGACGGCGATGGCGGCTGCGCCGGCGCGCCGCGTTCGCACCGCAATCAGGAATGCTGCAGCCGCAGCCAAGCCCATCCACCCAGCGCGCGAAAACGTCAAGGCCAACGCCACCGCTCCGGCCCCGAACGCAACCCACGCGGCGAGTCGCAGGCCGGCTTGCTCAGCGACGCGCGCGCACGCGTAGGCGATCGGGAGAAGCACCACGAGATAGCCTGCCAGCTCGCCCGGAAGGATGAACGCGCCCGTTGCTCGGCCGTGTTGAATCGCATACTGCGACGCTGGAACTCTCGCGACGACCATGACGATCGCCAGAAGCGATGCGACCGCACCGGACAGCAGTATGGCGATATAGATTGCTCGCGCTGCGTTGCGATCGCCATAGAATCGCATGACCGAACAATGCCACACGATGGAGAGTCCGCCGATGCCCGTAAAGACGAGTCCAGCGGCGGGGTTGAATCCCACGGCTCCGGCCAAAACTCCGGCAGCGAAGACGCTCATGAGCGGCACGAACAAGGGTTGAGATCCCACACGCGGATACCGCGCGAGCATGACCGTCGCATACACCGCCAGCAGCACGCAGAGACCCAGAACCGCAAGCGTTGCGCTGCGCGGCACCAGCGAGACCCCCGGAAATTGAACGTCCGCAAAGGCAATGAAGCTCGGAAAGAGCGGGACCATCGCAAAGATCAATCCGAGTGCGTAAGGCATCGCGCGGCGCATTACGACGCCGCCGCGAGCGTTACGACGCGCTCGGCAATTCGCCGGGCTCCCCCCGGCTTGCCCATACGCGCTCGTCCGATCTCGCCCATGTGACGGCGCCGCTCGGGATCGTCGAGCATCGCCCCAACCTCCGCCACGGCCCGATCGAATCCACCGGTCACCACGACGAGCGATTCACCGAGCAATCCGCGTTGGCGCTCGCGATACCAGCGCGACTTTCGATCGCGTTCACGAGCAAATGCGACAACCGGCACGCCGGCGGCAGCGGCCGCCTCGTTCGCCGTTCCCGCTTGTCCGAGAACGAGCACGGCGCGCTCGAGCAGCGGTCCAATCGGGCCTCGCCACGTCCGTACCAGCTCGCGCCCATCGCGAACGAAGACGAACGGAATGTTCTCATCCAACGTGCGTTGCGTATGCCATCCATCGTGGCGCGCATCTGCAGCGAAGCGTTCGGCGTCAAGCCCCGGCGCGACCGAGAGTGCCGCGCCGAGTGTCGGTCGTCGCGTCGCAAGCGCGGCGACGATACGCAGCAAAAAGTGCGCATCCTCGTACGCACTCTCCCGGCTTCCCGGAAATAGCGCCAAGAATGGCGCGAACCCCGCGACCGCAGATTCAACCGCGGGCAGCGGCGGCGTCACGAAAAGGTCGACAATCGCGTTGGCAACGTCGGCTTCGACACCTCGGCGGCGCAAAGCCGCCGCCGTCGCGTCGTCACGGACGAAACGCGCCGCCGCCCGCGCAAGTAGACGCGCTTCAAAAGCACCGTAAGGCGCCACCTCGACGCTCTTCGCGGTGCCGACGAAAACCGTCGGCGCGCTCGCGAAAAACGACATGATCAATGCATAGGCGTCGCCGACCGCAACCACCACGTCGTAATGGCGCCGCGCGTCGCGAAGAAATTTCACCTGCCGGCGCGTCAACGCCAATAGTCCGGCGCGCAGATCTCCGACGAGGTGGCGCGCGTCTCCCATTGCGATCAACCCGCCGCTCGGCATCGCGCGGCGCGGCCCGACGTCGCGCATGACTTCGACGGTTCGATCGCCGACAAGCGCAAGATGGTCGAGCACCGCGTCGCCCCGTAAGGCGCGCACCTCGAGCGCAATCCGGTCGGCGATGGCCGCCTCTCCATGACCGTTCGTGACGAAGAGCAGGCGTATCACAATGCATTGAGCAGCGGCACGAGGGAAAACTCTCGCAACGCAAATCGCCTCTTCTCCGGCTCGTATTCCAGCTCGCTGCGGGAAACGAACCTGCCGTAAGGCCCGGCATGCACGATGGGAACGTTTCCAACGTACTCGGGCGCTTCCAGCGTGTCGTGACTGTGGCCGCCGAGGATCAAATCGATTCGCGGTATACGAGCCGCGAGACGCCGGTCGAGCGCGAGACCGATATGCGACAGAACGACAAGAAGCTCGCCATCGGGCAGGTTGCGCGCGTACGGCTCCACGGCCGTCCATGGTTCCAAAAAGCGCCAGCCGAAAAGCCGTTCCCACGGGCTGGCGGCAGGATACTGCATGATCAACAGTCCGAGCACGTGAATGCGCACCGGAGCGCTGCCGTTTGGCGACCGCTCCAGCTGGAGCGCCGGTACGAAGGGCAGGCGACGCGATTTGACGTCGTGCAGGTTGGTGCAAATCAGGGGGTGGCGCATCCGCGCCGCGCGCGCGCGTAAGAGTCCAAAGAGGTAGTGAAACTCGCGATTCCCGATCGCCTGCGCGTCGTAGCCCGCATCATCCATCTCGGCGATGATCGGCTCGTTTCGATAGTAGACGCTCTGACTTCCACGCAGCGCATCGCCGCAATCGAAGAGCAGCCCTGGACTGCGCGCGCGCAGGTCCCGTAAAGGTCCGGCAAATCCACGCCGATCGTGCAAGTCCGAGGTGTGATAGATCCGTATCACGACGCGCGCGCGAGCTCGACCGCGTAGCTCGCGCATCGCTGCAACGCGTCCGGTGTTCCCAATGCGTGGCGCATTTGCACGAACGCCTCATACTGGTGCGCGGGGTGCTCGATCTCGGATTCGAGCGCGTCGGCCAGCGCCTCGGGGGTTGCCTTCGCTTGGAGCAGTTCCGGAATCACCTCGCGCCCGAGCACTAAATTCGGCAGCATGATATAGCGGTGCCGAATCATGCGGTGACCGTACCGAATGAGAATGGGCGGGATTATGTAGATGCCGACACATGGAACGCCCAGAAGCGCGCACTCCAGCGTGGCCGTTCCCGACGAAACCCACGCGCCGTCCGCCTCGGCAATCGCCGCCTCGACGCCCCGCGCGATCTCGACATTGTTCAGCCGCTCGCCGGCGATGGCGTCGCGGATCATGCGCTCGCCGCGATCGTCGGCGGCTCCAAAGATGCCCTGCAAATGCGGCCGGCGTCGCTGCAGCGTCCGATACGCCGCTGCCAATGCCGGCACGTGGCGCCGCAACTCGCCGCTTCGGCTCCCGGGCAGCATCGCCACAGTACCCCCGCCGCTGCGCGCTGCCGGCCGCAACGGCCGCATGCGATAGCGTCCCGCAAGCGGATGCCCGAAGAACTCTATCCGCAATCCGAGCGAACGATAAAAATCGTACTGATGCCGAAATGCCGTCACCGGTATCGCAACCTCGCTCACGTTGCGCGCCTTCTCTGCATTGTCCAACCACGTCCCGGGCGGAAACAAATCCAAAATCGGCCCCGCATAATCCAATCTCCGCCGCAACGTATTGGCCAGCCGCAAGTTGAAAACGCCGAAGTCTACCAGCACGACCAAATCCGGCTTCGTCGCGCGTATATGAAACGCCGTTTGCAACATCGCGTTCAACAGCTTCGGAATGCGCGGAATCGCCGCCAGCGGACCCATACTCGCCCAACCGCGATTACTGCGCCACAGCGTAAAGCCCGCCTCACGCATCCGCTGCCCGCCTATCCCCTCAAACTCGGCCGCGGGATCGAGCTTCCGAATTTCGTCTGCCAATAACAACGCCATCGCTTCTCCGGACGGCTCCCCAGTCGAGAAGAAGTAGTGCATGAAGCGTCAGCTTTCGCCGACTGCTACGTGCTGCGGAGGGAGCTCTGACGCGAGCGCCATTCACGGGAGGTGATAATTGTCCTCAGCAGGTGGCGCGAGCGCAGAGCAGCAGGAGCGGAACACGGATGTGGAGCGACGAGCGGCCCCGGCGCTGCATGTAGCAGTTGGCGAAAGCGAAGGAGAATCGCTATTTCAACACCCCCCGCTCTGAGGGAGCCTCCAGGAAAGCGATGATCTCGCGGCCCGGGTTTGTCGTCACCTGCTCTTTCATCGCCTCGGTGGCTTGCGACACATTGAGCTTCGGATTGTAGAGCAGCTTGTAGAAGCGCTTGATTTCGTTACGTTCTTCGACGGTGAAACCGGCGCGCCGTAAACCGACGCTGTTGAGTCCGTAGGGCTCGCACGGATTCCCTTCGACAAGAAAGAACGGCGGGACGTCTTTGGTGCACTTGCTCATTCCGCCGACCATCGCGTGACGCCCAATGCGCGTGAACTGATGGACGCCGGTCTGGCCGCCGATGGTGACGGAGTCGCCGACGTAAACGTGCCCAGCAAGCTGAGCGAGATTGCTCATCGTCACGCCATTTCCAAGAATGCAGTTGTGTGCGATGTGGACGTACGCCAGCAGTAGACAATCGTCGCCGACCGCCGTCACTTCGTCGTGTCCGGTCGCCCGTTGAATGCTGACGTACTCGCGCAGGATCGTTCGACTTCCGATCCGCGTGTACGCGCGCTCGCCCGTATACTTGCGATCCTGTGAGGCGGCGCCGACGGTACAAAACGGATAGAGCAGACAATCCTGGCCGATCGCCGTCCAGCCATTCACGACCACGTGGGCCTGCAAAACGGTGCGGGCGCCGATCGAGACGTGTTCGCCGACGATGCAATACGGACCGACTTCGACGCTTTCCTCGATCTCGGCAGCCGGGTGGACGATCGCGGTCGGATGGAGCATTCGCAGGCGCTAAACGTGCAGCACGCTGGCGTCAGCGCCGAACATTCGGGGATCCGACACGATCGAGAACATCAGCTCCGCAGAGCATGCGAACTGACCATCGACCGTGGCTTCCCCTCCGACCCAACCGATGTTGCGCTTGTGCCGCAGCATCGTGACCTCCATATCGAGCCGGTCGCCCGGTATGACGGGACGGCGAAACTTCGCCTTATCGATGCCCGCGAGATACGGGGTCTTTCGCGAAAACTCTCCCGGCTCGAGAATCATCGCGCCGCCCAGCTGCGCGAGCGCCTCGATCATATAAACCCCCGGCAGCACCGGATTGTTGGGGAAGTGCCCGGCAAAGATCTGCTCGTTGTACGTAATGTTCTTATATCCGCGGGCGCGCACCATGTGCTCGAACTCGAGGATTCGATCGACCAGAAGCATCGGATAACGATGCGGCAAGCGCTCGAAGATCATGCGGATGTCTAGTTCGGCCACGTCTACTCCTATGCAGATGGTACGTGCAGCTGCGCGCGCAACGTCCGCGCCATCTCGGCGTGCAGCTGATGACCCGACTTAACTGCGACGACCTCACAATGCGGCCACGCGCCGAGCAACGAAAGATCTCCCACCAGATCGAGTACTTTATGGCGGACCGCTTCGTCCGGCCAGCGTAACGGCTGCATCGGTCCCTCGGGCGTGAAGATGAGCGCGTTTTCCAAAGTGCCGCCGCGGCCGAGGCCACGAGCCCATAACGCTTCGATTTCGTGCAGGTAGGCAAAAGTGCGCGCCCCCGCGAGCTCCTCGGGATAGTGCCGTGCGTCGATTGCGCCGTCGAAGTATTGCGTGCCGATCGGCGATGGAAAGTCGGCGACGAAGCGAACCCGAAACTCCGCGGACGGAAAGGCGGCGATCATGCGATCGCCGGCACGAACCCAGCACGGCGCTTCCAGTTCTAGAACGCTACGCCGCTCGGATTGCATCTCTATCCCACACTCCACGATCGCTGCGACGAATTCCGCGGCACTTCCGTCGCGCGCCGGTATTTCGGGACCATCTACGACGACCTCGGCATTGCTGACGCCCATCGCGAAGAGCGCCGAGAGCAAATGCTCGGTCGTGGAAACCGTCGCTCCGTTGCAACCGAGCACGGTGGCCCGCGACGTGTCCACCACGTACTCGACGGTAGCGGGAAAACGCGTCGCTCCGAGCGCGAACGTGATGCCGTCGCCGGCCGGCGCGGGGCGGACTTCGACGGCTGCAGGCGCTCCTGTATGGAGACCGGTTCCTTCAAATCGAAGCGTGTCGCGAAGCGTTGCCTGTATCATGCGGCGCTATTCGGCCGCGCGAGAACGCTCGAGAGCTTCGACACGGTCGAAAAGCTTTGGCAGCTTTCGAAGTATGACCTTTTGCCGAAGTTCGTCGCGATGATCGTGTGCCGGATTACCCGACACCGTCGCGCCGTCGGAGACGTCGTTCCAAACGCCGGATTGACCTGCGATGGTTACGTGTGACCCGACTGTAATGTGTCCGCGAAAACCCACTTGTCCGGCAACTTTGACGTAGTCTCCCACGATGGTGGAACCGGCCAAGCCCGTCAGCGCGGCGATCACGCAATGCTTTCCGATGCGACAATTATGTCCGATCTGCACGAGATTGTCGATCTTGGTGCCCGCGCCGATGCGCGTGCTTCCGGTCTGCGCGCGGTCGACACAGCTGTTGGCGCCGATTTCTACCTCGTCTTCGAGCACGACGTTTCCGATCTGCGGGATACGCTGCGAGCGGTCGTGGACGAACGCCCATCCGAAGCCCGCACTTCCGATCACGCAGCCCGCGTGCAACACGACGCGGTTGCCGACGCGTGTACCGGCCATAATGCTCACGTGCGGATGAATCCAGACCGAGTCGCCGATCCTAACGCCGTCACCGACGTAACAGCCGGAGCCGATAATTGCCTCTCGCCCGATCGCGACGTCGCGACCGATATACGCGTGGGCGCCGACGTAGGCGTCGTCTTCAAGCCGCGCGTCGGCTTCGACGATTGCGGAGGGATGCCGAAACGGACCGCGCGGCCGCGGCGGCTCGAGCGCGGTCAGAAGTTGTGCGAGCGCCTGCCGAACGTTCTGTACGACCAGCAACGGCTTCTCGGGGGTGCCGGTCGCCAACGCATCTTCGACGAGGACCGCCGCAGCCGCGCTTTGCAGAGCCGCCGCGAAATAGGCGTGGGATGTTGCAAAGGTCAAGGCGTCGTTGGTAGCCTCGTCAACGGTGGAAATACGCGCGACGCGAACGCCGCCGTCGCCGGCGACTCGTCCTCCCAGCCGCGCAGCAATCTCCTCGAGCGTGCCGAGCATCACCCTAGCACGCCTACGTGCCCGGCGTCGGCGTCGCCTTCTCCGTGATGTTGAGAGCCTTCTCGACTTCCGCGGTGATGTCGACGCCGCCGTATCCAATTCCCTCGCGCGTCAAGACCAGCTTGAGCTGGCGTTGTGACGCGATCTTCCCGGCCGCGTCGCGAATCTGCGCCGAAAGCTGATCGGTGACTTTCGTATACTTGCGCTGGAGTGCGAGCGTCGCTTGCTGTTTGCGGCCGCTGCTCTCACGCCGCGATGAAATGGATCGCTCCTCGGCGTAGAGCTGATTTTGGTAGCCCTGATATTCAGGCCAGTTTGCGACGATGCGTTGCACGTCGACCAAGCCGATGGAACTATGCGTTCCGCAGCCCGCAAGTGCGGCCGCAGCGCAGAAAAGTAGAATCAGTCTCTGCTTTTTCACTCGTGTTGACTTTCGACGTCCTTAATAACTTCGTTGGTGAGATCGTAGCCGCCCGCCGCAGACCATATGTCGGCAAAAACGATGGTAAACCCTCGTTCCTTAGCGATGCGCGACGCGTCGTTCTGGATCTGCATGACGATCTGCCGGTAAAGCTCGCCACGCCGCTTCGTTAACGAGTCGAGCTCCTTGGCCGCCGCGCCAGTCGCTCCAACGTCGGCGCCGTGGAGCGCGGCGAACTGGCGGTCCAGGTCCGCTTTCGTCGCGTTATAGTCCGACACCGTCTTGGCCGCGTCACTTTGGAACTGGCCCACGTACTGGCGATGAATTTGCGCGATTTGGGATTGGACGTTTGGCGGAATATTAGTGGGTAGCGACGGCGGCCCTAAACTTCGCAGCTGCGATCCGACTTCATTCCGCCGTTCCTCGAGCTTTTGGCGCGTCTGTTCGGCAATCGCGCCGACTTGGCTGCGAATCGCGTCGCCGGTCTGACGATCGAGTTGCTGGCGATATGCGCGCAGCGTCGCGCCGTCAGTGTTGCGCTGCGCCTGTACCGCCGCCGATTCTCTGGAGTTGATTGCCGCGAGCTGTTCCTGGGCCTGTTTGCGCTGCCCGGGATCCAGCGCCAAGTTCGAGAGCCGCATTTTAATTGCGAGCCGCTGGGCCGCGTCTTGCTGTGTCAGGCGCAACGACAGATCCGTTTCACTCTGCTGCAGCTGTTCGGCCTTGGCGCGGTATTTCTGGTCCGCCTGAGTTTGTAGATTCCGCTCGATCGAGCTGCTCGCCGCATTGTTTTGTGCGATGACGTTTTGCTGATACGCCATCAGATCGGAGTTGGCAGCCTGGGTCGCCTGCTGCACCTGCTGCGACGATGCACCGCTCATTTGCTGCGCGGCTAGGGCGCCCGACCCGTGAATGCCCGCGGCGGCAAGCGCCGCGGACACCGCCTTCGATTCGCGCTGCGCGTAGTCACGCTGCTTCAGCGCGAGGACCTTATTGGCTCGAACCTGGGCGTCGTACAGCTCGCGGTTGAGCTGGGCAGTCCGCGCCGCAATCTGCGAAGCACTCATGGGAACGTGCGGCGCGACCGAGGCGAGGTTGATCGCCGCAATCGCATCGTCGAGCTGCGAAAGTTGCGTATAAAGCGGATGATGCTTCACGATCTCGTCCACGCGTACGTAGCCGGTGCCGCGCACTGTGGAGGAGTGGACGTTGGGCGCGCAGGCCGCCACGACCGCAAGCACTGCACAAGCCAGAGTCTTACTTCGTAAGCGCATTTTGGACATCGGGCGTGATGTCCGTCCCTCCATAGATCACGTCGGCTTTGTCGACGACGAGAAGCAAACTCTTCTTTCGCGCGACGTCGGACGTCGCGGACCGGGTTTGGTCGACCAGCGGTTTGAGGAGCTGGTTTTGCTTGTCGGTGATGAGCTTGTTGTACTCGGTAAGGATCTGCTGCTTCTCCGACGGCGAGCGAGCCTGGGCAATTCGCGCCGAATAGATTTGCCGCTGCGTCGTCTCGAATTGCTGCATCGTCGAATTGGCCGTCTGCACCTTCGGAACGCCGTCGAGTACGTTTTGGTCGACGTAACCGATCTCCGACGGCGGCGGAGTTCCCGCGGGCGGCTGGATCGCCTGCGGACTGGTGAAGACCGCTTCGACGTCCTTCGTGATATCTTGACCGCCGAAGATGACGATGCGTTTGTCGACCACGATCGAGAGATTTCGAGAGCTGCTTACGGCGGCAATGGCAAGCTGAGCGCGCTGGAAGAGTGGTCCCACGATCTCGCGCTGCTTGTCGTTGAGCTGTTGCTGAAACTGCAGCGCAACCTGCTGCCGCTCCGCATCGGTTCGCGCGTGCTTGAGCTGTGCGTTGTACTGCGAATCCATTTGTGACTTATACGACGCCAGCTGACGGTTTGCCGCAAGGAAGACCGGCTGGTTCGCCAGATCGGCCTGGTCGATAAACCCGACGTCCGTGAGGTCCGCAGCAATGGCACCGCGCCCAGCCCATATGGCGAGCGCAACGGCGGCGGCGAAAAATATCGCTGTCCGAATGTTCATGTCGTTCCTTAGGTCTTCAGGATGAGCGGCCGGCTAGAAGCTTTGGCCGATTCCGAAACTTGTGTGGGTCCCATTCACTCCTTTTGCAAAATCGATGCGGACCGTGCGCAACCCCAACTGCGGCACGTCGAAGCGAATTCCAAACCCGGCGTCTCCGTACAGCGCCCAATCGGCGGGATAGCCCGTGATCCGGTTCGTGTATGGATCGAGCAACGGGAACGCGCCTCGGATGTGGTAATCCAGCTCGTCGACGAACACCGCCAGCGTTATACGGCGGTCGAGCGCGACCGGCTGGCGCAGCTCGATCTGTCCGAGATACGCATTGGTAGCGTAGAAGACCTGATTGTAGCCGCGCATCTGCTGATCGGAGAACGTGAAGAGCGAGCTCGGCGGAATCACTCCGGTTGAATTATAGGCGGCCCCGTGAACTCCCAGTGTGGCGTCCTTGAGAATGGGGAAGAACTTTGCGATGTCCAGCGTGGTCTGGGTGAATGAAAAGTTCGATCCGATTGCGGGCGCCGAGACGACGGCGTTTAACAGTCCCTTGACGCCGCTGCGCGGATTAAATGGATCGTCGAGCGTGATCGTCTGCAGGCTCAAACCGGTCGTCGACAGATTGTACGGATTGCCGGTATTCACGTTGGCGATAGACGATGCCGAAATGCCGAACGAACCGCCGTAGTTTTGCGGGCTCGAACTGATCGGGCCCGGAGTCGGCCCCACGAAAATGTTCGGCTGATTTCCTTGGAAGTAATACGGGCCCGGCACCGTGGTGTTGTAGCGTATGCGCTCGCCGGTGACCGCCAGCGAGAGGATGGTGTAATCGCTGAGGCGCCGCCCGATATTCGCAGTTGCTCCGTTGGAGCTCGAGACGCTCGTCGCATCGACGCCCGATACCAACGCCGTGTTCGTGCTGGAATAGAGCGTTACGGGAATCGGAATCGTCGAGCTGCTCCTTACGGACGATCCCGAGCCGGAGATCGCGTAAACCGGATAATAGTAGGTGGTGTGGTTAGCGAAAATCTGTCCGCCGGCCGAGTATCGCATGCCTTGCGGTGACGTGCCGAGATAGGGAACTGAGAGCGAGAGCTGTGCGATTCCCGCGCGGGCGCCTTCCTCGAATTGAATCGCCGCGGAGTTGCCCGTCCCGTGCAAGTTGTTATCGGAAAAGCCGAGCGTCGCATAGAGGCCCAGACCGGTTAAGCCGCCCGAATATCCGAAACCGATCGACGCCGTCGCGGTGCGCTGTTCGGTTACTCGCCATACGAGCGTGACGTCTTGCGGCTTCTTCGGATCCGGTCCCGGCTTGACGTCGGGCTCGACTTTCGAGAAGAAGTTGAGAGCCTGAAGCCGCTCGTAATCGCGCTTGATGTTGTCGGTGTTTAGGACCATGCCCGGACGCTCCCGCAGTTCCCGGCGAATGACTTGGTCTTTCGTGCGCGTGTTGCCGGTAATCTCGACGACCGCAATTCGGGCAACGTAGATGTCGTATTTGACGTCGGCCGTGCCGGCTTTGAGGTCGATCGACGAGGGCACGATTCCGCCTTCGAAATTACCGATCTCCAGATGGAAATGGTCCTCGTACAACTTCTGCAGCGCCTTGTAGTCGGCGTCGCGCACCGCGTCGGAGTAAATGCCTCCGGGCTTTAGCGTCAAGTGTGGAAGCAGATACGGCGGCGGAAAGAGCGGGTCGCCGCCGATGATGATCTGCCTAACCACGAGGCCCTCTTGAATGGTGAGGGTCAGCACGCCGGTTTTGGCGTCCAGATTGATGTCCTTGACGTGCGTCGGCACCTGACCGCCATAACCGATGCGTTCGTAATAATTATTGATCTTCAGCACGTCTTGCTTGAACGTGTTGGTGTTGAAGACTTGACCGACCGAAAGGTCCATCAGGGCCAGCAGCGTGTCGGTGGGAACCTTTTGATTCCCCGAAAAGTCGATTTTCGTGAGCACCGGATTCTCGACCACTCGATAGGTAATGGCGATTCCGTTGGGCCGCTGCCGAATCAACGGGGGCGCGATATCGGCAAAGTAGCCCAGCGCGTTGATGCGCGCCAGATCTTCCTGTACGACCTTTGGGTCGTATGGTTGCCCGGGGCGCACCGCCACCACCGACATGATGACCTGCGTCGGCACGTGCAGATTGCCGGTCACGTCGACCGAGACGATCTTCGGGCCTTCGGCCCAAACCGCCGACGCCGGAGTCAAGGTCAAGACGCTCATTGCGAGCATCGCGAGCGTTGCGACGTACCTTTGTATGGGCCCCACACGCCGCCCGGGATCAAAGATCATGTGAAAAAAATCGTACCTCAAATTTATGACGAGGTCCCGTTGCGGCCTCAGCCCAGCTTGCGCGCAGAGTGGGCCGCGCGACCCGGGACGCCCTGTTCCGCCCGGCTTACCCGGGGTCCTTGCGCGTTGCACAAGCCTGAACGTGCGTTTAATGAAGCGACCGCCAAGAATCGCGCTCACCAGAAATGACGTTGATACGTAAGGCTGAAACCGCTGTTTCCGATCAGTGGTTCGGTTTGGAGATAGCTCGCGCCGAATCCCGTCGGGCCGTTCGGTGTTTGGAAGAGCTTGGTGGGGCCGTTTTGCAGGAAAAAGTTCAGCGATGCGGACTCGTCGGGATTCGGTGCGACGGAGAGTCCAAACGATTGCGTCTGCGGAATCCCGAAGGTCACGGCGTATACGGCGCTGACGTACTTGCCGAGGAGCCGGCTCGCGGTAAAGCCCACATTTCCATAGTAGCCAAGGGTTAGATTAATGCTCGTCAGTCCGAGCCCTTGGCCAAGCGTGGTCTCGAGCGGCGATAACAAGCCTGCTGTAAACTGCGCGTTGAGCAAATTGAATGCTTCTTGTCCGACGGTGATCGTGCTGCGCTGCGGCAGGGCGACGTTCGGAATCGGCGAGACGGTGCCGTACGGCGTAATTCCGTTCGGCTGCTGCTGCGCGAGCATTCCTTGTCGCGAGAAGCCGATACCGCCGACGAACCCGCCGAACGGCGCAATGAGCCCGAGGATCTGCTCTTGGCTGTATCCAGGCGGAGTCGATGTCAGGCCGATGCGGAGCGTGGCGATCGGACCGTCGACCCGGATCGTTACTTCGGCGCTCCCATACGGATTGCGGGCGCGGTCTGGGTCCGGATTTACGACAGACGTCGTCGCGACCGCATGGATCGTCGGGAGAACGCCGTCGGCGGGATTAAAGCGGACGCTTCCCTGCTGCACCCGAAACGCGCGATCGAAGTAGGTCAGCGTCCCCCCCGTTGAGTCGAACGCCCCGTCGAGCGTCGGAGAGGCCAGCGTCCCGCGCAGATTGACCGAACCGGCAACGCCGATATCGAGCCCGGCCCCGTAGCCGCTACCGCGCACGCGAACGTTTCGACCGGCGGTGGCGTGAAGGTCGAAGTCGAGGGGCAACGGCGGCCCACCCAGGGCATTCGATGCTTGGGCCGCCTTGACGAACCCCGCGAACGCCAGCGTGGCGTTGCTCAAGGTTGCATTGCCCGAAAGAAGCGCGTTGGTCGAGGGCCGCTTTACCAGCGAGAGCGCGCCGTCGAGCGTTCCGCTTCCATAGGCGGGAAGGTCGAGCTGCGCGCCGCGCGCCGACGCGCGCAGAGCGAGACTGGTGCCCTCCGCCGAGAACCCATTGGGGAATTGCGCGTTGCCGGAAGCGCGAATCGTGCCGCTTCCGAGCGTCGCCGACATCCGCTCGAGTGAAGCGCTCGTGCGGTTGAAGACGAGTGCGGCTGCGATTTGCGAAATTTGGATTCGCTCGAGATCGCTGACGTACGATCCGTTTGCGAGGCTCACGCGACCCACGGCGACCGGACGGCGAACGGTTCCGGACAAACCGAGGTGCGCGTCGATCACCCCGCCGAGCTTACTGGACAGGCCCAGCGTATCGTCAAAGATCGACGGATCGAGGCCGACGATGTCGAGATCGAAGCTGACGGGCTCATCCGGCGCGGCCAATCGAAGCGGTGAGAGCTGCAGCGGAAGTGAGCCGGCCAGCGTCGCCTCGCCGCGCGAGAACGTCGCTCCCGCGTCGGAGAGGACGAGGGCCTTGCGTTCAACGCGAACTTCACCAAAGAGCGACGCGATCGGAATGCCGTATGCCACTACGTCGCTTCCGTCAAAACCCGCCGAAATCGTTGGCGCTTTATATGTTCCTCGCAGGTTCAGTGTCGACTCAAACGTGCCGCGGATCGGGACTGTGACGCGCGAAACGTCGTGAACGAGTTGCGCGAGACGATTCGTCGACGCGTGGACGCTCACATCGAGCGGCTCGTTCGGGCCCAAGCCGAGCGTTCCGGCGGCCGAAACGGAGAGTGCGGATGTGGCCATCTCCGCGCGATCGATAACGATGCGCCGGCCGGCGGACTGCATCGTCAGATCGGCGCGATCGAGCGTGAGCGGACCGAGCGTTCCTCCGACGATGCCGGCGTTGCCGCGGACTGCGATGTTTGGATAGCGGCCCCGAATCGTCGCTTTGCCCGAGGCGCGGCCGGTAACCGGAAGCGCCTGTAAGCCGAGCGCTGGAAGCCACAACGACAGGTCGAGCGCGTCGATGCTGCCGGTGAGATCGTAGCGGGAATGTACGATCGTCGATTGCCACGCGGGCGACGGCGTCAGCGCGATCGAGCCTCGCGCTCGCAGCATTCCTTCGGTGCCGCCAACGTCGAGCGATCCGGTGATGACGTTACGCGCGCTCGACCATACTGCTTTGGTATCGCCGATCCGTAAGTTACGGAAGCGAAATGCGCGCACGTTGATGTCGCCGCTCGACGCGATGTGGGCGTCTTCCGAGGCCGCGGCGAGCTTGAGGCTTCCGCTGCCATCGAGCGTATCGCCCGTATCGAAGAAGTTATTGAAATCTTCCAGGTCGGCGTGGGGCGCGTCGACCTCGATCACGTTTTGATGCGGACGCGCGACGGCCGTAAAAGACGTCGCGGTCGTTCCGACCTGCACGGACCCCTGGCGCATCGCGACGCCGCGCGGATCCGCAGCCAGGATCGCACCGCCGTCAACGAATGGCAAGCCGTTCACGTCGCCGCCGGGCACGCCGACGTGCCCGCTGACGCTCGGCGACGCGCTTCTCCCTCCAATGTGAAGCAAGGCGTTGAACGTTCCGTTGGTCATGTAGTTTGAGAAGCCGAACGTGTGGAGTGCCGGCGCGATTTGCGCGGCGGCGACGGTAGCGTCGAGCGAGTAGCTCGGCGCGCCGGATGTCAGTTCGCCGATGCTGCCATTCACGTTCGCATACGTGCTGCCGAGCGCGCCGAGGACTCGGCGAAGGTACACCGCGTCCCCCGATAGGCGAACGTTGCCGTTTCCACTGAGGGGAAAGCGTTGGATGCGTCCGCCGTTGATGGCGACCGCACCGTCAAACGTCGGGATCGGTGAGCCGGCCGCCAGATTGCCGGTCGCCGTGAGCGTTCCGGCGTCGAGCGGCAAACCGATGCCGCGCAATTGCGCGGCTTTCAGCTGCTTGGCGACGAGCGCCACTGAATTCGGGCCGCGTGATGCGGAGGTTGGCGAGAGCGCGAACGTTCCCGCCGCGACGACATCGCCGCCCGCAGCATGCGCCTTCGCGGAGTAAATTTGCAAACGGTCGCCGGCGATTGCCAGCGTCAAACTGGCGCGATCGATCGGAACGCCGCGCAGCGTCGATCCGGGCATCGACAAATCGATGCCCTGTACCAAAATTCGCTGCGGCTCTATTCCGATGCCGACGGTGCCCGCAATCGGGCCGTGTCCGGTCAATCCGCTGCCCAAGAACGGCTGCAGCCCTTCAAAGCTTCCACGATAGCTTCCGAAAGCTGCGAAGCGCTGCGACGAGAAGCCGCCGTGGCCCGCGAAGCGACCCCAGGGACCCGTCGCGCTGAGCCGATTGACCGACGCACCTTGCAAGGTTCCGCCGAATGCCGCTTCGGCACGATCGAACGTCACGCCGGCGATGGTTGCGTCGTTGCCTCCTACGACGCCTGCGATTACGATCGCACGTCCGGCCCCGCCGCCGAAGAGCGTCATGTCGACCGATCGTGCATCGATCGCCGGTATCCCTGGAAGCGTGATGCCGGGAAAGGCCTTGTAGCCCGTTGCCCGCATGCGAAGTCCTTTCGCAAGCATCCAGAACCCGCTCGAATCGTGCGGACGATCCAAGACGTATCCCCCATCGAATTCGCCGCGCTCGGTATGAAACCAAAATGGTGAAACGACGACGGTTCCGTTCGGATCAGTTTCGACCAGCGCGGCAAGGCGCGACACGCCGCGCGCCGATGCGGCGCTGCCGACGACTCTGAAGAGTAGATCGTCGCCGGTTGCGGCCGCATCGATGACGAACGGTTCGTCGCCAAGCATTTCGTCGAGGTAGGGGAGATGATTCGCGGGCCCGCTGACGTGCAGCGCGAATTCGGAGTGCAGCTTCCGGCCGATCTGCATAGTACCGTCGAGCCCGAGCGCGATTCCGCCGTACGAGACGCGCAGCGGTGCGAGCGCAACGACGTCTGAGTGGTAGACGACGTGGGCGCTGAGGCCGCTAAACGGAAGCGCGCGATACCACGCGTGGGGCGCGGTCACGTGGGCGACGATCACCGGATCGTCGATGGCGCCGTTGACGAGAACGCCCAACCGCGCCGGCCCCGAAATCGGCTGATCGCGCGCAAACGCAAAAGCTCGCCGCAACGCCGAGAGATCCCCGTCTCCACGCACGGCGATCCGAAGCCGCGCGTGACCGGTCAGCGCGCCCGTAAAGTCGTACGCGCCGCCATCGATGCGCAACGGAAGACCGCCCAGAACGGCGCTCGCATCGCGGACGAAGAAGGCCGTGTCGACGACTTCTAGATGCGCTCGCAGCCGTTCCACCGGCGCGGCCAGCGTCTGGAGTGCGAGGCGCCCATCCCGAACGTCGAGACTCAGACTGGCATGATACTGCGCCGGTTGGCTTCCAGTTGTTCCGAGCGCGTAGAGACGCGCGTCGAGGTTGCGTCCCTCGCCGCCTTGCACGCGGACGGCCGGCGTGTCGGCGAAGTAATTTGCCAGCGGGCGGACCGGGAATACCGGTGCTTGGGCGCGATGCATCGCGTAACCGTTGACCGCATCCACCCTACCGGCTATGGTAAACGGCTCGGCACGCATCTCTTCAAAAGCGCCGGTTGCGCGATATTGCGTCAGGGTTGCCGTATCGATCGACCCATCGGCGTTGATATCTCGAACGCGCAGGTCTTTCGCGCTCGGGTCGTAGGCCGACGGTTCGCGCAAGTCCGCCGCGCAATCGCGTACGCGCAAGGTAAACCGCAGCGCAACGCTATTGACGCGCTGCGGAGCAGCTGCCTGGCCTCCGCTTGGAAGTTTGACGTTGAAGCTTCCATCGCGATGGCGAATCAGCGTTATCTTGGCGTTGTCGAGCTCTACGGAGCGCAAACCAAAACGATGGCTGCTTCCCGGCAGAAGATCGCGCAGCGAGTAGCTGACGGCGATGCGCCGCGCCACGAGCAGCGGGTCGGCGGCGTCCCCGACGGTGACGTTTGCAAGGGTCGCGCCGTCGTGGTCGACGTGTAATCCGCCGATGTGAACGGCATAACCGCTCGCGAGCGACGCGCCGCCTTGCAGCGCATAGCGCAATAACTCGTGGCGCGCTGCGACCGCGAGACTTATGAGGATGGTTGCGGCCAGCAGGCCGATCGCGAGACCCTTGCGCACGTACTCTCGGGTTCTATACCTCTCGGGCACGTTGAGGCCCCGCCTGCTTAACTTCCCTTTAAAGGAAGCGGCTTAAAGATCGAGATTCTTCACCGATTTCGCGTAGTCGAAGATGTACTGCTTGCGCGGCTCGACTTTATCGCCCATCAGATCGGTGAAAATCTGTTCGGCTTCGACCGCGTCCTCGACGGTAATCTGCTTCAGCCGCCGGTTTCCGACCTCCATGGTCGTCTCGGCAAGCTGCTCCGCGTCCATCTCGCCGAGGCCTTTGTACTGCTGAATGACGTACTCTTTGCCGTCTTCGCCGACGATCGATTTCAGCTCCGCCTCGGTGAATGCCCACCACTGCCTCTTGCCTTTGCGAATGCCGTAAAGCGGCGGCTGGGCAATGTAGACGTGTCCGTCTTCGACGAGGGGCTTCATTTGCCGATAAAAGAACGTTAACAGCAGCGTCCGGATATGCGACCCGTCGACGTCGGCATCCGTCATAATGATAATCTTATGGTAGCGGAGCTTTTCCACGTTGAACTCGTCGCCGAAACCGGTTCCGAGCGCCGTGATCATCGTACGGATCTCTTCGTTGGCCAGGACTTTGTCGAGACGCGCCTTCTCGACGTTGAGAATCTTCCCGCGCAGCGGCAGAATCGCTTGCGTGTTCGGATCGCGTCCGCCTTTCGCGGTGCCGCCGGCCGAGTCGCCTTCGACGAGGAAGAGCTCGCTCTCCGAGGGATTTGCGTTCTTGCAGTCGACCAGCTTGCCGGGCAGCCCCGATCCTTCCAAAGCGTTCTTGCGCCGCGAAAGATCGCGCGCCTTCTTTGCGGCGTCGCGCGCGCGTTGCGCCTGCATGCACTTTTCGACGATCGCGCGGGCGTATTTCGGATTCTCTTCCAAAAAGAAATCCAAGCGTTCCGAAACGAGGCCCGCAACGATGCTGCGGACCCTCGCGTTTCCGAGTTTCGTCTTGGTCTGCCCTTCGAATTGCGGGTCCGCGAGCTTCACCGAGACGACGGCCGTCAAACCTTCGACGACGTCGTCGGTCGAGAGCGAGTTGTCCGACTCCTTGAGCATGCCACGCTTTCGAGCGTACGAGTTGACCGCATTGGTAACGGCTTGCCGAAAACCCTGAAGGTGCATCCCGCCCTCTATCGTGCCGATATTGTTGGCGTACGAGAAAATTTGATCGGCATAAGCGCCCGTGTACTGCATCGCCACTTCGACGTCGACGCCGTCGCGTTCGGCGTGCGTCGAGATGATCGGATGCAGCGGGTCTCTCTTCTCGTTGAGCCATTCGACGAATGAAACGATGCCGCCGTCAAACGTGTAATTGCGCTCGCGCACGGTATCGCCGCGCTCATCTCGCAACGTGATCGAGAGTCCGCGATTCAAAAAGGCCAGCTCGCGAAGGCGCTTCTGCAAAATGTCCCAATGGAACTCGGACACCTCGAAGATTTCGGGGTCGGGCTTGAACCATTGGAGCGTGCCGGTTCCGTCGCTCTTTCCGATCTTCTTGAGTTTTTGCACCGTAACGCCGCGCTCGAACTTCATCTGCCACTCGAAACCATCGCGCTTGACTTCGGTGACCATCCACTCCGAGAGCGCGTTGACGACGGATATGCCGACGCCGTGGAGGCCGCCCGACACCTTGTAACCGCCTTTTCCAAACTTGGCGCCGGCGTGGAGGATCGTCATTACGACCTCGACGGCCGGGAGCCGTTCTTCCGCGTGGATATCGATCGGGATTCCGCGCCCGTCGTCCTCAACCGAACACGAGAGGTCTTTATGCAGAACGACCCGGACGTTGTGCGCGTATCCGGCGAGCGCTTCGTCTACGGCGTTATCGACGGCCTCGTAAACGAGCTGGTGCAGCCCTCGCTCCGCGGTATTGCCAATATACATGCCGGGGCGCTTTCGCACGGCTTCGAGTCCGCGCAGAACCTCAATTTGTTCGCCGGTATAATTCGTCGACATCAATCCTCGCCATAGAGTAAATCGTGCAGCTCGTCGCCCAAAATGCTGCGGACCGTCGCCGGCACAATTTCTTCCGGCGCAAGCCTGCTCTGCAGTAAGACGTAAGAGCTGGCGACGAGCCGCTCGCGTCCGTCCCGTGAGAGACGTTTTGCCGCCCTCGCTCGCGCGAGCATCCGCCACCAGTGTGCAAGCAACTGGCTTCGGATTTGCTCGTATTCTTCTTCTCGTAACCCGCTGACGAGCGCAATCGTTCCGGCGCAACCGAGCCAGGGCGCTTCGAACAGCAGTCGACCAGTCGCCGCGGTCAAATCCTGCATCCGGGCGTTGACGCAGGCCGCGCAGAGCCGATCCGCGCCGGGCGGGACGAGCGCACCGCAGCGTCGGCATTCTCGGTGCCCGGCCGATATCTGTGCGCTGCGCTCCGCTTCAACGTCGCGGCGAAATCGAGCGAGCGCCGCGGCGGCGTCGGCCGAAGCGCTGGAGGACCGCGGCATCCGCCGGACGGCGTGCCGACGCGTCTGTGGTTGGGGACGGGGGACCGAATCCGCGATCCGGCCGACTCGGAAACGAATCCCTCGAATCGCGGCGTTCGGCAGACGCGCGGCTACGGCGCGCAGCACGTGTTCGGAGAGCAGACTCAGCTGATGGCTCCAGGCGCTGGATCGCGTGGTAATCGTCAGCGTGCCACCGGCAATTCGGGTCGGACGGGAGTTCTGCGCGACCTTCGAACCGACGATTTGTTCCCAGCCGGCTTCGAGCAGCGTCAGTGGTTCTGCGGGTGCGCCGTTCTGCGCCGGTTGCCAGCCGGAGAGCGCTTCGGCAAGCTTCAGCACAACGCACACGCTTCGACGCGCGCGCCGTCAATGCGTGCGATCTGAGCAGCCGCCGGCAAGCCCGCCGGCAGATGCGTTGCGGTAATAAAGGCCTGTTCGTACTCCCCGATCCCGCACAAGAACGCCGCGGCGCGCGTTTCGTCGAGCTCCGACAGCACGTCGTCGAGCAAGAGCAGCGGCGCTTCGTTGGAACGTTGCCGCATTACGGCATACTCGGCGACTTTCAATGCCAATACCGCCGTGCGCTGCTGACCCTGAGACCCGTAGGCGGCCAGCGAACGGCCGTCGAGCAGCAAGCCGACGTCGTCACGATGCGGACCCACAACCGTACTCTTGCGCAAGCGCTCCGCCTCCGCAGACTGGCGCAACCGCGTTTCAAAAGCCGCCGCGACCGCGTCGGGCTGCGCGGTTTCAAATGGGACGTTAGGCTCGTAGATGACCTTTAGCTCCTCGCCGGCGGCAAATTGCGCGTGGGCTTGCGCCGCTGCGCGACCCAGCGCGCACATCAGCTCCGCCCGTGCGAGCACGATTTCGGTACCGGCCTGCACCATGGCGCGGTTATACGTTTCGAGCAGCTCGGGGTCGGCGTCGATCGTTCCGCGAAGCAGCGCGTTTTTCTGCTGCACGACCTTACGATACCGCGCGAGCGCGTGATAGTAGCGAGGCTCGCTCTGCGAGAGCGCGCTATTGACGAATGCTCGACGCGCCGCCGGCGTGCCCGCGGCCAAGGAGAGATCTGCGGGAATGAACGTCACGACGCGCATGCGTCCGAGATAACCGCCGTAGCGTACGTTGCCGCCGTTCACCGTGTAGGTCTTACGCGTTCCACGCCCGGAGCGCTCGATGGAGCACGCCAACTCAACGCTGCCGGCGCGCAGGACCGCCTCACCATGCAGCGTCGCCCGATCGCTTCCCATCCGGATCGTGTCGGATTCGTGCGCGGTCCGAAACGATTTACCGGTGCCGAGCATTGCAATCCCTTCCAAAAGGTTGCTTTTGCCCTGCGCATTAGCGCCGACGAAAACGTTCAGCCCTGCGGACGGCGCAAGATCGAGCTGGTCGTAATTTCTGAAATCGGCAAGCGTCAGACGCGCGAGCAGCACATCATTGCCGCAGCGGCATCAGAACGTAGAGTTGCTGCCCGGTCTCGAGTGGCTCCAGAGGACGAATCGCGGCCGGTGATAGCGGCCCCAGCAGCTCGATGACGGTCTTGTCGCTCTTGATGTGATTGAGAATCTCGACCAAATAGCGAGCGTTGAAGGCGATGGTGAGGTCTTCACCGGCCTGCTCGACCTCGAGCTCTTCGTACGCGTTGCCCGAAACGTCCGAGCTTGCCGTGACGATCAGCGTTTGATTTGCGATCGCGAGCCTGACCATGCTGGCCCGGTCTCCCGCCACGAGCTCAGCCCGGCGTAGACTGCCCATGAGCTGCGGCGTGCTTACGGTGATCGAGCGATCGAACTTCGCCGGAATCACTTGCTGGTAATTCGGATATTGTCCGTCCACCAGCCGCACGGTGATAGCGACGTCGCCACTATTCATTTGCAGTTGGTTACTCTGTGCGCCGAGCGCACTGACCGCGATTGTTTCGGTAACCCCGAGGTTGCGGGCAGCCTCCGCCAGCGCTCGCGACGGAACGATAAACTTTTCCCCGCCGGCCGGCCCCTCGTCGAGCGTCGTAGCGAATTTGGCGAGCCGGTAACCATCGGTGGCGACCATCGTGAGGGCGTTGCCTTCGACCTCCAGCAGCGTTCCCATGAGGACCGCCCCGCGAGCCTCCTCACCGGAGGCGGCAAAGATCGTGGCATCGATGCCGTCGCGAAAGCGCTTCGCGCCGATGGTGAAGTGCGAGCCGCGGGAGGCCGCCGGCAGCGGCGGATACTCGTCGGGCGGAAGCGCGTGGAAATCGTAGTTGCTACGTTCGAACTTCACGCTCGCACGGGTCGGCGTACCGGTGAGCTCGAGCGTTCCCGGTGAAAGGTTCCCGAGATAGCTCGCAAACAGCTTGGCCGGCACGGTCACCGAACCTGGTTCACTGACCTGCGCCGGAAATGCGTGCTCGAGCGTCAACTCGAGATCTGTTGCCCGTACCGCGATCTTGCCGCCGTCGGCCTGTAACAGGACGTTTGAGAGAATCGCGACCGTAGTGTGCGCGTTGACCACTTTACTGGCCGCCCCGACGGCCGTTGCGATGTCTTTGGTCGTGCAACTAAATTTCATCGTTTCCACCGTTGGTCGCCGGCGTACGTTTTCCTAGGAGATATAGAACGTAAGTCGCAGCAGTAGTAGGGCGGTGCATTCTGGGGAGAAGTCGGGTTTTGCTTTGAACGGCCGCGGTTTTTTGCATGGGATAAGCTGTGAACGAACCTCGTCTTTCATGCACCGTTTCGGCTCCGTGACACGTATCCGCCGCAGCGGTGCGTGGAAGGTCGAACCTTGTGTGCGAGTTGTTCAGGGATTCTGGCACATCGCAATAAGCTGGCGAATCTTATTGCGGTATGCCTCGTCGCGCTGCATCTGTTCTTTGATCTTATCCCGCGCGTACATGACCGTAGTGTGATCTTTTTTCCCGAACTCGCGCGCAATCTGGGGGAGCGAGTAGTTCGTTAGTTCGGTTGCGATGTACATGGCGATTTGGCGTGGCGCGGCAAGCCGCTGATCTCGGCGCCCGTTATCCATCTCCTTCACAGTGAGACCGTGCGCGCCCGAAACGGTTTCCTTGATTTTTCCGATCGTGATGCGATAGGACGGTGCCTGCGCGACGGCACTCTTGAGCACGTCGGCGGCCAGATCGGTCGTGATCGGGGCCTTTGTCAGCGAGGCGTACGCAATGACGCGAATCAAGGCACCCTCAAGTTCGCGAATATTCGACGGGATCACCTTAGCGATAAACGACGTCACGTCGTCGGGAACGGGGATGTTCTCGCTACCGGCTTTTTTACGTAAGATCGCTTCGCGCGTTTCGAGGTCGGGCGCTTGAATATCGGTGAGCAGCCCCCACTCAAATCGCGAGCGTAGCCGGGCCTCGAGCGTTTGGATCTCCTTCGGCGGTCGATCGGACGAGATGATGAGCTGGCGGCCCGATTCGTGCAGCGCGTTAAAGGTGTGGAAGAACTCTTCTTGCGTCGTCTCCTTGCCGGCGAGAAACTGGATGTCGTCGATGAGCAGGACGTCGACCTGCCGGTAACGGTTGCGGAACTCCGGCGTGCGGTTGTTCTGCAGCGCGATGATAAACTCGTTCGTGAACTTCTCACACGTCGCGTAGACGACGTTCGCCGCGAGGTTATCTTGAATGACGCGATGGCCGATCGCGTGCATCAAATGGGTCTTGCCCAATCCGACGCCGCCGTATAGAAAGAGCGGATTGTACGCGTGCGCGGGGGCACCGGCGACGGCTTGCGCGGCGGCATGCGCAAACCGATTGGAATTGCCGACGACGAACTCCTCAAAAGTATAACGCGCATTAAGATTGGCAGCGCGAAAGTCCTCAAGCGGCCGCTGCGGCAGGCCTGCAGGCACACGCATGCCTTCGCTGGGCTCGGCGACCGAGAGGCGCAATTCGACGCTCGTCCCGAACAGTTCGCTCAAGACGCCGATCATTTGCGCACGCAACTTGCTTCCCACCCAGTCTTGTGCGAACTTGCTGTGTACCGCGAGGTGCAGCTCGTTGCCATGAAGGGAGATGAACCGGATTGGTTTGATCCACATCTCGAAGACTGGCTTGGAAAAGGTTCGCTCTAAGGTGTCGAGTGCCGATTGCCAGAGCTCGTTGGAGATGTCTGAGTTCATCGCAAGCGCCATCCTCTGCGTCCT
>Ga0070731_10001447_pt1 | contig 24512 bp, 26 predicted proteins | sample Coa_R1_2_FD_66448 | JGI IMG/M metagenome (GOLD analysis project Ga0070731, IMG submission 66448) | Surface soil microbial communities from Centralia Pennsylvania, which are recovering from an underground coalmine fire - Coalmine... | ecosystem: Environmental > Terrestrial > Soil > Unclassified ... | reverse complement strand
CTTTGGATCGGTCCGCACCTAAAGACGCGGATGCGCGTGACGAGCGCGGGCATGACGAGCAGCAAGCATGGCAAGCGTAGCCCGGATGAGCGAAGCGATATCCGGGAAACTGACTCCCCGGTCCAATCCCGCATATCGCTGCGCTCATGCGGGCTACGAGCTTGCTGACGGTGCAAGGTGGCGGGCGATCAGTGAACGAATTTCCGCTGCGATTTGAAGCCACAGGCCCAATTCTTAGAATCAGTCTTGACGGGACTACGCTTGGTGGCATGCGGTGCGTATAGCGACCGTGGCCCGATTCCTTAGGTCATGGCCGGCCTCATCCCGGCTATCTACGACTTCCCTCAGAGCCGCCAGAGGGTGCGCCGTCTATGGACGGTGAAGCGGCTAATAGCTGTAGACCAATTCAGCAACTTCGCGAGACCAGATGGTAATAGGACCGCCCGCCGCGCGGGAAATTATTAAAATGGGCCAACGTAAGGGTTGCACCTTGCTCTATGCTGGGTACGCTTACTTGCCAACGTGGCTGGCTTGTTAGGGCTTGCTGGGAGCGCGGGGGACAATAGAAATGAGGTTGGCGGACGCGTTCAAAGAGCACAGCGAAGAAATTATTCAGGCTGCAAGTGATTCGCCGTTCATCGTCTTTTTGTGTGGTCCAAATGTAACTCGTCAGAACCACTCCGCGCGCCTGAGAAAAAGGCTGAAAAAAGCTCTTGAAAAGGAAAACTTTGAAGTAGTTCTCGGCGAAGACGAAGGCCTCAACAATCCAAAGCTAAGAAACATCGGCATTAACGCGCAGGACAATGAAGTCGAATTTATCCGTAATTACTGTGGGGCTGTCGTAATTGTTGCCGACAGCGTCGGCGCATTTTGCGAGCTCGGACTATTTAGCTGGCATCTCGTCCACAAGGAAGGTGTGTTTGACGGGAACAAGACTTATTGCATCGTATTGCTAGACGAAAAATACCAGCATGATCTGAGTTATTTGAATTCTGGGCCTGTAGCCGCGATCGATTCATTTGGGCGAGTAGAGTTTGTAAATTTCTCCGGATATGACAGCGATCAGATCATCAGGCGGCTAAGACAGCGGCGGGGAATATACACGGTGGATAGGCGCGGCAGGCCCCGAAGAGGTGTGCCGTGAAGAAAATTATCAATCCCCACCTAGCCCTATTTGCAGTCGGTGTTTTGCAGCCCGCATCGGCACGTGAAGTTCGAGGGCTCTTTAGAACCGTCTTTAGCGAAGGTGGTAGATTGCCGTCCGTACAGGAGTTCTCCGAATTTCTAGAGGAACAATATGCTAATGGTCGGGTCCTTCGATTGCTTCCACAAGGCGATGGATATTACTCACTTACATTGAGTGGAACGCGCTATCTGCCCCCCAATCTTACGAGAACGCGTGACAAGTTTCGGATGTATTTGCTTCGCGACGCACATAGAGCTAGAATAATAGCGTCGCGTGGGGGAATTGATGAGGAATTGGCTGGCGCTTCGCCAGCCGCAGATACCAGCACTGAGGTAAAAGGACGCGCGGCCAATAAGCTCGGCCGTACGACCTTCGGTCGCCGCTTCGCTTACGGCCAACCTTATTGGCCGCGCATTCAAGGGCAGTTTGTTACTAAAACTGGTCCAAGTCGATCCCTACGCGACACCTTCCCTGATTTACTTTCATTCGTCACGAAAGACCAAGTCACCGAAGCTGGGCATGCGAGCTTCAGATTTGATTACTTTGGACTTGGGTTGTGCCTTAGCATCTCTCCACAACTAATTTGGAAAATTGCGAACGCTCCAGATCAATATTACAGAAACTTCTCGTTACCAAAGAAAGGTGGAGGCGAGCGTCAGATCGAAAGCCCGAAAATCTTTCTGAAAGTCATTCAATGGTTTTTGGCCGACTTTGTATTTGACGATCTTCCCGTTCACGCCTCTGTACACTCGTTTGCCATCGGGAAATCAGTGGCGACAAATGCTTTGCGGCACGAGCGTCGAGCGTTCGTTGGAAATGTTGATGTAGAGAATTTTTTTGGAAGCATTGCCTTGAGCTCAGTAATAAACCTTTTGCTTCAGAATGGATTTGATGAGACAGAAGCTGAAATACTTTCGCGACTTTGTACCAAGCAGAATCGACTGCCTCAGGGTGCGCCGACAAGCCCCGTTATTTCGAATGCAATTCTATATCATTTTGATAGGATGGTATCTGAATTTTGCGCCAGTGAAAATCTCCAGTATTCAAGATATGCAGACGATATTACCGTAAGTGGCGATAGTCGAGGAAACGTTATTGGGGCGTTGAACTTTATTGCAGAAGTTCTTCAAGGGACCTATGCACTTCGGCTAAATCGAAATAAAACTCGAATCGCTGGCCGCGGATGGCAACAGCGTGTTACTGGCGTCGTGGTCAATGAGCAAGCGGCACCACCACGGCGGCTTCGACGCAAAATTCGCGCCGCTTTTTACAACGCGTCCAAAAGTCTTGAAGTGTCTTCCGACAAGATTGCGGAACTCAGTGGATACCTGGGATACATAAAGATGTTTCCGAAATTCACGTACACCGAAATGGTTCAAAGATACGAAGCCATTTTACGGGAAATTCGAGGACTGCAACGTGCGTAGCACTCGCGCATCTCTCCTCTCGATCTACATCTCCATCCGGCGCAGGCGCGTCTCAATGTGCCTGATCTGGTGCTCGACGAGCTCAACGAATTCCACGAATTCGTGGATGGCGTCGGCGATGGCATTCAGCTTCTCGCCGGTGTCGACTTCTGTTCTGGCGCGGCGGGCGCATTCCTGGACCTTGGCTCGTGACGACATGATCGGCCACCGATGGGGAAGTGAATCGCCGCCAATGAAGCGAAAAATAATTTAGGACTGGTGCTGGATATGCGTACGCAGTTTTGCAGATGGCGGGTGTGACTGCTCGCCTAGACCATCGATGCCGAGCGTGACGACATCGCGGGTTTTGAGCAAGCGTAGCCCGGATGAGCGAAGCGACATCCGGGATCCGACTCTGCTGGTTCAATCCCGCATATCGCTTCGCTCATGCGGGCTACTCCTGCCGCGCATGAGCGGCTGGGGTCAACGCGGCCGTCCTGACGAGATTTTCAACCAATTCAACGGCCTGACTCCGCCTACTTCTTTTTACCCTTGGACGTTTTGGGCGTTGACCGATCAAAAGCGCCAACCCTTACTTTCTTTCCGTCGACCACCCTCGTGTACCCCTTCACCTTGACGAATTTTTTGCCTTTGCTTGTCTCAGCCATTGTTGAACCTCCCGATTTTACATCACCGATATCAATACAAAGCTTCAGTTCGGTACAAGCGCCATTTTTTGGGCGCCTCGTTAAATGTCCGGCCATCGGCATATTTTCTGCGGTCGACTCGTCACCGAAATGCTCCACTGACATTGTGTTCTTCCGCCTCGCGAGCGTGGCAACCGCTTGTCCCGCTTGCGAATCTCGCGTTCTTTGAAGACCGATTGCGACAGCGAAAGCGAATTGTAAGTGCGAAGCATTGTCCCTAGAAATGCCCGTTAATCCGAGCCTTCCTCACATCGCCAGACCCGTACCGCCGCGCGTTTGACAACCATCGCCGCGAAGCGTTTTAGGCAACCCATCTCGCTTGCCGTAAGGGACGCCGGCCGGTGACCCCGGCCAGCGGAGCGAGTGCGGTTCCCGCGGGCGGGGCCTCGTCAGCCCCGCTCCCGGGCGGCTCCGGGCGAAAACGCCCGGCCGGCACGACGACCGGCCTGCGGGGTTACACCCGCTGCACCGAAGGGCGGCCGGGGGTGGGTAACACCCATCCCTCCATAGTCCCGCCCCGGGAAGTGCGTGACTGGAGCTGAGCGGTGGCGTTTGGTCGCTGCCGCAAGTGCCGCGGTGGAACGCCGGAAGGCGAGCTGCTCCCGCTGGAGCAGCGGCCGCATCCGTATGATGCGGCCTCGTGGACTACGCGTCTGCCGGCGTTCCGCTTCCCTTCTTTCTTTGCGTCATTGCGAGACCGGGCAAAGCGAGGGGGAAGCAATCCAGTTTTGCAGTGAAGCCTGGATTGCTTCGTCGCTACCGCTCCTCGCAATGACAAATGAAACGTGCCGCTGTTTGACACTCGCGCGCGAAAAACGCGGCGCGAGAACGGGGACGCTTTAACGCGCTCCAGGGAGAGGTGGAAAAACGGAAACGGAGACCAACCATGCCGTCATGGCGTAACAAGCCGAAATCCGACAAAGGAAACTTTGACAAGCGTCGCAGCTTCGAGCAGGGCAAGGCCGAGATCGACGCCGCGCATGTCGCGACTTGCCGGCTCTATTGCGAGGCGCTGCGGTTCTGGCGGCATTGCACGAGGCACGCATGCCGGCGTCATCGCCGCTGCTGCGGCGATCCGACCGACTGCCTGGGGCGCAACCATTTCTACGTGCCGCAGTCGCGGCGGCTGCGCGCGCAGCAGGACGTGATCGCCGGCGGCCGGCGCCGCATCGCGCCGGCAACGCATGTCGAATGGACCGTGCGCCGCGTCCCGTTTTTCGATCTGATGAAATGGGCGTTCGGCTGATGGCGAAGGGGCTCGCGGCCGGCTCCGGCGCCTCAATATTTGCCTTTCACCACCTTCTGCCGCTGCTCGCCCAAGCCGTCGACGCCGAGCGTGACCACGTCGCCGGCTTTGAGAAATTTCGGCTCCGGCTTCATGCCGAGCCCGACGCCGGGCGGCGTGCCAGTGATGATGACGTCGCCCGGCTCCATGATGAAATATTGCGAGCAGGCCCAGACGATATGGCGGCAGTCGAAGATCATGGTCGAGGTATTGCCGCGCTGGCGCTTCTCGCCGTTGACATCGAGCCACATGGCGAGCTTTTGCGGGTCCTTGATCTCGTCCTTGGTGACGAGCCACGGACCGAGCGGACCGAAGGTCTCGCAGCCCTTGCCTTTGGTCCATTGCCCGGCGCGCTCGATCTGAAACACGCGCTCGGACACGTCATTGGCGAGGCAATAGCCGGCGACGACGTCGAGCGCCTTGTCCTTGCTGAGATAACGGGCGCGGCTGCCGATGACGATGCCGAGCTCGACTTCCCAATCGAGCTTCGAGGAATCCTTCGGGATGATGGTGTCGTCGTTCGGGCCGCAAATGCACGACGGCGCCTTGTTGAAAATGATCGGCTCCTTCGGGATCTGCATGCCGGCTTCGGCGGCGTGGTCGGAATAATTCAACCCGATGGCGATGAAATTGCCGACCTTGCCGACGCACGGCCCGATGCGCGGATTGCCTTTAACGAGCGGCAGCTTGTCGGGCTTGAGCTTGCGCAGCTTGTTGAGGCCGGCCGGCGACAGCACGTCGCCGGAAATATCGGGTACGACTTTTGACAAGTCGCGGATTTTACCTTGGGCGTCGATCATGCCGGGCTTTTCGCGGCCGGGGGCGCCGTAGCGGACGAGTTTCATGGGTTACTCCTTGGATTGCGGTTTGTTGTTTAGAATGCGCCGGGGAAGCGTCCTCCGTCGATGAGAAGATTTTGCCCGGTGATATAGCCGGCCTGCGCCGAGCACAGGAAGGCGCAGGTCGCGCCGAACTCGTCGGGCGTGCCCATCCGCCGCGCCGGAACCGAGTCGATATTGAGCGCCAAAGCATCGTCGTAGCTGGTGCCTCTTTTCTTCGCGGTCGACTCGACGTTGGAGCGGAAGCGGTCGGTGTCGAATATTCCCGGCAGCATGAAATTGATGGTGACGTTGGACGCGGCGACCGATCGAGCCACGCCGGCGAGAAAGGCGGTGAGTCCGGCCCGCGCGCCCGACGACAGGTCGAGCCCGAACAGCGGCATTTTCACCGATCCCGAAGTGATATTGACGATGCGGCCGAATTTTTTGGCGACCATCGAGTCGATCGCCTTCTGAATGAGCTCGATGGCCACGACCATGTTGCCGACGACGCCGTCGATCATTTTCTGCCGGTCGAGCTCGCGGAAATCGCGAAACGGCGGGCCGGCATTGTTGTTGACCAGGATGTCGGGCTGCGGGCAGGCGGCGAACAGCGCCTTCTGCCCGTCGGGCGAGGCGACGTCGGCGGCCACCGCCGTGATCCTGGCGCCGGTCGCCTGGCGAAGCTCGGCGGCCGTCGCGGCGAGGCGGTCTTTGTCGAGGCCGTTGATCACCACGTCGCAGCCGGCTTCGGCCAGCCGGTGGGCGCAGGCGCGGCCGAGCCCGCGGCTCGAAGCGCAGACGATCGCCTTGCGGCCGGCGATTCCAAGGTCCATCCCTAGGCCCCCATCGTTATGTCTCTTTGGCGCGCCTGTTCTCGTAACTGAGTGCGCTTTAGTCAACGGTTGAATCCGTCACCGGTGTTGCTCACAACATGACGCTTTTGCCGGATGTCTCGGCCGCCGAACTGGCGATGATCGTCGCGCTGGCGGCGTTCTCGGCCGTCACCGGCGGAGTTGCCGGCTATGGCACCGGCGCGCTGATGCCGCTCATTCTGGTGCCGATGGTTGGCGCCGCGCCGGTGGTGCCGATCATCGCCATTTCGGCAATGTTCACCAATTCCGCGCGCGTGCTGGCGTTCCGCCGCCGCCTCGATCCACGCCGCGCCGCGATCGCGGTCGTCTGCGCGTTGCCGACCTGCGTGCTCGGCGCCTACCTCTATACGCTGCTCTCCGGCCGCGGCGCGGCTTTGGTGATCGGCTCGAGCCTGATCGCGACCGTGCCGTTGCGGCGGCTCCTCAAGCGCCGCGGCCATCGGCTCGGCGACAGGGGCTATGCCGCGGCGGCGGCCGGCTGGGGCATCGTGGTCGGCGGCACCACCGGCGCCGGCGTGATCCTCTTGTCGCTGTTGATGGCGACCGGGCTCGAAGGCGCCGCCGTCATCGCCACCGACGCCGCGGTGTCGATCGGCATGGGCGTTGTCAAGCTTTCAGTATTCGGCGCCGCCGGCGTGCTGACGCCGAAGGTGATCGCGATCGGGCTATTAATCAGCGCGGTGGCATTCCCGTGTTCGTTTCTGGCAAAGCTGATCGTCGAGCGGCTGCCGGTGCACGTGCACACCGCGATGCTCGACGCGGTGGTGATCGTCGGCGGCACGGTGATGATTGTCGGGGCGCTGCGGTAGTGTTAGACGCGCAAGCGGATCGGAGTGCACGGATTGGGTTTGGGGGAATTGCCGGCGGTGGCGGATTTGTCGGTAGTAGCGGACTTGTCGGTAGTGGCGGACTTGTCGGAGTTCGATGCCGTTTCGGATTTATCTGTCTGTTCAAGCTTGCCGAAGAAGTCCATCGCTTGGCTTACCCCGGGCAAATCGCAATAGAAGCCGGTCGGCCGATATTTGACGCGGATAGTCTCGATCTCGTTCATGGCGCGGCTCATGAAGTCGTTCAGACGTACGACCTCTTTGTTCAGCCTGGCCTGCAATTGCTCGTTGGTCTTCTTGGCAAAGAAGTCGTCGATCGCGGTCTGATCAAGCGAGCTTTGCGAAGCCCACTGGCGCACGACCTCCATCCACGTCTTATGTGTCGTCTGGAAGCAATAGGCGATTGTGAAAACGTGATGCTTGGCGCTGTACCAGTCGATATCCAGCGATTTGCCGTCTGCTATCGCCGTGACATTGTGATCCTGCGGATTCAATTTCGGCATATACTTGTCGAGATCGCAATCGTATTCGACCGTGCCCAGAAACGACGTGCTGATGGGGTCTGTGCCGAAAGCCGTTTGTGTTGCCGGATCGCGTTCGACATCGCTCGCCCAATCAAGATTGATTTCCACCTGCCGCGCTAATAGATTGACGTTTTCGTTCAAGTCGGCGGCGGCGTCCTCGTAAGTCTTGTAGAGATCCTGCGCGTTCTTGCTGGTGAGAGCGTTCTTGTCGTTACCGACTTTCAGTACCGCCGCACGTTCGAAATCGTAATATAGTTGCGACTGCAGCATGACCGCTTTCGACAGCGCGCTGGATACTTGTTTGAAGCTATCGGTGGCGGCGGCCATGTCCTCCTTGGCCTGCTCCGCAACTTTGGCTTGGTAGGCCGACAAATCCTGAAAATATCCGACGATCAACGTACCCACTACGCTGAGAATGGACAGCTTGAGGACAGCGAAGTCCTGCTCAATGCGGATGATCGCGAATTTGAGTTTCGACCAAAAACCGGGCTCGGCCGCCGCTTTGCTTGGCGCGGTCGCGTCGATGGCAGGTCGGCCCGCCCCGCCGGCGGTTTCAACGCTCGACATTCGCGCCCCCGCGAAGAAGAGGTTCCGGAGGGCAATTTAAGATTGTTTATGCAGCGCTTGCAACTTAATTAATCCGTAGCAATCACGGCCACTTCGCCAGCGGCGGCAGCGAGGACAGGATCGACTTCGGCGGCACCGCAATGATATTCGGGGCGGTGCGTTGACTTGCCGCCGGATTATCCATCGGTGTCGTCCTCGTCGCCGAACTCGCCATAAAGCTTGAGTCCTTCGATCCAGGTCGCACCGTCGCGTTTGATGACGGTGCGCGGCTTGACTTCACTGCCGGTGGCAAAAGCAGCGGCCAGACGCTCGGAATGGGTGACGACCCAGATTTGCGTGCGCTGCGCCGCGCGCACGATGGTCCGCGCCAAGGGTTCGAGCAAATCCGGATGCAAGCTTGTTTCGGGCTCGTTGAGCGCGATGAAGGAGGGCAGGCGATAGCCGAGCAACGCGCCCGCAAGCGCGAGGTAGCGCAGCGTTCCGTCCGACAGTTCGGCAGCATCGAACACCCGTTTGGGGTAGTCCGGCATGATCAGACCGAACGACGCGGTGCGCTCGGGCGGCGGCACGACAAGTTGCGCGCCGGGAAACGCGTCATCGATGGCGCGATCGAGTTCGGTCGTGTCCTCGCGAATGTGCGCGAGCGATGCAAATACGGCCGCGAGATCGCAACCGTCGGACGCCAGCGTTGGCGTCGTCACGGCGAGGCACGGCTGCCGCAGCGGCGACAGCCGGTCGGTGCGGAAGTCGTGATAAAAGCGCCAGTCGAGCATGGTGCGCCGGATCATGTCGACGTCGCCGAAGCGGCCGGGGTCTTGCAGCGAACCGAGCGCAGTTTCCGTTGGCAGCAATGACGGCTCGACAATGTGCTTGCGGCCTTCGTTGTCGATCGCGGTTGCGCGCGGACCGCGGCGGTCGAGCAGCGACATCGGCCGTCGGCCGCCGCGATCGATCAGCATTTCCTCCTTGATCTGCGGCTCGAGTGGAAAGGCCGCGGCCGTCGGGGCGCGCAAACCAACCTCGATCTCGTAGGAATAAGCGACGCCAAGTTCGACACCGTAGTCGAAGCTGCGTTGACCATCACGATCGGCCGCCAAACCGACCTGCAATTTCATCCGTACCGGCTTGTTCCCGACGCGCTTGCCGGCCCATAGCGCCGATTCCATGCCGCCTTCCGACGCCAGTTCCCGCGCCAGCGTTCCCGCGGCGGCGGCCTGGATGAGTTGCAGTGCGCGATAAAGGTTGGTTTTGCCGACGCCGTTGGCCCCGACAAAAACCGTCAATTGGCCGACCGGAAAACGAATGGACCGCAGCGAGCGGTAGCCCGCGACTGCGATTTCTTTGATCCGGATGGCCATAACGCCACTTTACGGCCACTTCACCACCGGCGGCAGCGAGGACAGGATCGACTCGACATTGCCGCCGGTGCGCAGCCCGAAAATCGTGCCGCGGTCGTAGAGCAAGTTGAACTCGACGTAGCGGCCGCGTCGGATGAGCTGCTCCTCGCGGTCGGCCTCGGTCCAGGCCTTGGCGAAATTGCGCCGCACCAGTTCGGGATAGACGTTCAAGAAAGCGCGGCCGACATCCTGGGTGAAGGCAAAGTCGGCGTCGAAATCGCCGCTGTCGAGCCAATCATAAAATATTCCGCCGACACCGCGCATCTCGCCGCGGTGCTTGAGATAGAAATACTCGTCGCACCATGTCTTGAATTTCTCGTACGGCGCGACGCCGGAATGCGCCTCGCAGGCCGCCTTCATCGCGGCATGAAACGCGATCGTGTCGGGATCGTCCTGACTGCGGCGGCGGTCGAGAACGGGCGTCAAATCGGCGCCGCCGCCAAACCAGGCTTTGGCGGTCACGACGTAGCGCGTATTCATGTGCACGGCGGGTACATGCGGATTGTGCAGGTGCGCGATGAGCGAAATGCCGGTGGCGTAAAAGCGCGGATCGTCGGCGGCGCCGGGAATCTCCTTGCGGAATTCCGGGGCGAATTCGCCGTACACGGCCGAGACGTGGACGCCGACCTTTTCGAAAACGCGGCCTTTCATCATCGCCATGACGCCGCCGCCGCCGGGCGCGCCGCTGTGATCGGTGCGGCTCCACGGCGTGCGCGTAAAGCGCCCTGCCGGCCGGTCGGCGAGCGGAGCGCCGGCGGGCAGGGCGTCCTCGAGCGATTCAAATGCCGCAACGATCCGGTCGCGCAGGCTCGCAAACCAGGTTGCAGCGGTCGCTTTGCGATCTTCGATATCCATGACGCCTTCGAAAGTTAGCTCTTACGCAGAGGTGGCGTGAGATTGTCACAAAAATGCGCAATTATGTTGAACGATCGCAAAAAATGGAGAACGTGACTGTCATGCCGCCTAAGGCGCTCCGAGCCCGCCTCAACCGCCGCCGCCTGATCGGCGGCGCGGCGAGCGCTGGCCTTGCTCTGATCGCGGCGCCGGCTGTCGTCCGCATCGCCGCGGCGCAAAGCTGGCGTGCCGGCAATCCATTCAGCCTCGGCGTCGCGTCCGGGGCGCTGCGGCCGGATGGATTCGTGGTGTGGACGCGGCTTGCGCCCGATCCTTTGTCTGATGATCCGGACAATCCCGGCGGCATGAGCGGCGGCGACGTGACGCTGCGCTATGAAATCGCGACCGATGAGGCGATGAAAGACGTGGTTCGACACGGCACCGCGGTGGCCGAGCAGAAATTTGCCTATTCGGTGCATCTCGACGTGTCCGGCCTGCCGCCGGGCCGGCCGTACTGGTATCGCTTCTTGAGCGGCGATGCGGCGAGCCCGGTCGGCCGCACGACGACGCTGCCGGCGCCAAGCGCGTCGCTCGATCGGATGCGCTTTGCTTACGTCTCCTGCTCCAATTACGAGCACGGCTACTTTTCCGCGTACCGGCATCTCACCGACGAAAATCCGCAATTCGTGCTTTTCCTCGGCGACTACATCTACGAAACCATCGAGGAAAATCGCCCCATCGTGCGCCGGCACTCCGACGGCATCGAAGCCTCGACGTTGCCGACCTATCGCAACCGCTATGCGCAATACCGGCTCGATCCGGACCTCGCCCGCCTGCATGCGCAGGTGCCGGCGTTGGTGACTTGGGACGACCATGAGGTCCAGAACGACTACGCCGACAAATATTCGGAATATTTCGACGATCCGGCGCAATTTCTGCTGCGGCGGGCGGCGGCCTACCAGGCGTTCTACGAGCACATGCCGGTGCGGCCGATCCTGTCGCATCCCGAAGGACCGCTGATGCGGGTGTACGATCGGTTCACCTGCGGCGACCTCCTCGAAATCTCGCTGCTCGACGGTCGGCAATACCGCTCGCGCGAAGCTTGCTATCGGCCGCCGAACAAGGGCGGCGGACATTTGGAAAGCAATACCAGCTGCCCGGAGCGGCTCGATACCGGCCGCACCATGATCGGCTTCGAACAGGAAGCCTGGCTCTATTCCAATCTCGCGCACAGCAAAGTGCAATGGAATTTGGTCGCGCAGGATGTGTTGATGGCGCAGTTGCGCGAGAAGCTGGACGGCGTCGATGCGTTCTGGACCGACGATTGGGACGGCTATCCGGCTAATCGGACGCGGCTGCTGCAGCACATCCATGACAGCAAAGTGTCCAACCCTGTGGTCGCTTCGGGCGATATCCATTCCTTCTTCGCCAACGATTTGAAGCTTGATTTCGCCGACCAGAATTCGCCGATAGTGGCGACGGAGTTCGTCGGCACGTCGATCTCCTCTTACGGTCCGCCCTACGATCCGATTGCGCAAGCGCTGTCGGACAATCCGCACGTCCACTTCTTCGAGAGCCGCCGGCGCGGCTATGTCTGCGTCGATCTGCAGCGCGAGAAAATGCAGGTGCGCATGCGGGTGGTGTCCGACGCACACGATCCCAAGGCCGGCATCGCGACGTTAAAGACTTACGTGGTCGAGAGCGGTCATCCCGGCGTTGTCGAGGCTTAGCGCGGCCACCCGGTCTGCCGCAGCGCCTCGCCGGCCGCCATGGCGGCGGCGATGGCGACATTGAGGGAACGCAAGCCCGAACGCATCGGGATCACCAGCCGGGCGTCGGCTGCGGCGTGCACGTCTTGCGGCACGCCCGCCGATTCGCGGCCGAACAGCAAAATATCGTCCGGCTCGAAGCGGTGATCGAGGTAAGACGTTGTCGCTGCGGTCGTGAACAGGACAAGCCGCTGGCGCTGTTGCCGCCGCCAATCCTCAAAATCCCGCCATGACTGGTGCCGCACCAGTGCGACGGCATCGAGATAGTCCATGCCGGCGCGGCGGAAGGCGCGATCGGATGTGGGGAAGCCGGCCGGCTCGATAATATGTGCGTCGATGGCGAGGCAAGCGCACAGGCGCAGCACTGTCCCGGTGTTCTGCGGGATGTCGGGCTCATATAGCGCGATTCGTAGCGGCATCTCGGACCGGCAGGCGGCGTGCGGTAGCGATCCGGATTTATACGCATCGGACCGCCGCGCAGGCACGTAAGTTGCCTTGTGGGTGTCGACGCGGCCACACTTGCACTATCCCGGCAAGGGTGCCAATAAAACGCCGCCGGAATGCGTCGCCTCGGACCGTCCCACGGCCGGAGGCGACCGGTCCTTCCGCCGCCGCACGGGGCCTACCGGGGGCGGTTTGCAGCGCGGACGGGGTGGCCGGCCAGACGTAAGAGGGTCGAGGCTGTGACAGCAATCTCAACGGCGGAGGCCACGCGCCGGGAATTTCCTTCCATTGCGACTGCGACTGCCGGGGTTGTGACCGATCGGCGAAGCATCGCCCAATCAGGCCTATAAGGTTCGACTATGAACGGACATTCGACCTATCAGCCGCAAAGCCCCTTCATGCAGTGGTTGGAGCGGCGGCTGCCGATTGCGAGCCTCGTCTATTCCTCCTTCGTCGCCTATCCGACGCCGCGCAATCTGAATTATTGGTGGACCTTCGGCGGCATTCTCACTTTCATGCTCGGCGTGCAGATCGTCACCGGCGTGGTGCTCGCCATGCACTATACGCCGCACGTCGATTACGCCTTCAATTCCGTCGAAGGCATCATGCGCGACGTCAATTACGGCTGGCTGCTCCGCTACCTGCATTCGAACGGCGCCTCGTTTTTCTTCCTTGCCGTCTACGTCCACATGGCGCGCGGCATGTATTACGGCTCGTACAAGGAGCCGCGTGAGGTGTTGTGGATTCTCGGCGTCATTCTGTTCCTGCTCATGGTGGCCACCGGGTTCATGGGTTACGTGCTGCCGTGGGGCCAGATGAGCTTTTGGGCGGCAACCGTCATCACCAACCTGTTCTCGGCGCTGCCGGGTATCGGCGGCGCTGTCGTCACCTGGCTATGGGGCGGTTATGCGGTCGGCAATCCGACGCTCAACCGCTTTTACTCGCTGCACTACCTCTTGCCGTTCGTCATCGCCGGCGTCGTCGTGCTGCATGTCTGGGCGCTGCACATGGTCGGGCAGAACAATCCGACCGGAGTCGAGCCGAAGACCGAAAAAGACACGGTGGCGTTCACGCCCTATGCCACGGTGAAGGATGCCTTCTTCATCGGCGTGTTCTGCATCGTCCTTGCCTGGTTCATCTTCTACATCCCGAACTATCTCGGCCATTCCGACAATTACATTCCAGCCAATCCGAGCCAGACGCCCACCCACATCGTTCCGGAATGGTACTACCTGCCGTTCTACGCCATTCTGCGCGCGATCCCGAGCAAGCTCCTCGGCGTGACCGCGCTCGTCACTTCCATCGTCGTGCTCGCCTTCATGCCCTGGCTCGACACGTCGCGGGTGCGCTCGGCGAATTATCGGCCGCTGTACCGGCAGTTTCTGTTCATCTTCTTCGCCGCCGTGATCGGGCTCGGCTATCTCGGCTCGCAAGAGCCGGTCGGCGGTTACGTCATCGCGGCTCGCTTTCTTACCGCCTATTACTTCGCTTTCTTCTTCATCATCCTGCCGCTCTTGGGCCTGTTCGAGCGGACCAAGCCGCTGCCGAACTCGATCTCGGAATCGGTGCTGCGCGACGGCGTGGCGCTCGGTGCATCGGCGCCGGCGCCGGGCGCGCGCGGTTAGGGAGCCCGGCCAATGAAAATTCATCGCAGCATGGTCTTGGCCTTAATGCTCGCGGCACCGCTCACGGGCGTGACGAAACTGGCATCGGCGCAGGAGGCGGATGCGCCGCCGCGGCTGCAATGGTCGTTCTCGGGGCCGTTCGGCATCTACGATGAGGCGCAGCTGCAACGTGGCTTCAAGATCTATCGTGAGGTTTGCTCGAACTGCCACAGCATGAAGCTTTTGTCGTTCCGCAATCTTGCCGATCCCGGCGGCCCCGGCTTCACCGAGGCGCAGGCGGCGACGATCGCCGCCACCTTCCAGGTCACCGACGGACCCAACGACCAGGGCCAGATGTTTCAACGGCCGGGCAAGATTTCCGATACCTTCCCACCGCCGTTCCCGAACGACGAGACCGCGCGCGCGGCGCTCGGCGGCAAGCTGCCGCCGGACATGTCCGATCTCGCCAAGGCGCGCAGTTACGAGTGGGGCTTTCCCTGGTTCATCATCGATGCGTTCACGATGTACCAGGAGGACGGGCCGGACTACATTCATGCCATCCTGACCGGCTATACCGATCCGCCTCCCGGCTTCGTGCTGCCGCCGGGCGGGCAGTACAACAAATATTTTCCGGGCCACGCCATCGGCATGCCGAAGCCCTTAAGCGACGGTCAGGTGGAATATACCGACGGCACGCCGACGACGGTCGACCAGTACGGCCGCGACGTCGCCGCCTTCCTGATGTGGGCGGCGGAGCCGAAGCTCGATGCGCGCAAGCGGCTCGGCTTCCAGGTGATGATCTTCCTCATCGTGTTCACCGGCCTCCTTTATTTTACCAAGAAGAAGGTCTGGCACGCGGTGCTGCACGATCCGGATTTGCTGAAGCCGCGCGCGCCGACCGAGTATAAGAACTGAGTTCTCCGGGCGCGGCGGAGGCCTAGATCATGACCAGTGTCGCGTTCGAAAACGACCTCAAGGCTGCGATCCGCAACATCCCGGATTATCCCAAGCCGGGCATCATGTTCCGCGACATCACCACGCTGTTGGGCGATGCGCGGGCCTTTCGCCGCGCCGTCGACGAACTGGTGCAGCCCTGGGCCGGCAGCAAGATCGATAAGGTCGCCGGCATCGAGGCGCGCGGCTTTATTCTCGGCGGCGCGATCGCGCACCAGGTCTCCTGCGGGTTTGTGCCAATCCGCAAAAAGGGCAAGCTGCCGTTCAAGCGCGTGAGCATCGGCTATTCGCTCGAATACGGCATCGACGAAATGGAAATGCATGAAGACGCCCTCGTAAACGGCGAGCGGGTCATTCTGGTCGACGATCTGGTCGCCACCGGCGGCACCGCGGAAGCGGCGGTCAAGCTCCTGCATCAGGTCGGCGCCACCGTCGTCGCCGCCTGCTTCGTTATCGATCTGCCGGAACTCGGCGGTGCCGAAAAAATCAGAAAACTGGGCGTGCCGGTGCGTACGCTGATCAGCTTCGAGGGGCACTAGTAGAGCGGATTTGACATTCACTACCCACCTGGCCGCGAACTCGTGAAGCGAATGTCAAACGGCGCGTCGTGCTGCCGCCCGCAGTGGCCCTAGACTAACGCGCCTGCCGAACGACTTCATTCCTGCCGCCGCGCAGCGAGGCGCCGAGCTCGCCCATTAACAGCCGCAGTTCGAGCTCGCGGAATTGCGTGAAAATCCCGCCGATCCAACTATGCACTTCGGTCGGACCGCCGGGCTGATGGGCCATATAGGCGCCGAATGAGAAGCCCGGCCGGTCGATTACGCCGCGCACGATCGGGGAGAGGCGCGGGATGCGGATGACGCCGTATTCCGGATGCGTCGGCGGAAAATCCTGCGGCACCAGCATGAATGCGGCCGCTTCATTGTGCACCGGCACGAAAATGGTCTGTTGCAGGCGGTGCCGCAGCTCGGCGTAGCTGCGTGCGGTAGCCGGCGCTGAATCGGTAATGAAAAGGACAATCGGTTCGATGCCCCACCGCCGCGCCTCCTGTTCGAAGCCGATCTTGGCCATTACGGCAAAGAACTGCTCGAACAGGCCATAGCCGAGATCGATGACGGTGGTGCGCCAGTGGTCGGCGATGAGCCGGTCAAACAACGCCATCTGACCGGGCGTCTCGGCGATATCGACGGTCCGGACGACGTTGGGGAAGCAGCACGCCAGCGCCGGTTCACGCGGATCGAGATCGTAGCCGACCAGGGAGGCTCGGCCGCTCAGCTGGAAGAAATCGATCAACAGCCGAGCGATCAGCGTCTTGCCGACCCGCGGGTGTTGCGAGGCGACGATGTAAAGCGGCGTGTGCTGCGGCATTCCCGCGAACAGTCCGATCCGGTACGAACTGGATTTGAAACTAGTGTCCCGATTCCGAAGTTCGCTTCATTTGGCGGGACACTAGGACGAAACTACAACCGGCTCTAGCGATTTGCTGGGGTCATAAGGGAAAACCCTTACGATCCCGCGCTCAGGAGCGGCCAGCGGCCTGGCTGCGCGAAGCCGCGCTGCCGGAGCTATCGAAGATATCGAGGAGCTTTACGCGATCGTACTCGCCCCAGACATTGCCGAGCCAGTGCCGCACATAGCCGCGCAGCACGAACGAATAATTGGCGGTCTCGCCTTTCGGGGTCTTGTTGGCGACGAAGGTCAGGAACGGAACCGAGGCAAGCTCGACCTGCTCGTAGGCCATCTCGTTGAGCTTCGGAATGCTGATGGTCACGGCGTCCTTGAGCTTCTTAAAGTACGAGGTGTGGGTGGCCTCGTCCCATTCGAAGAAGTTGGTGTTGTTGATGAAGTTTTTGACCAGAAAATACTTGGCGTCGGCGGTGAAAGGCGCGGTCTCCTCGATCTCGTTCAACGAGGCGATCGAGGAGCCGAGAATATGGAAGACGACGAAAGTGATTTGTCCCTTCTTCACCGCCTCGAGAAAGCCGATATCGCGCAATGCCCGCAGCGTCGGCGACAAGAGCCCGGCGCGCACGTCGACCACCGTGACAGTGGCGTCGGTGGTCGAAAGCGTATCGATAATCCGCATCTGGTCGGCCACCGCGGTGGCATCGACGATTTCGCTGACTTCGGGATGGAAGCGCTTGAGCGTGCCTCTCGGCGTTTCCGAATCGAACGCACGGGTCGGGACGTGATGCGCGGTAAAATAGTCGAGCAGGGTGCGGGCAATCGTGGTCTTGCCTACGCCGCCCTTGTCGGCACCGACCAAAATCAAAGCTGGTTTAGCCATGATCGACCCCTCATTGACGCCTCAGGCGCCCATAAGACCCGTTCTGGCCGGCCTCGCAATCCAAAAGAAGATAGCAGAGCCGAAGACAGCAGGCTCGTTGAGCGCGTCGCGTCTCCATCCTCAAGTTTTTGTTCTACACAGCCGCGGCACGGTTTGGAAGCCTCATCGGCGCGCGGTTGTTGACGGAATCGATTTAGCCCCGATTTGCGAATTGTTTTCGTTGATTCGGCCGCCGGCGGTGAACCGGTCAGGCGCCGCGATGCGGCCCCCAGGGACCCTGCGACGCATCCCCCGGCGATGATTCGGAGGACGGCACCGAGGTCGGTTGCGACGGTGATTCGGTCGCCGGCTCAGACCACGGTCCGGGCGCGTCGGAAGTCGCTCCGGGCGAGGATTCGGAGCCCCACGGACCGACCGATGCGCCGGCGGCCGACGCTCGATCGTCGATTACGCCGTCTTCCGGCGCCGGAAGGGCGATCGGACCCGGGTCATGGCCGCCGGCGAACTTGACCAGGGCCGCGACGCGGCTGTCGACGGTCGGATGAGTGTCGAACAACTCGCCAAAACCCTCGCGCGGATTGTCGACGCACATTTCCATCACCGCGGAGGTCGCGCGCTTAAGCTCGCCGCGGCCCTCGATCTTGCGCAACGCCGAAATCATGGCATCGGGATTTTTCGTAAGCTCCACCGAACCGGCGTCGGCCAGGTATTCGCGCGAGCGCGATAAAGCGAGCCGAATGACGAATGACAGAACATAGGCGACGACCAGCAGGCCCACGCCGATCAGGATTGCGAGACCCGCACCGCCGCCGTTGCGGCGCTCGGATCGCGAGCCGCCAAAGCCGATGCTGTTATAAAACCAAAGCCGAAAGATAAGCTCGACGAAGAACGAAACCGCGCCGGCGATGACGACGGCGATGACCATCATGCGAACGTCGCCGTTGCGGATATGCGTCAATTCATGACCGAGGACGGCTTCGATTTCCGCGTCGTCAAGCTGCCGCAGCAAGCCCGTGGTGACGGTGATCGAGTACTGCTTCGGGTTCATTCCGGCGGCGAAAGCGTTGAGCGCCTCGGAATCCATTACTTTCAGCTTCGGCGCAGGAATGCCGCGCGAAATGCAGAGATTTTCCAGGAGATTGTAGAGTCGCGGCTCATCGCGCCGCTGCACTTCGCGACCGCCGGTGAGCGCGTCGATCATGTCCTGATGGAAGTAATAGGCGATGACGATCCACAGCGCGGCACCGACGGTGGCGAACGGCGCGGCTTTGAGGAAATCGACCCAGGCGAGCTGCAGCAGCGTATTGAGATCGGCGTTGATCGAAAGTCCCTCGGCAACCAGCGCCCCGGCATAGACCAGCACATAGACGAGAACAAACAGCCCGGCGAGCAGGACGATCGAACGCCGGCGGTTCGACTGGATATGGCTGTAGAGACCATAAGCGGCCATGATTACCATCGTGTCGTTCCGGGGCACGGCCAAAGGCCGCGAGCCCGGAACCCATAATCACCGAACGTAAGGTCCTCGACGATCCGAGTCATGATTTATAGACGATGGCTATGGATTCGGGGCTCCTCGCTCCGCCCGGACCCGCAATGGTGACGCTAGAACTTCACCGCCGGTGCCGCCGTTTCCGCCTGGCGGTCCGCGCCGAGATCGAAGTAATCCTTCTGCGCGAAGCCAAATGCGCCGGCGAACAAAGCCGCCGGGAAGCGCTGAATGCCGGCGTTGTATTCCTGCACCGCATTGTTGAAGAAGCGCCGCGAGGCCGCGATCTTGTTCTCGAGATCCGTCAGCTCCGCCTGTAATTGCTGGAAACTCTCGTTGGCCTTGAGGTTTGGATAGGCTTCGGAGAGTGCGAACAATTGCCGCAAAGCGCCGGAGAGCACGTTTTCGGCCGCCGCCTGCTGCGCCGGGCCCTGCGCCGTCACTGCCGCATTGCGCGCCTTGACGACTTCGTCGAGCGTGCCGCGCTCATGCGCGGCATAGCCTTTGACCGTCTCGACCAGGTTGGGAATGAGATCGTGGCGTTGCCTAAGCTGCACGTCGATGTCGGCAAAGGCCTCATTGACGCGCTGCCGCATGGAAATGAGGCCGTTATAGACGGTGATCGCCCACAAAACGACGACGACGATCACGGCAAGAACGATAATGGCCGAAGTGGACATTATGGGCTCCTTCGAATGGACGGTTGGCAATAATTCGACCACGCAGCCGGTGTTACGGCCGCCTCTGGGCGATAGATAGTCGCAGGATAGGAGGAGCGCGAGCACCCCGCCGGGGCGGATCGCCCCACCCCGTAATGCGGCCGGTTGCGCCGTTAACGTTAGCTCGGGATCGACATCGCCTGGACGTGGCGCGTCGTTTAAGGGTTAACCGCAATATCCAACAGGCGGGCGCAAATGTCCGAGCAGTCCCTCGACTCTCTGCCGTCAGACCTCAGCAGCGACGATGCCGAATTGCTCGAAGCAGCCGGTTCCGCGCCGCCGCGTCGGCGTGCCACGGATAAGTTTGCCGAAGATAGCGGCGCGCTGACGCGGTTTGAGCAGGAGCAGCTGGCGCGCGAATTTATCGATATCGAACGTGCCAGCGCTGCGCTGCGATTGGGCGAACCGGCACTGCGATCTTGGATCAAGCCGGCGACACCGCCGGCGCCCAATAAGCCACGGCCGTTATGGCTCCTGATCGCCGTCTTGTGGCTGTCGACGGCGATCGTCACCGTCGGCGCCCTTGCCGCGATCGCGTCGCTGGCGGGATAGATCCACCCACGGGGTGGGCAATTAGCCGCTCGGCGGTTGTCGCATGAGCCTCGCGCGCAGCAATCTTGCCCAGGCGTACTATCGCGAGGGTGCGCGAGTGAGCCTGCAAATCAATAAGCGTTGCGGTAAGCGGCCGGGGACAAGAGCGTCCGGGCGATGATTTTCAGGTCGAACCAAAGCGACCAATTGTCGATATAGACCAGGTCATATTCGACACGCTTCCTGATTTTCTCCTCGGTGTCGATCTCGCCGCGATAGCCGTTGATCTGCGCCCAGCCCGTGATGCCGGGTTTTACGTTGTGGCGGCGCGCATACAGCGAAATTCGTCGCTCGTACTCGTGATCGTGCGACAGCGCGTGCGGCCGCGGTCCGACGAGCGACATGTCCCCCGTCAGCACATTGAACAGCTGCGGGATCTCGTCGATGTTCCAGCGCCGCAGCCAGCGCCCGATCCCGGTCAAACGCGGGTCGTCGCGCGTCGTCTGGGGAACCACGGTGCCGTCTTCCAGCGTCCGCATGGTACGGAATTTTATGATGCGGAAGGGCTGTTGATTAAAGCCGTAGCGGCGCTGCACGAAGAAAACCGGTCCCGGGCTGTCGAGCTTGATAAGGATCGCGACGATCAGGATCAGCGGAGTAAGCGCCAACAGAGCAAGCGATCCGAACAGCAGATCGAAAAGCCGTTTCTGCACCACCTCGACTTGCGACAGCGGCAGGCGCTTCAGTTGCAGACTCGCCAACGGTCCGACCTTGGCCAGCTCGACTTCGTCGAACTTGTGCAGGATCCGCTCGGGCCCGAGATGAATCTCGACCGGCAGCGCCAAGAAAGTCTTGGCGCAGCGGTCGATGATCTCGGTTGCCGACCACGGCAGCAACAAATAAATCGCATCGGGCTCGAGACTGCGCACGCTGGCGACCGCCTCGGCGAGGTCGCGCTCGAGCACGGCGCTCCGGGTTTCGGCCGAGGCCGTAGCCGGGACCGGGGTGAGAAAGCGGCAGCCGACGATGTTGAGCCCCAGCGTCCACGGCTCGTAATGCTGGACAAAGGCGCCGATATGCGCGCCGGTGCCGATCAGGCAAATGCGCTGCGCCGAAATCAACCCGGCGGAGCGCGCCAGCGCGGTGACGCGCACGATGGCGAAGCGCGATATCAGCAGGCCGCCAAGCGTGGCGAAATAGAACAACACGATCCAGCCGCGTGAATAGCTGACGCTGACCTGCGCCATAAAGCCGAGCATCAGCAGGCAAATGAGCGTGACGTTCCATAATTGGATAGTGCGCCTGGCATGCGGCTTGAAAGCGAAAAAATTCGGCAGCCGGTATTCGCCGCGGAACACGTTGGAAATGGTGAAAATGCTTGCCGCCAGACCGCCCACCTGGATATCGGACGAAATGCTGCCGATGTCGCCGTAGGCAATGCTGTAATAGACGATCCCGGTGAGGCACGACATGGCCACGATCAAAGCCACGTCGATGAGGAAAATGGCGCTGGAAAAAGTGCCGCTCGAAAGCACCGCCCAAGCGCGCAACGCTCGGCTCGTTTCCGGCGGGGAGGCCAGCGTGTAACTGGGCTGGACGTTCATCAGCGCGGCCGCTTCGCTGTTGCGTTTTGGCGAACGCATCCCGCCGCTGCCCCGGAATGGGACAGCGCGAAAGCGCGTGATGAATTCTCGCCAGAACCATGCCAAGGATCGAGCCGAGGGTGGCGCGGGGGATCCTGCCATGCGCGGACGGCCGAGACGCGCCGCGCGATCGGCGTGTTAAGATTAATCGGCTGGCCAGCGGTGGCTCAAAACGAACGCGGGGAGGAACATGCAGGGCAAGATCGCACTCGAAGAACATTTCGCCATCCCGGAAACTGCCGAGGATTCTATGGGCTACTTTCCGGAGCCGGTGCGGCGCGAAGTGAGAGAGCGCAATGCCGACATTCACGGCCGGCGGCTTGCCCTGATGGACGAGCACGGCATCGAGATGATGATCCTGTCGCTCAACGCGCCCGCGGTGCAGGCCATTCCCGACACGGCGCGCGCCGCCGAAGTCGCACGCAAGGCCAACGACTACTTGGCCGAGCAGGTGCGCAAACGGCCCGACCGCTTTCAGGGTCTTGCGGCGCTGGCGATGCAGGACCCCGACGGCGCGGCGCGCGAGCTCGAACGCTGCGTCAAGGAGCTTGGATTTCGCGGCGCGCTGGTCAACGGCTTTTCGCAGGTCGGCGACGCGGAAACGGTGGTCTATTACGACCTGCCGCAATACCGGCCGTTCTGGGCGACCGTCGAGCGGCTTGACGTGCCGTTCTATCTGCACCCGCGCAATCCCATTCCGCGCGACGCCAAAATCTACGAGGGCCACGGTTGGCTCATGGGCCCGATCTGGGCGTTCGGCCACGAGACCGCGGTCCATGCGCTACGCCTGATGGGCTCCGGCCTGTTCGACGCACATCCGCGGCTCAACATCATTATCGGCCACTTAGGCGAAATGCTGCCCTACGAAATGTGGCGCATCGACAATGCCAATGGCTGGATCGAGAGCCGGAATAACTATCCGGCTAAGCAGCGCATGCGCGATTACTTCTGCGCCAATTTCCACATAACGACGTCGGGTAATTTCCACACCCAGGCGCTGATCGACGCCATGCTGGTGATGGGCTCGGACCGCATCATGTTTTCGGCCGACTGGCCGTTCGAGAATATCGACCACGCCGCGCGCTGGTTCGACGCCTGCCCGATCAGCGAGCCGGACCGGCGCAAGATCGGACGTGACAATGCGGTGAAGCTTTTCAAGCTTGGCGGTGACTGAACGGGAGAGCGAGAAGGGTGCCCGCCGACCGGCTGCAAGCTTGGCGCAGCGCTTCATGGCGTCTTAGCTTCGATCCGGCGAAGGCCCTGGACCAAAGCCGAAAATGGATTAAATACTGGGGGTGCATTGTCGGTCATCCAGCGCGTCGCTTCGTGCCGGACAACAGAGCCCCGTGGGAGCAAATATGGCCAAGGCCCAGCATGATCCGGACAAGGAACGGGTGTTCGTCCGCCCCATCACCGGCGCTTACAGTCTCACCGACGAACTCAAGCGGCTGCGTTCGCAGCCGCGCGTGATCAAAGGCAAGGAGACAAAGCTCGACGGCGGCCCGCAGCATTTCAGCCGCCATTACGTGGAGCCGGAGGATGGCTTGTGCCAGACGCTGCACATCCACCTTGAGGAATATGCTCCGGGCGGCACGACGCAGAAGCACGGGCACGTCAACGAGGCGGCATTTTATATTCTCGACGGCGCCGGCTACGAGATTCACGACGGCGTGCGTTACGACTGGAAGGCCGGCGACGTCGCCATTGTGCACAACAATTGCGTCCACCAGCACACCAATGCCAGCGCGCGCGAGCCCGCCCGCGCCTTGGTCATCAAGACCAAGCCGATGTACCTGTTCATGAACATGCTGTTCCAGCATACCGTGATCAAGCGGCCCAAAACTCCGTCGCCGACCCAAGGCAACTTCGTGCCGCGTGATTACGAGGAGGATTTCAACCATCCCTCCGACAAGGTCGAGGAAGAGGTCTGAAAATGGCGTGGGACGAAGCGAAAGTCTGGCTCGCCGGCGCCGCCAACAAAAAGCTCTATCAGGACCTGCTCGATGACGCGACGACGCGACCGTCGCGCGTCGCATTCCGCAAGAAGATCGTGCACCCCGACGAGATGCCGTGGGAAATGTCGCGGCAAGGGTTGCTCAAGCACCTCCTCAACGAGCAGATGAACACCCGCATGGAAACGGTCGATGCCTACATGCAGGTCATCCCGCCCGGCAGCCGCTCCGGCAAGCATCGGCATCTCGCGGAAGAATGCCTCTACGTGGTCGAGGGTTTCGGCTACGACCTGCATCAGGACTGCGATGTCGAGATCACCGACACCTACGAGTGGAAGCCGCAGGACGAGATCAAGCGCTACGAATGGGAAGCCGGCGACGTCATCTATGTGCCGCCCTGCACCATTCATCAGCACTTCAACGGCGATCCGGCGCGCCCGGCGCGGCTCATCTCTTGCACCAACCGCATCTATAAAAATTCCGGCCTCAACGACCTCACGCAGATCGAGGATGCGCCGGAATACGACCCTAACGTCGTTCTCACTGCGGAGCTGGTGCGGACATATCTCGCCGCCTAGAGCGGTTCATGGATTGACGGAAGCATAACCGGCATTGGCGAAGTAGTTGGTGCATTCGCTGGGCTGAATGGTTGAGACCAAGTCTCCGACGTAGCGCCATGTTTCGTCGATCGAGC
>Ga0070731_10001446_pt1 | contig 24515 bp, 25 predicted proteins | sample Coa_R1_2_FD_66448 | JGI IMG/M metagenome (GOLD analysis project Ga0070731, IMG submission 66448) | Surface soil microbial communities from Centralia Pennsylvania, which are recovering from an underground coalmine fire - Coalmine... | ecosystem: Environmental > Terrestrial > Soil > Unclassified ... | reverse complement strand
GCGACGAGCCCCTGGCTGTCGAGGAGCGGCGGGTGGACCCGCCCGGCTGCCGTCCGGACAGCCTCCAGAGCGCGTCCCACCTCGATCCGCACCTCGTCGAGGAGGTCAGCCGCCGACGAAGGATCCTCGTGGACGCAGCGGCGGGCGAGCTGGACTTCGACCGCGATGGCGACGAGCTGCTGCTGGACGCCGTCGTGCAGTGCGCGCTCGATCGCACGGCGCTCGTCGTCGTCTGCGAGGAGGAACGCCTGCAGCCGGTCCACGACGGGGTTCTCCGCCTTCCGGCGCTCGGCGTCAAGGGGGCCACCACGGTGCGAAACCGTCGCGGCAGCCCCCGGCGACTCGCCAGGCGCCACGGTGGGTTCGCCGGCACCTCCTCCCTAGCGTCGCACGAAGTCACACGACCCAGCATCAGGAGGAGGAGGAGCCATGTTCAGGATTCATTCCAAGCGGATCGCCGTGCTCGCGACCGTTATCGCGGCCGCCGCCACGGCGACGCTTTCGACCGCGGCGGCGAAGCCGGCCGCGATTCCCGCCGACGCGGTTCTGATGTGGAACACGAACGCCGTCAACGCCGTACGGGCGTCCTCGCCGTCGAAGTTCCAGGTCGAGGGCCTGATCTACATGTCGTACGTCCAGGCTGCGGTGTACGACGCGGTTACGAAGATCGACGGGCGCTATCAGCCGTATCACGACTTCTCGTTCACCGCTGCTCCCGGCGCCTCGGTTCAGGCGGCGGTGGCGGCGGCGACGCGGACGATCCTCGACAACTACTTGCCCGACCAGCAGGCGACGGTGGACGCGGAGTACAACACGTACATCGCGGCGCTGACCGGAGACGTCGCCGACGGCGTCGCGGTCGGCAATGCGGCCGCACAGGACATCATCGCGCTCCGGACCGGCGACGGGCGCAATGCCGCGACTCCGGTGTACGGGACGATCGGCCCGATCCTGCCCGGCCAGTGGCAGCTGTACGCGCCGGGGCAGACGGCGCAGACGCCGTGGGTCGCGACGATGCGTCCGTTCATGCTCCAGCAGGCGTCGCAGTTCCGCGTCGGCCCGCCGCCGGCGCTGACGAGCCGCCAGTACGCGAAGGACCTCAACGAGACCGAGGCCTACGGCGCGCTGAACAGCACCGTGCGCACGCCGGCCGAGACCGCGACCGCGTACTTCTGGAACGCGAACGTGATCAACCAGTGGAACCAGACCATGCAGAACGTCGTCACGCAGCGCGGCATGGACATCGACGCCGCCGCGCATCTCTTCGCGATGGGCGATCTCGTCACCACCGACGCCGGCATCGCCTGCTTCGACTCGAAGTACTTCTACCTCGGCTGGCGTCCCGTCACCGCCATCCAGAACGCCGACAAGGATGGCAATCCGCAGACGACCGCAGACCCCTCGTGGCAGCCGCTTCTGCCGACCCCGACGCATCCGGAGTACCCGGCCGCGCACGGCTGCCTCACGGCCGCGTTCACCGACGCGATGGCCGCGGCGCTCGGCACCAATCGCATCGACATCACCATCCCCGGAGCAACGAACGGCGGCTCAACCCTCGCCACGAGTCGCCACTACAACACAGTTCAGGACGTCCAGCGCGAGCTCCCTGACGCCCGTGTCTGGATCGGGTTCCACTTCCGCAACTCCGTCGAGCAAGGCGAGCAGCTCGGCAACGACGTCGCCGCCTGGACGCTCCAGCGGAACTTCCGGGCAGTCTCGAAGCGCTCTTCACGCTGATGCACTCTGGGTGGCCCGCCTCGTGCGGGCCACCCACCCTCCGCACTAGAGTCGGACCGTGGCCACCTTCCGCTACGTCGTCTGCGACGTCTTCACCGACGTCCCGCTCGCAGGCAACCAGCTCGCGGTGTTCACCGACGCGCGCGACATCGCCGAGGCGCAGCTGCAGAAGCTCGCGCGGGAGATGAACTTCTCCGAGACGGTCTTCGTGTATCCGCCGGCCGGTGACGGGCACGTGCGGATCCGCATCTTCACGCCGGCCGAGGAGCTTCCGTTCGCCGGCCATCCGGTCCTCGGGAGCGCCTTCGTCCTCGGCGGCCCGCTTCAGCTCGCGGAGATCCGGCTCGAGACCGGGGCAGGGATCGTGCCCGTGCGTCTCGAGCGCGAGGGTGCGCGCATCGTGTTCGGCTGGATGCAGCAGCCGGTCGCGACGTGGGAGCCGTTCGGGCGCCGGGAGGAGCTGCTTGCAGCACTCGGTGCGGTCGCGACCGACCTTCCGTTCGAGCTCTACCGGCAGGGCCCCGGTCACGTCATGGTCGAGCTCCGATCTCCGGATGAGGTCGCGGCTCTGACACCGGACGGCGGCGCCGTCGCGCGGCTGATGTCCGAGGGCGTCGACTGCTTCGCACGCGACGGCAGCCGGTGGAAGTCGCGCGTCTTCGTCCCCGGCGTCGGCGTGGACGAGGATCCGGCGACCGGCTCGGCGGCGGGCCCGCTCGCGCTCCACCTTGCGCGACACGACCGGATCGGATTCGGCGACGAGATCGAGATCGTGCAGGGCGCGGAGATCGGCAGGCCGTCGACGCTGTACGCCGTCGCGCACGCGCCCGACCGCATCGAGGTCGGAGGTTCCGCCGTCGTCGTCGCGCGCGGCCAGTTCCGGCTCTAGTCGATCCAGGCCACCGCCGAGATGTCGGGCAGCTCGGGGGCGAGCGCGCGCCAGAAGACGCCGCCGTTCGCCGAGAGATAGAGCCGGTTGCGCGCGGCGTAGAGGATCCGGTCGGGATCGTCCTCGGCGACTGCGACGGCGAAGCCGGCGGGAAGGCCCCCGCCCGCCTCGCGCCACGTCGCGCCTGCGTCGTTCGACACGGCGAGCGGCGGGCGGCGCTCGACGACGGCGACGATCGTCGCGCCGGCGCCTGCGGTCGCGACCACGCGCGGCAGGTCGACGCGCGGCGCCTCCGCGGCGGGAAGCGCGCTCCCCGGTCCGAGGATCGTCTCCTCCTCGACGTCGACGAGGAGGATGCCGTCCACCGTCTCGACGGCGGCGATCACCGCAGCAGCGCCGACACGAGCGCGGCCGCCCGCTGCGCCGCGTCCTCGGGACCGGCACCCTGCGCACGCGAGACGAGATACGCGGCCGCGAACATGTCACCGGCGCCCGTAGGGTCGCGGTCGACGCGCTGTGCGCCGATGTAGACGCCGTTCACGGTCGCGCCCCGCGCGCCGTGGGTCACAATCACCTCCGGAACGCCGACGTCGCCGACGATCGCGGCCTCTTCGTCGGAGAGCTTCAACATCGAGACGTGGTCGAGCTGCGAGCGGTCGAAGTCGTCATCGAGTCGCAGGGGTCCCGTGGCCGGAACCCGCACGAGCCCGTGCGCGTCGAGGAGGACGGTTCGGCCGTCTGCGATCCAGGCGAGGTCGATCTCTCCGCGGAGCACCGGCCCGACGTGCACCCACTCGATCCCTTCGAGTCGCAGCTCCTCCCCGCGCCACGGGTCGCCGACGGCCTCGACCGTCATCGTGCGCACGCCGTCGGCGTCGTACGAGAACGAGAACGCCGTCGTCTCCGCGCCGACGACGAGCTCGAAGGGCAGCCCGAGTGTGTTCAGATGCCGGGTGAACTCCGCCGCGTCCGCCTCGCCGCACTTCGCGACGATGCGGGCGCCGACGTCGAGCGCGCGCAGCGCGCGGCCCGCATGCCACGGCGGCCCGCCGATCCGCGGCGGCCCGCCCGCGACGAGGTCACGCGAGAGCTGTCCGACGACGGCGAGCTGCACCGACCACCGACCTGAGCACGAACGTGAGCACGAACGCCGCCGCGAAGCTCGGCAGCGATGCGGTGAAGCTCACGCTCTGGGGATGCGTGTGCGCGACGAGCCGCGTCCACCACGACGGCCCGACGGGCGAGAGCCACTGGTACAGGCCGAAGCCGGCGAGCCACGCGGCGAGCGCGGCCGGCCGCCACTCGACGTCGTTGAACACGTGCGCAGCCGAGTAGTGGCCGCGCTTCATCGCCCAGTCGGCGACGAGCACGCCGAAGAGCGGCACGAAGAACGAGCCGAGCAGGTAGAGGAAGTCCTGATAGTTGCCGAGGTTGAGCGCGAGCGCGAGCCCGGTCGCCGTGGCGGAGACCAGCGTGATGAGCAGGCGCTGCGACAGACGCGGCAGGAAGTTCTGCAGCGAGACGGCGGTCGAGTAGATGTCGGCGAACGCTTTCTCGCTCTCGTCGATCGTGATCGCCGCGAGCGCGACGAATGCGACCCCGCCCGCGGCGGCGACCGCCGCAGGAAGTGCCTGCGCGTCGGACACACCGCGCGCGAGGACGATGAGGACACCGAGGCCGATGCACCAGATCGTCGGCACGAAGTAGCCGATCCCGGCGCCGAGCGCGGCCCCTCGGCGGGTCCCGGCGAACCGCGTGTAGTCGGCGGCGAGGGGCGTCCACGAGACGACGCTGCCGATGACGAGGTCGACCGCCTGCCCGAACGACGGGAAGCCGCCCTTGCCGTGCTGCGCCCAGAACGCGTGCAGGTGCGACTTCGAGATTGCCCAGTACGTGAGGTAGATCATCGCGAAGAGCAGCGCCCACGACGCGAACTTCCGCAGGTAGCGGCGGACGAAGCCGATCGGCCCGAGGATGCCGAGGGCCCAGCTGAGGACCCCGAACGCGATCGTCCAGAGCCACTTGCCCTGCCAGTGGAAGAGATGCTGCGAGAGCGCGCCGGCGGCGGTGGCGATGATGATCAGCTCGAACGTCGACCAGCCGACGTTCTGGGCGACGTTCAGCGCGGTCGGCAGGTACGAGCCGCTGCGGCCGAGCGGCGCGCGGAGCAGCACCATCCCCGGCACGCGCGCATCCGCGCCGATGAGAGCCGCGACCGCGAGGAGGGCGTTCCCGGCGAGGGCGCCCACGAGGATGGCGAGCAGCGCGTCGCGCAGCGAGAGCGCCGGCACGAGCAGCGCGCCGATGACGATGACGAGGAGGGAGACCGACAGGTTCCCCCACAGGAGCGTCGAGTCGAGCCCGCTGAGCACGTGCAGCCGCTCGGGTACGGGGTCGACGCCCCAGCTCGGGGTTGCCTCGTGCATCCGGGGTAGGCTACGCACTCGATGAAGCGGCTCGCGCTGATCGGCGTCGCCGGTGTCCTCCTCGCGGGCTGCGGTGGAAGCGGCCGCTTGTCGCAGTCCGCGTACGAGCAGAAGCTCCAGTCCGACGGCAAGAAGGTGCAGACGTCGGTCACGGCTCTGACGAAGACGCCGCCGACGAGCCTCGCCGATTTCGCGAAGAAGATCGACGCTGCCGAGACGGCGGTGAAGAGCGCGGCAGACGATCTCGACTCGCTCAAGCCGCCCTCCGACGCATCCGCAGACAACGACGCGATCGTCGCGGCGCTGCGGCGTATCCAGAAGGGGCTCGAGCAGGTCAAGTCCAACCCGACGAGTGCCCAGACGATCGTCGCGGCGATCGAGCGCTCACCGGAGCTGAAGGCCGCCGAGAAGGCGACCGCCGACCTGAAGAAGAAGGGCTACAAGGTCGGCGTCATCGGCGCGCCCTAGCGTTCTCGACCTTCTCCGCCAGAAGCTTGCCGAGGGCGTGGTCGGCCTCTTCGAGGGCGTACGCGTCCTGCTCCATATTGAGCCGCAGCAGTCGTACCGCGTCGCCGTCGACGCCGAGCGCGAGCGCCGCACGGACGAGGAGCTCGTACGACGCGAGCATCCGATGCTCGACCCGCAGGATCTCGGCCAGGATCTCGAGGTCGCCGCTCGGCAGCTCCGCCCTTCCCGCGAGCGCCCGGACGCGCCGCAGGTTGGCGACGCGCTCCTTCGTCTGGAGCTGGTGCCGGTCGAGCGCAGCGCGAAGCCCGTCGGCGCGCACCCGCTGCCGCAGGTCAGGCAGGACTTCGTGCTGGAGCCGCTGCTCGAGCTCGAGCAGCGCCTCCAGCTCGCGCATGAAGAGATCGCTCACGTTCGCGCGAGGCGGGCCTCCGCCTCGGCCTCGTGCTGGTCGTGCGCGACGCGCTCGCCCTCGCGCAGCTCCTCGCAGACGCGGTACGCGATCGCGGCGACGACGAGCGGGAGGACGAAGACGAGCACGCGGTAGACGTCGATCTGCTTCGCGTAGGACACGTCGAGCCACACGTCGACGCGATCCGAGGACCCGGCGATGAAGACGAGCAGCACCCACGCCGCCATGCCGACGCCGATCGCCGTCCGCAGGGGATTGTCGCGCGGGCGCTCGAGCAGGTTGTGGTACGCGGTGTCGCCCGTCACCTTCCGCTCGATCCACGGCCACAGGTAGAGGAACCCGAAGACGACGAGCGGGAATGCGGCGCCGCCCCAGAACGGGTTCGGGACGAGCGTGTACTTCCCGATGACGACGTCGAAGCCCGGCATGAGGCGCAGGCCGCCGATGAGCCAGCCGAGATACCAGTCCGGCTGCGCGCCGTTCGTCGACAAGTACGTGTGATACGGCCCCCAGAGCCAGATCGGGTTGATCTGCACGAGCCCGCCGAGCAGGAAGAGGACGCCGGCCGTGCCGAACAGGAGGCCGAGCGAGCGCGGCGCCTGGCCCGGCCACGTCGGCACGCCGCGGACGGCGTGCTCCGAGGTGGAGCTCGTCGTTCGGAACTGCGTGTGGTGGCGCAGGGCGACGAGCAGCAGGTGCGCCGTCAGCAGCACGCCGATGAGGATCGGGAACAGGAGCACGTGCGCGATGTACATGCGCGGCCAGAGAGCGGCCTGCCCGGGGAACGGCCCGTGGAAGAGCCAGGCCATCAGGTTCGCGCCGACGAACGGCAGCGAGAGCCCGACGGAGTACCCGATCGCGAGTCCCATGCCGGAGAGGAGGTCGTCGACCATCGAGTAGCCCATGTACGCCTCGAGCAGAGCGAGCATGAGCATCGTGACGCCGATGAAGTAGATGAGCCCGCGCGGCTTGCGATACGCGCCGGTGAAGAAGATTCTGAACAGGTGGAGGACGATGGCGGCGACGAACACGTTCGCCGCCCAGTGGTGCGTCTGGCGGATGAGCAGGCCCGCCTTCACCGACGTCGAGATGTTCACGACCGACGCATACGCCTCGCTCATGTGCTGGCCCCGGAGCGGCGCGTACGAACCGTGATAGACGACCTGGTGCGTCGAGTCGACGAAGAAGAACGTCAGGTAGATCCCGGTCGCGACGAGGACCATGAACGCGTACAGCGCCACCTCGCCGAGCAGGAACGACCAGTGGTCGGGGAAGAGGTACCGCAGCGTCTTCCGCAGGAGCGGCGTCGACGCGGTGCGCGTGTCGAGGAACCGGACGGCGCGCCGGATCATGGGTTCGGCTTCCAGATGCGGGTGCCCCACCAGCCGGGGCCGACCTCGCCGTCGAAGTTGCCGGCTGCACGCAGGAAGCCCTTCCCGTCGATCGTCAGCGGCAGCATCGGCAGCGGCCGACCGGCCGGCCCGAACACGACGCTGCCGCCGTCGGCGACGTCGAAGGTCGAGTAGTGGCACGGACAGACGAGTGCGGGGCGTGGCTCGTCCGGCTGGAACAGCGGCGTCCGGTAGAGCGAGATCGCGCAGCCCGCGTGCGTGCAGATCTTCGAGTACGCGAGGATGCCGGCGGCGTCGTAGCCGTGGAGCCGCGGGGGGAGCCGCAACTGGTCGAGCGGGAGCCGCACGAGCACGACGGGCGCACCGAGCTCCTCGCGCGCGTCGAGGCTGAGCCCCTCCGGGAAGGCGGTGTAGAAGTCCTTCTCCTCGATGTCCGATGCTCGATACGGACGGAAGTCCTCGTCGACGAGGCGCACGCCCTTGCGCCACGGCGTCCCTCGGAAGTACTTCGTCTGGAAGAGCGGGCCGAACGAGAGCGCGGGCGTGATCGCCGCGAGGCCGAGCGTTCCGCCGGCGGCGCCGAGGCCGAGCTTGAAGAAGCGCTTCCGCGTGATGCGGTCCCCCGACTCCTCGACGAGCTTCGCGACGAGCTCCTGCTCGTACGGATGCTCGCGGGGCGGATACGGCTCGACGAGCTCCTCGGTGACGATCAGCCGGTGCGCGACGATGATGAGCGCAGCCGCGAGGCAGAGGAGGCTGAGGCCGATCGTCGCGCCGAGGAGCTGCGTGTGGTCCGGAAGCGAGTCGACGGCGTAGACGACGATGAAGCCGACCGCGAACACCGCGGTGAGGAAGAGCAGGGCGAGCACGAGGCTCTCAGCGCCGAGGTCGGACGGGAGCTTCGGGACGATGCGCTCGGCGTCCTTCGACGGCCTTCGCCGGCGGCGCCTGCGTCCGAGCGCGAGCACGACGGCCGAGACGATCGCGTCGAGTGCCCTACGCATGCTTCAGCTTCTTCCCTATCGCCATGCACAACCCGACGAGCACGACCACGGCGATGAACCACGTCACGAGCCCCTCCGGCACGGGGCCGATCTCGCCGATCCCCCAGCCGCCGCGGTTGTCGGGGTGCTTCGCCCAGTCGACATAGCGGACGATCGAGTCGAGCTGCCGGTCGCTGATCGCCCGCTTCGAGAAACGCGGCATGACGTACGGCCCGATGCGGACCGCCTCTGCGATCTGGACGTCGGTCGCGTCCTCGAGCGGCGGTGGGAGCGCTCCCGTCACGACGCCCCCCTGCGCGACGACCTGATGGCAGCCGGCGCAGTGTTCCGTGAAGAGCTGAAGTCCCTGCGACAGGTTCCCCTTCTGCGGGTGCGGCGTCGGGACGGGAGGGCCCTTGCCGAGCGAGGCGACGTAGGCGACGAGCGCGCGGATCTGACCCTCCGTGAACAGCACGCGCGAACGGCGCGGCTGGAGGCCGACCTTGTGCAGCGGCATGTAGCCGGTGCGAAGGTAGAAGTCGGCGGCGAGCGCGCCGACGCCGCGCAACGACGGGGCAACCGCTTGTTGCTGCTGCTGATTGCGCTGCTCCGCTGCGCCGATCGTGCGCGGCGTGGTTGTGCCTTCGCCGTTGGCCCTGTGGCACGAGAGGCAGTACTGACCGTACAGCGCATCGCCCTGCCGCACGAGCCCGCCGGGCTTCGCCGCGACGCCGACGAGGAGGAGTGAAGCACCGACGAGCGCCGCGAGCTTCACGACTGGCGGCACGCGATGTCGACGATGGAGGCGATCCCGTCGAGGAGCACGATGACGAGGAAGAGGACGTTCGTGCACATGGACGCGATCGAGATGAGCTGGATGCGGCCGAGCGGCGGCGGGCTGTCGTAGTCGCCCTGCGCCCGGGTCGCGCGATAGGCGACGATCGCCGCGCCCTCCGAGAGGAGGATCAGGAGGCCGGCGACGACGAGGAGAACGATCTGCCACTCCGTGTTCGACACGCCCCATGTCTTGTTCGCCTCGCTGCAGCTCACCTGCGAGATCCCCTGTCCGATCGCGTGCTGAGCGATCCATGTGAGCGGCGCGACGAGCAGGCCGATCCACTGCAGGAAGGCGGCGCGCCTCATACGACGTTCACCGAGGTGAGCGTCCCGATGACGATCACGGTGAGGAGGTTGACGAAGTGCCAGTACCACGCGATCGCGACGGTGGCGTTGAGGCGGTACATGGTCAGGCCGCGTACGAGCTTCAAGAGCAGCCAGAGCTCGAGGAGGAGGCCGATGAAGACGTGCGCGTGGTCGGCCCCGAGCAGGAGAAAGTAGATCGACGAGTACGCGTCCCGCGTCATGGCCGTGCGGTGGAGCTCGTCCATGTAGTCCGCGAGCTCGTACGCGAGGTAGCCGGACTGCACGACGAAGGCGAGCAGGAGCCAGAGGCGCGTCGCCGTGAGCCTGCCGGCGCGAACGGCGAGCGAGGCGAGCTGCATCGGCACGCTCGTCGTGAGCAGCACTCCCGCCATCGCCATCGGCACGACGACCTTCGGATCGGGGATCCCCGCCGGCGGCCAGTGCGGCGCGCGCAGGCGCAGGTACCAGTAGGTGGCGACGAAGGAGCCCATGAGGGTCCCCTCGCTCGCGATGAGCATGAGCATCCCCCACCAACCGGCGGGGAAGCCGATGCGCTCGGCGGCGGCGCGCGCGACAGCCCGCGCGTTCCGAGCCTGCGTCGTTCTCGGGACGGCGAGCTCGCTCATGCCTCCTGTGGCTCCTTCCAGTGCCAGCCGCCGAGCGAGACGAGGCAGAGGAGAGCGAAGATCGCGGCGAGCCCGATCTTGCCGATCACGAGCCCGGTGAAGACCATCGCGAGGCAGAACGCGAGGATTGGCGGCCACGGCGACGAGTGCGGCATCTCGACGATCTCGGAGAACCTGCCGTCCGCGACGCTCGACACGGCAGTCTCGTGCCCCTGGTCGAGCACCATCGCGCCGTCGGCGAGGTTGCGCGCGTCGCGCTCGCGGTCCGCGACGTCCCAGTTCGCGTACGCGCTCGTCACCGTCGGGATGACCGCGAAGTTGTATTCCGGCGGCGGTGAGCTCGTCGCCCACTCCAGCGTCGGGCCGTTCCATGGGTCGGGGCCTGCAGGCTCGCCGCGGCGATAGCTGACGACGAGGTTGCCGAGCAGGGCGAGGATCCCGAACGCCGTCAGGTAGCCGCCGATCGTCTCCGCGAGGTTGTAGGCGCTCCAGCCCGTGCTCGGCGCATAGGTGTAGATCTCTCGCGGCATTCCGAGCAGACCGACGATGTACATCGGGAAGAAGAGGAGGTTCGTGCCGACGAAGATGAGCCAGAAGCTGATCTGGCCGGGGCGCTCGAGGTAGAGCTTGCCCGTGACCTTCGGGAACCAGTAGTACATGCCGCCGAAGATCGGGAAGACCGCGGCGCCGAAGATGATGTAGTGGAAGTGCGCGATCACGAAGTACGTGTTGTGCACCTGCTGGTCGAACGGAATCGCGACGAACATGAGGCCGGTCAGGCCGCCGTTCACGAACATGAAAATGAAGCCGGCGATGAAGAGCAGTGGCGTCTTGAAGCGCGGCATGCCGGTGATCAGCGACATGCACCACGAGAACACCTGGATGGCGGACGGAATGACGACCATCGCGGTCGCAGCTGCGAAGAAGACGACGGTGATGGTCGGCAGGCCGACCGTGAACATGTGGTGGGCCCAGACGCCGAAGCCGATGAAGACGACGAGCAGCTCGGCGATCGCGATCAATGGATAGGCGACGATCTTCCGCTGCGTGAACGCCGGGATGATCGCGGTCGCGATCCCGAAGGCGGGGACGATGAGGATGTACACCTCCGGGTGCCCGAAGAACCAGAAGAGGTGCTGCCACAGCAGCGTCGATCCACCCTTGGCGACGTCGAAGAAGTGGGTGCCGTGGTTGCGGTCGAGCCAGAGGTAGATGCAGTCGGCCGACAGCGCAGGGAGGGCGAAGAGCAGCCCGAACGACGCTGCCAGGAACGCGTAGCAGAACGTCGGCATGCGGTTGAACGACATGCCGGGCGCGCGCATCTTGAACATCGTCACGATGAAGTTCGCCGATGCGAGCGACGACGAGATGCCGTTGAAGATGATCGCGAGTGCGTAGAAGTCCTCGCCGCGTCCGGGATCGAATGCGCGCGTCGTCAGCGGCACGTAGCCGAACCAGGCACCGTCCGGCCCGCTCCCGGCGGCGAAGCCGATGTACAGGAAGAGCCCGGACGCGAGGAAGACCCAGAAGCTCAATGCGTTCATCCGCGGGAACGCCATGTCGCGCGCGCCGATCATCAGCGGGATCAGGTAGTTCCCGAACGCGCCGGTGGTCATCGGGATGATGAAGAAGAAGATCATCGTCACGCCGTGCATCGTGAAGAGCTGGTCGTAGGTGCTCGGCCCCACCACGTTGTTGTTCGGCGACGCGAGCTGCGTTCGCATCGTCAGCGCTTCGGCGCCGCCGAGGCCGAAGAGCACGAGCGTGGTCCAGAAGTAGAGAAGGCCGATGCGCTTGTGGTCGGTCGTCGTCAGCCAGCCGAGCACGCCGGGCTCGGGCTGCCACATGCGCTCGAGCCGGTCGACGCGCTGTCGTGTGGGGAGCTCGATCGTCGTCATCAGTGCAGGCCGTCGAGGTAGGCGAGCAGCGCCCGCAGCTTCCGGTTCGTGAGCGTGATGTCCGGCATCTGGTTGCCCGGCTTGATGCGCTGCGAGCCGACGATCCAGCTGCCGAGGTAGGTCTTCGAGTTCGGGATGGTCACGCCGGCGAGCGTCGTGCGTGTCGCGAGGTGCGTGAGGTCGGGGCCGACGGTGCCGTGCGCAGACGTGCCGCGGATGGTGTGACAGCTCTGGCACTCCTGCGTGAACACCTGCGCCCCGCGGCGTGCGAGCGCCGACGCCGGAGCGCGCGCCGGCCGCTCCTGGTCGGCGAGCCACGCCTTGAACTTCGCGGGCGGGTCGGCGAAGACGAGGAAGTCCATGTGTGCGTGCTGGAGCCCGCAGTACTGCAGGCACTCGCCGCGGTAGACGCCCGGCTTGTCGGCGTACAGCTCGATCGCGTTGCGCTGGCCGGGGATCGCGTCGATCTTCCGGTTGAGCTCCGGCACCCAGAAGCTGTGGATGACGTCGCCGGTGTCGACGTCCACGCGGACGGGGGTGCGCACGGGGATGTGAATCTCGTCCGCCGTCACGGCGGTCGTTCCGGTGTAGTCGAACTCCCAGTACCACTGGTGGCCGACCGCGCGGACGGTGAGGGACGTCGCGGCTGCGGCGGGAGCCTCCGTGCCGCGGATGGTGAAGACGTCGGCGACGACGAACAGGGCGACGAGGCCGGCGATCATCACCCCGACGCCGAGCGTGAGGATGACGATCCAGCCGGCGCGCTCGCCGGGCTCGCGCCCCGGGCCCATCGACTTGCGCCGGAACCAGGCGAGGACGAGGAGCGCCGTGACGAACGCCATGCCGAACGAGCAGCCCCCGAGCAACCACCACCAGAGGCTCGCGATGTCTTTTGCGCCGGGCCCCTGTGGGTGGAGCGAGTCCGCGTTCGAGCCGCAGCCGGCGAGGAGCGAGACCGCGGCGAGGCCGAGGAGCCCGCCTCCCGAACGACCAGGTTTCACCAATTCAGGTCTCGGCTACCCGAGACCTACGTGTCGAAACTTGAGCCCGACCAGCTCGTCCCCATCCTGGCGGCGGCGGCTCTCTACGCGCGGCGCGCGCGCTCTCTGCGAAGGCGGGGGAGGCCGGTTCCCGGGAGGAGGATCGCCTGCTTCGCCGCCGGGCTCGTGGTGCTCCTGGGGGCGCTGGAGTCGCCGATCGACACGATCGGCGAGGAGCGGCTCTTCTCCGTGCACATGCTGCAGCACGTCCTCATCGGGGACGTTGCGCCGTTCCTGATCGTCCTGGGGCTGAGCGGGCCGCTGCTCCGGCCCGTGCTCGCCCTCCACGGGGTCTACCGGCTGCGGCTCCTGGCGCATCCCTTCGTCGCGCTGCCGTTCTGGGCCGCCGATCTGGCGGCGTGGCACGTCCCCGTGCTCTACGACGCTGCCCTCGCACATCCCGCGTTGCACGCGCTCGAGCACGCGTTGTTCTTCGTCGGCGGCGCGCTCGTATGGTCGGCGTTGTTCGATCTCCTACCGGGGCCACGCTGGTTCGGGACGGGGGCGCGGATCGCCTACGTCGCCGTCATGTGGTTCTTCGCGCTCGGCCTGTCTGCGTTCTTCCTCTGGTCGAGGCATCCGTACTACCGGCCGTACGTCCGCGCGCCGCGCATGTGGGGGCTGTCGCCGCTCGCCGACCAGCAGCTCGGCGGCGGCGTCATGCTCTTGGAGGGGAGCCTCCTCATGCTCGGTGCACTCGTGTGGCTCGGCCTGCGCTGGTTCGCCGCCGCGGAGGCCCGCCAGCGCGCGTTCGAAAGTCGTGACACCGACGTCGGGGTACCTGGTACCGGTCTCGCCGACGCGGCTCCCCTGGCGGAAGGCCGGTAAGCGGTACCGCTACGAAAGTGTGACGACTTCTACGCGTAGCCCTCGTCGAAGAAGCGGCCCTCGTGGGCGATCGCCTGGTCGCGGGAGAGGCCCATCGCCGAGTGCGGCTGCGCGCCGATCGCGTCCGCGAAGCGCGTGATCATCTCGAAGCCGGCTTGCACGTCGGCAGCCTCGCGCAGGGCTTGCCTCGACACACCGGCAGCGAGCGCGCGCGACGGATCGAGCGTCTCCAAGAAGTGAAGCGCGCCCCGGAGCCGATCGTCGATCGGTGCGGTCTCGTAGTCGTCGAGGATCGCATCGACGAGCTCGGTGTCTCCGAAGGCGTACGACGCGACCGCGCCGTGGGCCTCCGTTCAGAAGGGACACCGGTTGAGCTTCGAGACGAATGCGGCGAAGACCTCGCGCTCGGCCTCGCTCCACTCCGACGGTCCTTTCATCACCTCCTGGAAGTACGCGGAGATGGGCTCGCCGAAGAGCTCCGGCCGGAAGCGGATCGCGAGCGAGATGTCGGAGACGTAGCCGTCGCGCTCGCGCAGCTCCGCGATTCGCGACTCTGCGTCCGGAGCGTGCCGGAGCTCAACCCGCATCGATCGCCTCGTACGCCCGACGCCGCTTCTCGTCCGCGGCCGCGAACGCGACGGGAAGCACGGCCTCGTACAACCCGTCGGCGTCGAGCCCGGCGACGTCCGCGTCCGTGATCCGCCAGGCGCAGTCGCGCACCTTCTCGAGCAGCGGCGTCATCTCGCCGATCGGCCCCGCGGCCGCGCCGACCTGCTGCCAGAGCTCGTCAGCCGGCAAGCAGCCGCCGCAGGACGTACTGGAGGATGCCGCCGTGCCGCAGATAGTCGCGCTCGCGGGGCGTGTCCAGCCGGACGCGTGCGCGGAACTCGGTCCCGTCGGCGCGGACGGTGACCTCGTCGGCCTCGGCGTCGTCGATGCCCGTGATGGAGAACTCCTCCCGGCCGGTGAGCCCGAGCGACCCGCGATTCTCTCCGTCCAGGTACTGAAGAGGGAGCACTCCCATCATCAGCAGATTGGAACGGTGGATGCGCTCGTACGATTCTGCGATCACCGCTCGCACGCCGAGCAGGTTCGGTCCCTTCGCCGCCCAGTCACGCGACGACCCGGAGCCGTACTCCTTGCCGGCGAGCACGATCGTCGGTACGCCCTCGTCGCGGTAGCGCGTCGCCGCGTCGTAGATCGTCATCTCCTCGCCCTCCGGCAGGTGCATCGTCCAGGTGCCCTCGCTGCTCGGCACGAGCTGGTTGCGCAGCCGGACGTTGGCGAAGGTGCCGCGCATCATCACCTCGTGGTTGCCGCGCCGTGAGCCGTACGAGTTGAACTCGCGCCGCTCGACGCCGTGCTCTGTGAGGTACTTCCCGGCGGGAGAGTCTGGGCGGATCGCGCCGGCGGGGGAGATGTGGTCGGTCGTGACCGAGTCGCCGAGCGCCACGAGGCAGCGCGCGCCCTCGATGTCGGCGAACCGCTCCGGCGTCGTGGGCATGGCCTCGAAGTACGGCGGCAGGCGCACGTACGTCGAGTCCGGATCCCACGCGTACAGCTCGCCTGCCGGGACGTCGAGCGCGTTCCAGCGCTCGTCGCCGCTGTAGACGTCGGCGTACGTGCTCGTGAACATCGAGCCGTCGACGGAGCCGGCGATGGTCGCGTCGATCTCATCTCGCGTCGGCCAGATGTCCCGCAGGTAGACGTCGCCCTCGATCGGCTCGTTCACGAGGTCGACGTCCATGCGTCCGGCGAGCGCGTACGCGACGACGAGCGGCGGCGACGCGAGGTAGTTGGCCTTCACCTCGCCGTGGATGCGCGCTTCGAAGTTTCGGTTGCCGGAGAGGACGGAGCACACGACGAGGTCGCCCTCGCTGACCGCCGCCGAGATGTCCTCGGGGAGCGGCCCCGAGTTCCCGATGCACGTCGTGCACCCGTAGCCGACGGTGTTGAAGCCGAGCTCGTCGAGGTAGGTGTCGAGGCCGGAGCGCCGGTAGTACTCGGTGACGACCTTCGAGCCGGGAGCCAGGGAGGACTTCACCCACGGCTTGCGCGTGAGGCCGCGCTCGACCGCCTTCTTCGCGAGCAGGCCGGCGGCGATCATCACCGACGGGTTGGACGTGTTCGTGCACGAGGTGATCGCGGCGATCACGACCGATCCATGGTGGAGGCCGTCGCCGCCGTTCGTCATCGGCCGGTGCTCGACCGCGACCGTACCGGCTGCCGGCCGTTCGTTCTCCACGCCGTCGAAGGTGGGCGGGTCGCTCGCGGGAAAGCTGTCCGCGACCTCCTTGTCGTACGTCCCGTTTTCGTAGTCGACGCCGAACGTCCCCAGCGACTCGATGAACGCCGCCTTCGCGCGTGCAAGCGGAACCCGGTCCTGCGGCCGGCGCGGGCCGGCGAGCGACGGCTCGACGTCGTCGAGATCGAGCTCGACCACCTGCGAGTACTCAGGATGCTCGTCGGGCTCGTGCCAGAGCTTGTTCTCCCTGCAATAGGCCTCGACGAGCGCGATGCGCCATTCGGGACGCCCGGTGAGCCGGAGGTACTCGACCGTGACCTCGTCCACGGGGAAGAAGCCGCACGTCGCGCCGTACTCGGGGCTCATGTTCCCGAGCGTCGCGCGGTCGGCGAGCGCGAGCGACGAGACGCCCGGCCCGAAGTACTCGACGAACTTCCCGACGACGCCCGTGCGACGCAGGATCTCGGTCACCGTCAACACGAGGTCGGTCGCCGTCGCGCCCTCGCGGAGCGCGCCGCTCAACCGGAAGCCGACGACCTGCGGCACGAGCATCGAAAGCGCCTCGCCGAGCATTGCCGCCTCCGCCTCGATGCCGCCCACGCCCCAGCCGAGCACGCCGAGGCCGTTCACCATCGTCGTATGCGAGTCGGTGCCGACGAGCGTGTCGGGGAACGCGGCACCGTCGCGCGTCTCGACGACGCGGGCAAGGTACTCGAGGTTCACCTGGTGGCAGATGCCGGTGTTCGGCGGGACGACCTTCAGGCTGTCGAACGCCTGCTGCCCCCAGCGCAGGAACGCGTACCGCTCGCGGTTTCGTTCGAACTCGAGCTCGACGTTGCGCTCGATCGCGAGCCGCGACGCGAACTCGTCCACCTGCACCGAGTGGTCGATGACGAGCTCGGCCGGGATGAGCGGGTTGATCTTCGCAGGGTCGCCGCCCTGCTCGTGCATCGCATCCCTCATCGCCGCGAGGTCGACGATCGCGGGCACACCAGTGAAGTCCTGGAGGAGGACGCGCGCCGGCATGAACGAGATCTCGTGCGCCGGCTCGGCTTCCGCCTCCCAGTCGAGGATCGGGGCGGGGTCGCCGCCCGCGCGCACGACGTTCTCGAGGAGGATCCGGAGCGTGTACGGCAGACGGGCGGCGGCGGGATCGAGGCGGTGAATCTCGTACGTGCGATCGCCGACGCTGAGCTCTGCCATGACCCCAGTCTAGAGCTGCGGCATCAGCTCACGGGCAGCGAACTCGGCGAACTCTTCCTGGTTGTCGCCGATCTGGTGCACGTACACGTGCGTGAAACCCGCGTCGGCGTACTTGCCGATCAGCTCGAGGTACGGCGCCGGGTCCGGGCCGTGCGGCGTCGACTCGGAGACGTCCTCCTCGTCGACCATCGCCGCCGCCTCCTCGAAGTCGGACGGCGTCGCGAGCTCCTGCCCGAGCGGGCCTTCGAGGGCGAGGTTCGGCCACAGCTTCGTCGCGCGCTCGAGCCCCTTCTTCGCGTCCGTGTCGTACGCGCAGTGCATCATCCCGATACGCGGCTTCCCGTTCGCCCCGAACGTCTTCACGAGGTCTCCGTCGGGCGCGGTGGAGATGAGCCCGTCCCCGATCTTCCTCGCCAGCTCGGCTGCGTTCGGCTTGGAGGCAGCGACGTAGACCTCGACGGGCTCGTCCGGCAGCGTGTAGACGCGCGCGTGATCGACGGTGTAGTGCCGGCCGCGGTGCGTCTGCTCGCCGCCCTGCCAGAGCAGGCGCATCACCTCGACGGCTTCCTCCAGCATCTCGAGGCGCTCGTCCGGCAACGGCCAGCGGTCGCCGAAGACGTGCTCGTTGAGATTCTCGCCGGTGCCGACTCCGAGGAAGAAGCGGCCCGGCATCATCGCGGCGACCGTCGCGGCTGCCTGCGCCACGAGCCCCGGATGCTGACGGATCAGGGGGCAAGTCACGCCGGTCCCGACGCGAATCGTCTCGGTCGCCTGTGCGATTGCTCCGAGTGTCGACCAGACGAACGGGCTCTCGCCCTGAGCATCGGTCCACGGGTGATAGTGGTCGGAGACCACGCAGAACGAGAATCCGGCCTGCTCCGCGAGCGCGGCCTGGCGCACGAGCTCGTTCGGCCGATGGTCCTCGGAGGAGAGTGCAAAGCCCAGTTCGGTCATGCGTCCTGCGTTTCCGTGCGTGCGCTCCGAGAAACAGCGAGCAGATGAGCGGTCCCGGTGTCAGACACCGCGTTCGGTGCCTGACACCGGGGTCGCAACTCGCTACTTCGCCTTCTGGTTGAGGCCGGCCTTCATCATTCCGCCGGTCGCGATCTTCGTGAGGAGCTTGTCGGCGCTGCTCTCCTCGTCGAGCGTCTGGTCGAGCAGGTCCTTGGCGTCGTCGTGGCCCAGCTCTCCCGCGAGAGTCTTCGCCGTCCCGTAGGCGGCGATCTCGTAGTGCTCGACCCGCTGCGCGGCGCCGATGAGCGCGGCGTCCTTGGCGGCAGGATCGCCGCCGCTCGTCTTGATGACCTCCTCGCCCTCCTCGACGAGACCCTTCATCGCCTTGCACTCCTCGCCGTTGCGGCGCTTGCCGAGCTGGCCGAAGATCTCCTGGATCCGGTCGCGGTGGTCACGCGTCTCCTCCAGGTGATGCTGGAACGCCTGCTTCAACTCGTCGTTCGACGCTGCCTGCGCCATCTTCGGCAGCGCCGCGACCAGCTGGTCTTCGGCGCTGTACAGGTCGTTCAGCTGGTGGACGAATACGTCCTCCAGAGAGTCGAGCTTCATGCGGACCCCCTCTGTCGTTGACGAGGGGGGACTATCCGCCGCTCGACACTTGCAAACGCTCGCGCTGTGGCTTGACCGTGTACTTGGGATCACGTGCCGACTGGAAGCCGGCCCTGTAGACGGACCAGCGGAGGCACAGCTCGCCGGCGCACACGAGCGCGCCGCCGAGCGCGGCCGCCTTCCTGCTCCTGCCGCCGCGTCTCGCGAGCAGCACCGCGCCGGTTCCGGCGAGCGTCTTCGCCGCCCACGCGAGCCTTCCGGCGCCGCCCTGGCGGTACACCTCGCCCACCTCGCCGAGCCGTAGCTCCATGCCCTGCATCAGCGAGCCTTCGGCTGCGACCGCTCCGATCGCGAGCCGCCTCGCCGGCCCTGCGTCCTCCGGCGGGAGGAACATGCATGCGGCGGCGCCTGCGCTCGCCGCTGCGCTCGCCCCGAATATCCACGGCAGCTCGTGGCGTCCCTCGTGCCAGACGGGAATCGCGGTGTCGGCCACGAGGACGCCGGTGTAGGTCGCGAGCGACGGCCCTGCGAGCGCCGCCACGGCCTCGGCGGCGAGCTTCACCGGCTTCAGCCATCCGAGGAGCTCGAGGAGCGCCGCCGTGTTGGACGCGCCGCCGCTGACGAGCAGGATCCAGGCCCCGACGTTCATGGGCGAGGTCACCTTGAAGACGCGCAGCATGTGGTGGAACCGCTCGGGCCGGCCGAGGTCGGAGACGAGGAGCACGGGCGAGACCGCATCGGCGGCCGCCCCGAGGTAGAGCGCGGTGCGCGACAGCTTCTCCTTCCGTGCGATCTTCGCCGCGAGCGAGAGGACGGAGGACGCGCCCGCGAGCCCCCCGGTGAAGAAGTACGTGGGGATCTCCCACGTCCACACCGGCTCCTTGATCACCGGCCGGCCGTAGTACGAGCGATAGCCGTTCTCGCTCACGACCGTCCTCCGAGGAAGGCCGCAGCGACACCGACGACGACCGCGGCGGCCGCTCCGGCCATGGTGCGGTACATCTGCGGCAGCTTCGCCGTCGAGACGACGGGATCCGGCGGGAAGCCGTAGACCTCGGGGTCGTCGAGCAGGAGGAAGAACGCGCCGAAGCCGCCGACGCCGTCCTCCGGGTCGCGCCCGTACAGGTGCGCGCCGTTCCAACCCTCCGTCTGCAGCTTCGCCAGGCGGTCGTCCGCACGGGCCCGCAGCTCCTCGAGCGCCCCGAACTGGATCGACTTCGTCGGGCAAGCCTTCGCGCACGCCGGCTCGTGCCCGCCCTTGAGGCGGTCGTAGCAGAGCGTGCACTTCCAGACGCGGCCGTCCTCCTTCCTGCCGACGAGGAGCGGCGGTGGATCGGTCGTCGCCGGCAGATGCCGCTTGTCGAGGACGCCGAACGGGCACGCGGGGACGCAGTAGCCGCAGCCGTTACAGATGTCCTGCTGGACGACGACGGTGCCGAACTCCGTGCGGAAGAGCGCGCCGGTTGGACACACGTCGAGGCACGCCGCGTGCGTGCAGTGCTTGCAGACGTCCGACTCCATCAACCAGCGCAGCCCCGTGCTGCCGTCGCCGTTCGTTCGCAACGGCTTCTCCTGCTCGACGAACGCGACGTGGCGCCACGTGTTCGCACTGAGCTCGCCGGTGTTGTCGTACGAGTTGCCGGTCCATGTCTGGCCGTCCTGCGGGATGAGGTTCCACTCCTTGCACGCGACCTCGCATGCCTTGCAGCCGATGCAGACGGAGGTGTCGGTGAAGAAGCCGACCCGCTCTTGCTCGTACGTCGTCACGTCTTCCGCGCTTCCTCGGGCTCGGCGCGCTCCTCCTGGTCCCGCTGGGAGAGCGCCTGTTCGCGGGTCTCCGCGACGAAGTTGGTGAGCTCCCTGCCGCGCGGTCGGCGGCCGCGACGGATGCCGCACGTCGATGCCTTCGTCTCCATGATGTGGACGTTCGGGTCGAGCGCCGCGTGCATGAGGTCGTTCGCGCTGTCGCCGCTCGTGAGCAGGCGCGATCCCCAGTGGTATGGGAGGCCGATCTGGTGGGTCTTGCGGCCGTTGACGACGATCGGCTTCATCCGCCGCGTGACGAGGACGCGAGCCTCGATCGCGGCCCGCGCGGTGTAGATCGTCGCCCAGCCCCCGTGCTCGAGCCCTTCCGCCGCGGCGAGCTCCGGGGAGACCTCGCAGAACATCGCCGGCTGCAGCTCGGCGAGGTAGGGGACGGAGCGCGACATGCCGCCCGCGGTGTGGTGCTCTGTCAGTCGGTACGTCGTGAAGACGTGCGGGTACACGTCGGCTCCGCCCTCCCCGTCGACCGGGTTGTACGGGTCCCAGTCGGCGTTCTTGTGCTGCTGGCGGCGCGGGTTCGCGCGCTGCGAGTAGAGCGTGTTGTCGAACGGCGACTCGTGCGGCTCGTAGTGCGTCGGAAGCGGACCATCCTCGAGGCCCTGCGGCACATAGAGCCACGCTCGGCCGTCGGCCTGCATGATGAACGGGTGGTCGCCGGCAATGGCGTCCTCCGCCTTCGCGTCGTCGGGTGGGACGTAGTCCGGCGGCTTCTGCTCGTCGAAATCCGGCACGTCCTCGCCCTCCCACTTCTGGCCGTTCCACCAGACGTAGCGCTTGCGCTCGGACCAGGGATTCCCCTCCGGGTCGGCCGAGGCCCGGTTGTAGAGGATGCGCCGGTTCGCCGGCCATGCCCACGCCCACTCCGGCGCGACATAGCTCTGCTCCCAGTGCGGCTTCTTCCGCGCCGCCTGGTTGACGCCGTCGGCGTAGACGCCGCAATAGATCCAGCAGCCGCAGGCCGTGGAGCCGTCCGCCTTCAACTCCTTGTACGCCGGGAGGAACCTGCCGGTCGCGATCTCCCAGCCGCTGATCTCGGCGAGCACCGATTCGGCGTCCGGCTCCTGGATCTGCGAGTGCGTCGGGTACTCCCACCGTAGTGCGTTCATCAGCTCGTCGCGCGGGTCCTGCGACTCGGCGAGCCTCTGCTTGATCCGGCGCCCGAGGTGGAAGTAGAACCACAGCTCAGAGCGGCAGTCCTCCTTGGGCTCGGTCGCCTGCCAATGCCACTGGAGCAGGCGCTGCGTGTTCGTGAAGGAGCCGTCCTTCTCCGTGTGCGCCGCGGCCGGCATGAAGAAGATCTCGGTGGGGATCTGCTCGGTCTTCAGCTCACCCGTCTCGATCTCGGGGCTGTCGTACCAGAACGACGCCGTCTCGATCTCGACGAGGTCGCGGACGACGAGCCAGTCGAGCTTCGCGAGAGCGAGCCGGTGCGCTTTGCCGTTCGCATTGCCGACGGCCGGGTTCTCGCCCGCGACGATGTAGCCCTTCACGTTCCCTTCGAGCATCTGCTCGAGGGTGAAGTAGACCGAGTTGTCGTCGTCGATCCGCGGGAGCTTTTCGAACAGCCAGTCGTTGTCGTCGGTCGCGTTCTCGCCGAAGTACGACTTCATCAGGCTGACGAAGTACGCGTCCATGTGACCCCACCATCCGGTCGGCGAGCTCGACGCCTGCACATAGCCCTCGAAGTCGCCGTACTTCTCCGTGTGCGGCATCGGGAGATAGCCGGGCAGGATGTTGTAGAGCGTCGGGATGTCGGTCGATCCCTGGATCGACGCGTGCCCGCGGAGCGCCATGATCCCGCCGCCGGGCCGGCCGATGTTGCCGAGCAGCTGCTGGATGATCGCCGCCGTGCGGATGTACTGGACGCCGACCGTGTGCTGGGTCCAGCCGACCGCGTAGGCGAACGCGCTCGTGCGCTCCGGCCCCGAGTTGCGGACGAGTGACTCGCAGACGGAGACGAAGTCCTCGACGGAGCAGCCGCACGTCTCCGCGACGAACTCGGGTGTATAGCGCTGATAGTGCCGCTTGAGGATCTGGAAGACGCAGCGCGGATGCGTCAGGGTCGTGTCCTCGGACGGCGGCTCGCCGCGGCGGAGCCCTCCGCCGTGCCCGCCGTGGCCGGACGCCTCGCCCTTCGTCGGCGAGAATCCCTGCTCGCGCTGTCCGGCAGAGGCGTGCGTCTCCATCCCCTCGTACATCCATTTCGTGATCTCGTACTCGCCCTTATCCGGATCCCAGCCGGCGAAGAGACCGTCGAGCTCCTCGGTGTCCGCGAACTCGTCGGTGATGATCACGGGGGCGTTCGTGTAGTGCTTGACGTACTCCTCGAACCAGAGGTCGTTCTGGAGGATGTAGTTGACGACGCCGCCGAGGAATGCGATGTCGCTGCCGGCGCGGATGCCGACCCACTTCGTCGCCATCGCGCTCGTGCGCGTGAAGCGCGGGTCGATGTGGATGACCTCGGCGCCCAGCTCGCGCGCCTCCATCACCCACTGGAACCCCACCGGATGGTTCTCGGCGAAGTTCGAGCCCATGATCACGATGCAGTCGGAGTTGGCGAGGTCCTGCTGCATCGTGGTGGCCCCGCCTCGTCCGAACGAGGTCCCCAGACTGGGGACCGTGGAGCTGTGTCATATACGGGCCTGGTTCTCGACCTGGACGACTCCGAGGCCCGTCATCAGCTTCTTGATGAGGTAGTTCTCCTCGTTGTCGAGCGTCGCCCCGCCGAGGTTGGCGATCGCCATCGTGCGGTTCGCAGGAGCGCCCTCCTCGGTCGTCTCCTGCCAGGTCGCGGCCCGCGTGTCGATCACTCGGTCGGCGATCATTTCCATCGCCGTCTCGAGGTCGAGCTCCTCCCACTGCGTCCCGTACGGGCGCCGATACTTCACCGTGTACTCGCGAAGCGGCGACTGGATGTAGCTCTTCGACGCTTGACCCTTGGGGCACAGCCTGCCCCGTGAGATGGGGGAGGCCGGGTCGCCTTCGATGTGGGTGACGTCGCCGTCCTTGACGTAGACGAGCTGGCCGCAGCCGACGGCGCAATAGGGGCAGACCGACTGGACGACGTGGTCCGCGTCGTCCGTCCGCGGCTTGAGCGCCTTCGAGCGCGGCGACTGCACCGCCGGTCCCAGGCCCAGCGGATCGCCCTCGCGGAGCTGCCGGAGCAGGGGCCAGGAGGCGATCAGGTCGCCGAGCGACATCACGTAGAGACGTTCCAGTCCCGCGCGCCGATAAACAGATCGTGCTCCGATATTCTTGAGGAAACGCTGGTACCTATGCGAAGTCGCGCGCCGTTTACACGGTGAAAGCGACAAAACGAAAGGGTTGGTGGCGTATGAGCACGATCGACGAACGGCGCGAGCGGGCCTCCGCAGGCGTCGCGCTCGCCGCCGATACCGACGGGTGGTACGGGGACTTCGCCCGTCCGCGCGTCTTCCTCCAGCCGATTGCGGCGCCGTCCGTTCTCGGCCTCTTCGGCTTCGCCGGCGCGACCTTCATCGTCGCGTCGAACCTCGCCGGGTGGTGGGGGGAACGCGGCCTCGCCTGGTTACCTGTTCCCGTTCGCCCTCACGTTCGGCGGCATTGCGCAGTTCATGGCCGGCATGTGGGCGTATCGCGCACGTGACGCGGTCGCGACTGCGATGCACGGAATGTGGGGCGCGTTCTGGATCGGGTACGGGATCCTGAACCTCCTCGTGGCGACGAAGACGCTCCCGACGGGAACCGGGATGGACCACGCTCTGGGCTTCTGGTTCATCGCGCTCTGCGGAATCACGTTCTCCGGGATGCTCGGAGCGCTCGTCGAGGTCAACCTCGGCGTCGTCAGCGTGCTGGGGACGCTCGCCGCGGGCTCCGGCCTGGCGGCGGTCGGTTTCCTCCAG
>Ga0070731_10001445_pt1 | contig 24525 bp, 23 predicted proteins | sample Coa_R1_2_FD_66448 | JGI IMG/M metagenome (GOLD analysis project Ga0070731, IMG submission 66448) | Surface soil microbial communities from Centralia Pennsylvania, which are recovering from an underground coalmine fire - Coalmine... | ecosystem: Environmental > Terrestrial > Soil > Unclassified ... | reverse complement strand
GACGATCTCGACGAAGCGTGCGCTTCGATCACGGTGCCATGAGCGGCAAAGGGCCGCCCCGAGCCGCGAATTCCGCCCCCTGTGGGGGCAGCGAAGCGTCGCCGCCGCGACCGTGGGGGCAACACACCCGTCTCTTCCAGATCGCCGAGCCGGATCGGGCCCCGGTGTCGCGCGCGACGCGTCGCGCGGTCGGGATCGATCTCGGCACCACCAATTCCCTCGTCGCGACAGTGAAAGATGGCGCCGCAGTGGTTTTACTCGACGATATTGGGCGCCCGCTGCTGCCCTCCGTGGTGCGCTACGCCGAGCATGCGATCGACGTCGGCTACGACGCGCTCGCGCACGCCGCCGACGATCCTCACGATACCATCGCATCGGTGAAGCGGTTGATGGGACGTGGGCTTACCGACGTCGTAACCGATCGTCATGCGTACCGTTTCGTCGAAGGCGAGGGGATCTTCCGCATTGCGACGCGCCGTGGCCAGAAGACACCCGTCGAGGTGTCGGCCGAGATCCTGAGGGTGCTGCGCGTACGTGCCGAGGCAGCGCTTGGCGGTGCGATCGACGGCGCCGTCGTTACCGTGCCCGCCTATTTCGACGATGCGCAGCGCCAGGCGACGAAGGATGCGGCCGCGCTCGCAGGATTGCCCGTGCTGCGCCTGCTCAACGAGCCGACCGCCGCGGCGATCGCGTACGGACTCGACAAGGCTTCCGAAGGGACGTACGCGGTGTTCGACCTGGGCGGCGGGACGTTCGACATCTCGATCCTGCGGCTTGCGCGCGGTCTCTTCGAGGTGCTGTCGACCAACGGCGATTCGGCGCTCGGCGGCGACGATTTCGATCACGCGATCGTGCGGTTCGTGAACGATGTCTCGCGCTTGCATTCCCTTGCGCCTGTCGATGCGCGAAGACTTCTCGCGAAGGCCCGCGAGGCGAAGGAGGTTCTGACGGGCCGCGATGCGGCGCCCATCGTCGCGACAATTGCCAATGGCGCAAGACTCGAATTGACGCTGACGCGCGAGACGTTCACCGATCTCACGCGCGACCTCGTCGCCAGGACGCTCGGCCCGGTGCGGCGCGCGCTTCGCGACGCAAAACTTGCGGTCGGCGACATCGACGGCGTCGTGCTCGTCGGCGGCGCGACGCGCATGCCCCAGATTCGAGACGCGGTGGGAGAGTTCTTCGGCAAGCCGCCGCTCGTCGATCTGAACCCCGACGAGGTCGTCGCGCTCGGCGCCGCGACCCAGGCGAACAAGCTCGCCGGTAACCGCGAAAGCGACGATTGGTTGCTGCTCGACGTGATTCCGCTCTCGCTCGGGCTCGAGACGATGGGAGGTCTCGTCGAAAAGCTCGTGTCTCGCAACTCGACGATTCCAGTCGTGCGCGCGCAGGAGTTCACGACGTTTCGCGATGGACAGACGGCGATGTCGCTCCATGTCGTGCAAGGCGAGCGCGAGAAGGTCGCTGATTGTCGCTCCCTTGCGCGCTTCGAGTTGCACGGCATTCCGCCGATGGTTGCCGGCGCGGCGCGGATTCGCGTGTCGTTCGCCGTCGACGCCAACGGCCTTTTGTCGGTATCGGCACGCGAGCAGACGACCGGCGTCGAAACGAACGTGTCCGTGAAGCCATCGTACGGACTCACCGACGCCGAGATCGCGCGGATGCTCGAAGACTCGTTCGCGCACGCGCGCGACGACGCGAATGCGCGCGCGCTTGCCGAGGCGCGCGTCGATGGCGAGCGGATCGTCGCTGCCACCGAAGGCGCGCTGGCGTCGGATTCGGCATTGCTCGATTCGGGCGAGCGCGACGCGATCGACCGCGCGCTTCACGATGCACGACGCGCGCTGGAAGGCGACGATCGCGATGCGATCGCCGCCGCGATTTCCGCGCTCGCCGCCGCGACCGACACGTTCGCCGCGAGACGGATGGATCGCGGTGCCTCGCGCGCGCTTGCCGGCCGGCGCATCGACACGCTGTAGCCAAAAATGCCGCGGATCGTCGTTCTTCCGCACACCGAGATCTGCCCGGAAGGGAAGACGTTCGACGGCCAATCGGGCACGTCGCTGCTCGACAACCTGCTCGATCACGGTCTCGATGTCGAGCACGCGTGCGAAAAGTCGTGCGCATGCACGACGTGCCACGTCATCGTGCGCGAAGGATTCGGTTCGCTGCCGGAACCGACCGAGGACGAGGAGGACCTGCTCGACCGCGCGTGGGGATTGACGTCGGTGTCACGCCTCTCGTGCCAGGCGATCGTCGACGAGACGAACCTCGTTGTCGAGATCCCGCGCTATACCATCAATTACGCGAAGGAACGGTGATAGGCTTTCACCCGGCGGTGCGCGCGGGCCGCTGTTCGGCAAACTCTATTGACGATTCATCCTGACGAAGGACCTCCACGATGACTTCCATGAAGCAGGGCGACAACGCGGCGGAATACAGGCATCCCGACGACATGGCGTGGGACACGCTTCGCTTCCCCGGGCAGCAGAGCAAGATGGTTTTTCATCCGAGGCCCGAGCGGCCGTCCGAGCCCAACGCCGGACTGGTCCGTTACGAAGCGGGCGCTTTTCACCCGCGGCATCGACACGACTTCGCGCAGGTCTGGTACATCCTCGATGGAACGTTCGTGATCGACGGTCGCGAATATCGCACCGGGACGATGATCTATCACCCCGATCCGCATGTCGAGGAAGAGCTCCACACCGAGCACGGAGGAACGATCCTGTTCGTTCAGTATCAGGGACCGACGACCGGCGAGCGTCCCATTTATCAGGGTCGGTTCAACATGAAGGAACGCAAACCCTTGTCCGAAGAACGACTGGACGTGTGATCGATCGAAGTCGACGGCCGATGGCGCGATGAAGTGGACCGACATCGACGACATCGCGGTGGCGCTCGCGCAAGCGCACGAGGACGTCGATCCCGCGACGGTTCGTTTTACCGACCTGCACAACTGGGTGCTGGCGTTGCCAGGCTTCGACGATGATCCGAAGCGTGGCGGCGAGCGCGTCCTCGAGGCGATCCAGGCGGCGTGGATTGACGAGGCGGGTTGAAAATGTCGTCGGTTTCAGTCGTTTCGTCCGTTTGATGCAGGCATGGCTAGGCGCGCTCGGCGACGCGTTGCGAATTCGCCGAACGCGGCCGCGCTACGTAATTCCGGCGTCGCTTGCGGGCTGGTTCAGGATCGTCGAAATCGACGAGGTCGAAGCGTACGCAGGCGCGCTGTTTCGACGCGCCTTCCGCTGCGATCCTCCGCTCGAGCCTCGTCATTTCGTCGCGCGCGTCGCGATCGGGAATGCCGAGCGGACGATCGGCTACGTTCACTACGCGAAGTTCGACGACATCTACCTCTGCGGCGGAATGTGCATGGACGAGCGGATGTTCCGCCGCCTTCCCGCCGAACGCAGGACCGCTCTCAAGGCGGCGGGCGGCGTCGCCGAGCAGATGCTGCGCCACACGTTCGATGAGTTATCGCACGCGAAGGCGGTCTTCGGCTACGTCGGCGACAGGCGCGCCGAGCGGGTCGATCTTCGCGCCGGCTTCCGGCACACCGGGCGCAAGCATCTGATCGTCTTCTGGCCGGGACGGCTTTCACGCAGCGAACGCGAAGCGATCACCGATCGAGTGGCGGCGCTCGGCCCGTTCTGAAACCGTTTCACGCTTCGATCGGGCACGCACCGCGTGCCTATCGCAGCATCGCGATCAAATCGTCCGGCGTCTTCCAGTCGTGGCCGAAGACGTATCGCGGCAAGCGCCAGGGGTTCGATTGCATCGTGACGGGCGCGCCGCCGCACGCGAACGCTCCGCGAATGCCGAGGCGCCCGCCGTGTCGCGGAAAATAGTCGTCGACGAGGTAATCGCTCGCCTCGCCGTACGGATACGCGAACAGCGCGTCGCCATCGTTTGGCACCTTTGCGCGAAGAAATGCGGCTGCCCGCGCGATCTGTTCCTCGGCGGCGACCAAGCCGTCGATCGAGCGAAACGTGGCCGCGGCTTCGTCGCATTCGCGAAGCGACGGATGGTTGTGGTTCCAGCTATGGCTGGCGATCGACATCAAGCCTGACGCGACCGCGTCCGTCCACCAATCGTCCCTCCACCAGTCGCGGCCGATCATGCAGGTGCGGTCGAGCTCGCGACGCGCCTCCGGCGAAACGATCACGAAGCTCGTCGCATGCAGTTGCGGTTGCGCGCCGGTTCCTGCGTCGCGATGGAAATCCCGCATGACGTTCAGCATGCTTCGCTGCACGCCCCACGTCGGGTGCGGAAGATCGTGGAAATCGAAATCGGGGCCGTCGTCGAACGTGAACGCGACGAGCCTCGCATCGTCGCCTGGCGATAGATCCTCCTCGTAAAGCCATTGAACGATGCGGCTCGCGGGCACGATGCGAAACCCGAGCGCGGTCACCGTGCGAAGGTCCTCGGCGAACGCGACGTGGTCGTTCGTCCCGTAGTCGTTCCCGTCGATACGCATCGAATGGTAGGTGAGGACGGGAATGCGCATGCGCTTGCAGTCGTGACGCGATCAGGCGAACAGATTCAGCACTGCATCGAGCCCGCAGTGACCGATCGCATGCATCGCTTCCGCACGTACGCGCGGTTTCGCGTGATAAGCGATCGAGACATCGGCTGCGGCGAGCATCGGAAGGTCGTTCGCGCCATCGCCGATCGCAACGCTGATGCCGTCGGTTGCGTAGTGTTGCGCGAGCTCCACGAAGCGCGCCGCCTTCGCATCGGCGTCGACGATGCCACCGCGCAATCGCCCGGTCAGCCGTCCATCTTCGACGTCGAGCACGTTCGAGAGCGTATGGTCGATGCGAAGGCGCGCGGACAGACGACCGGTGAAGAACGTGAAGCCGCCGGAGACAAGGAGCGTCTGCGCGCCGATTTCGCGGAGCGCATCGAACAGGCGCTCGGCGCCCGGCGACAGGCGCAGGCGTTCGTCGTAGACACGCGCGAGAACGTCGCTCGGCGTCCCGGCAAGCAGGGCGACGCGTCGTGCGAGGCTCTCGCGGAAGTCGATCTCTCCGCGCATCGCCGCCGTCGTGATCGCCGACACTTTCTCGCCGATGCCGCAAAGCCGCGCGATCTCGTCGATGCACTCGATCGTGATCAGCGTCGAATCCATGTCCATTGCGACGAACCTGACGCGAGCGAGCGTGCGGGCGCGCGGCACGAGCGCGAAGTCGTAGCCCGCTGTCTCGCACGCCTGCGCGACGCCGTCGACGCTGTCCGGTTCGTGCAGGCGGTACGCGTCGCACGATGCGCGCGAAAGCGGCTCGACGCCGCACGCGCCGGTCATCAGTTGCAGCACCTCGATGTCCTCGCGCAACACGTGCGGCGCCTGGACGACGAGATCGGCATCCGCGATCAAGGTCTGCGTCGGCTCTTGCGCGCCCGCTCGATGCGCATCGCGCGCGTTTCGCGCGCGAGCTGTTTCGGCGAGGACGCAGGCGTGGCTTCGAGCGAAACGGCCCGGCCCGGTGCGAGCGAATCCAGGCTGCCGATCGTCGCCGACTCGTCGAGCGTGAAGTCGATCTTCGCTCGCTCGAGATCGACGCGCGCCACCTTCACCGTCACGCGGCCCGCGAGCTGGAACGTGCGTCCGGTACGCTCGCCGATCAGCGCATGACGCACCACGTCGAAATGAAAGTAATCGCGGGGAAGCTCGGTGACATGAACGAGCCCGTCGATGTCGAGGCCGTCGAGCGTGACGAAGATGCCGAAGCTCGCGACGCCGCTGATCGTGCCGGCGAACGTCTCGCCGACCTTCTCGCGCATGTAATGGCACTTGAGCCATTGCAGCACGTCGCGCGAGGCGTCGTCGGCACGGCGCTCGGTCATCGAGCAATGCACGCCCAGCTCGGCCCAGGCAGCTTCCCTGGGCTCGTAGCGCTTTCCGGCGAGCACCGCCTTGATCGCGCGATGCACGAGGAGGTCCGGATAGCGGCGGATCGGCGACGTGAAATGCGCGTACGCCTCGTACGCGAGGCCGAAATGGCCAACGTTGTCCGGGTTGTATTCGGCGCGCGAGAGCGAGCGCAAAAGCACCGTCTGCAACAGCGCGAAATCGGGACGGTCGCGGATGCGGTCGATCAGCGCCGCGTAATCCATCGCCGTCGGATGCTCGCCGCCGGTCAACGTGAGCGCGGAACTGGCGAGGAATTCCCGCAGCGACGCGAGCTTGTCGGGCGGCGGTCCCTCGTGCACGCGATACAGCGCGGCTTGTTCGTGCTCGGCGAGAAAATTCGCCGCACAGACGTTGGCCGCGAGCATGCATTCCTCGATCAGTCGATGCGCGTCGTTGCGCGGCGCGGGCACGATGTCTGCAATCTTGCCGTACTGATCGAACGTGAGCGCGAGCTCGGCGGTGTCGAAATCGATCGCACCGCGCCGTTCGCGGGCGGCGAAGAGCACCTTGTAGAGCGTGTGAAGCTGCGCGAGATGCGGCAGCAGCGTCGCTTGCGGCGAGCCCTTCGCACTGGCGGGATCGCGCAGCCATGCATAGACCTGCGTGTACGTGAGCCGTGCGCGCGAATGCATCACGGCTGGATAGAACGCGTACGCGTCGACCGTGCCTCGCGCGCCGATGCGCATGTCGCAGGCCATGCAGAGCCGATCGACGTCGGGCTTGAGCGAGCAGAGCTCGTTCGAGAGCTCCTCCGGCAGCATCGGGATCACGCGTCGGGGAAAGTAGACCGACGTGCCGCGCTCGCGCGCGTCGTGATCGAGCGCGTCGCCATCCCGGACGTAATGCGCGACGTCGGCGATGGCGACGACGAGCCGGAAGCCGCGACCGTGGGGCTCGCAGTAGACGGCGTCGTCGAAATCCTTCGCGCTTTCGCCGTCGATCGTGACGAGCGGAAGCGACGTGAGATCGGTGCGTCCCTTGACGTCGGCAGGACGAACTTCGGCCGGCAGCCGCTTCGCCTGTCGTGCCGCGGCTTTGCTCCATTCGAACGGAAGATCGTGCTTGCGAAGCGCGATCTCGATCTCGATGCCGGGATCGGTCGCGCTGCCGAGGACTTCCTTCACGCGCCCGACCGCTTCGCCGTGCGCCGATGGCTGCTCGACGATTTCCGCGACGACGACCTGTCCCGGTTGCGCGCCGCCGCGATCGCCAGGAGGAATCAGCACGTCCTGATTGATGCGCCGGTTCTCCGCTTCGACGAACCACAGGCCGCGCTCCTCATGGATGCGTCCGACGATCTCGCGATTCGCGCGTTCGAGAACATCGACGATCTCGGCTTCGGGACGCCCGCGTCGATCGAAGCCGACAGGTTTCGCGGTGACCCTATCGCCGTGCAGCACCTTGTGCATCTCGCGCGGCGACAGGAACAGGTCATCGCCGCCGTCGTCGCGCGCGAGAAAGCCGTAGCCGTCGGGATGGCCCTGCACGGTGCCGCGGACGAGATCGAGCTTCGCGACGATGCAAAGCTCGCCCTTGCGATTGACGAGGATGTCGCCGTTGCGCTCGAGCGTTTCGACGCACGCGTCGAACAGGTGCTGATCGCGCCGACCGATCGAAAGACGCGACGCGACTTCCGAGGGCGCGAGCGGCACGCCGGCGTCGGCGAGCGCGCGCAATATCGCCTCGCACGTCGGCGCTCCTTCCGCGTCGTCGCGACGCGTGCTGCGTGGCCGCAGCGTTGTCGCGGCGCTCGACCGTGCGCGCGGCGTGCTACCGCGCGGAGCAGTGGCGGCACGGCGGCGAAGCGGGATCGATTTTGACAAGGATCGGCGCGATTACTTAAAATTGAAGGTTCGCTTCATCTGCCCAGATGGCGGAATTGGTAGACGCACCAGGTTCAGGTCCTGGCGGTGGCAACACTGTGGAGGTTCGAGTCCTCTTCTGGGCACCATCCCGACGGAGTGTGGTGTCTGACCCCGCACTCCGGGCACCGTTCGCCGCAACCGAGCGTCACGATGCGTTGGCGGCACGATCCGGCAGCGACCTCGGATCGTTGTAACTCTGGACACCTGTTCCACGATACAGAATCCGCGCATTGCGCTCGGCGATGCGCTTGTGCAGCGCGATGAAGTCCGGGTCCATGTCGCGCGCGGGCCGCGGCTCGTGCTCGAAATGGCCGTAGCGGTCGACGCCGCGCACGAGCGTCGCGCTGTCCTCGCCTTCGAGCTGGCGCACATGCGTCGGAATGTAGCGGATCGCGAAGCCGATGCGTCGATCCGGTGAAGGATTCGGCGGCGAGCCGTGCACGAGGCGGACGTGATGAAGCGACATCTCGCCCGGCGCCAGATCGATGACGACGGCTTTCGACTGATCGACCTCGACGGCAACCTCCTGGCCGCGCGTAAGGAGGTTGTTGCGCGCGAACGTGTCGCGGTGAGGAATCTGGTCGCCGTGGTGCGTGCCGGGTATGAACTCCATCGCGCCGTTCGCTTTGTTGCTGGGCGTGAGCGCGACCCACGCGGTCACCACGTCAGGCGTCGACAGTCCCCAGTACGTCGAATCCTGATGCCACGACACGAACGCTGGATTGCGCGCTTCCTTGATGAAAAAGTTTGTCGTCCAGCATAGAAGATCAGGTCCGTACAGATCGGCAATCGCATCGATGATCGGCGTCGCACGCACGAGGTCGCCGAGCCATGCGAACAAAAGATGCGATTTGTGGCGCAGATCGCCGGCGAGCGGACCGCCGCTTTGCGACTCGAATGTTTCGAGCTTGCGGCGAAGTTCTTCCGCGTCTCTTTGCGACATGACACGTATCGGGAAGACACAGCCATCGCGGTGAAACCGCTCGATCTGCGACGGTGTCAGAACGTTCGACATCGAAATCTCCGATTGCGGTAGTACCATGAATCAGGTTCCAAGATAGTTGCGCCGGACCGCCTCGTCGCGCGCCAGCGCCATGCCGGTTCCTTCGAGCGATACGCGCCCGCTTTCGAGCACGTAGGCGCGATCGGCGACGGCGAGCGCCATCGCTGCATTCTGCTCCGCGAGCAGGATCGTCATGCCGTCGGACGCGAGTCGGCGGATCACCGCGCCGATCTCCTGCACGATGATCGGCGCGAGCCCGAGCGTCGGCTCGTCGAGCAGCAGACAGCGCGGTTTCGACATCAACCCGCGGGCGATCGCGAGCATCTGCTGCTCGCCGCCCGACATCGAGCCGGCCGCCTGGCGGCGCCGCTCGGAGAGCCGGGGAAACATGTCGAACAGCATACCCAGATCGCGATCGAGCCTGTTGCGATCGCGACGATGGTAGGCGCCCATCAGCAGGTTTTCGGCGACGCTGAACTTGGGAAACACCTGGCGTCCTTCGGGCACGAGCCCGAGGCCGCGATCGACGCGCTCGCCGGTCGTCGTCCCGTTCAGCATCGCGCCGTCGAAGGCGATCGTGCCTGCGCTTGGCGCCTTCAACCCCATGATCGTGCGCAGCGTCGTCGTCTTGCCCGCCGCATTGGCGCCGATCAGCGCGACGATCTCGCGATCGGCAACGACCAACGCCACGCGCTTCAGCACCTGGTTCTTCGCGTAATGCACGTCGATGCCGGAAAGCTCAAGCATCGCCGCGACCCAGATAAGCTTCGATCACCGCGCGATCGCGGAGCACGTCATCGGGCCGCCCTTCGGCGATCTTCGCGCCGTGATGAATGACGATCGCCCGATCCGCGAGCTTGCCGAGGAAGCCGACGCGATGATCGATCACGCAAAGCGTCGTGCCATGCGCGCGCAGGTCGCGCAGCACTTCGTCGAGGTTTCGGAGCTCGTCGTGTCCGAGCCCGCTTCCCGGCTCGTCGAGCAGCAGAAGCACGGGTTCGCACATCAGCGCGAGCGCGACGCCGAGCATCTTTTCTCCGCCGTACGACAGGCTCGCCGCGGGGACATCGCGAAACGCATCGAGGCGGCAGAGCCTCAGCACGTGATCGATACGCGAAGCGAGGTCGTCGTCGGCATTCGCGCGCACAGGAAACAGCGTGGCGACTCGGCGCCAACCGGCCTGGCGCTTGAGCCGCAGGTGCCCGGCGATCGCGACGTTCTCGAACACCGACAGCTCGCCGAAAAGTTGCGGATTCTGGAACGTCTTCACGATGCCCGCCGCCGCGATCTCGTGCGGCTTCCTGCCCACGAGCGCCTCGTCCTTCCACACGAGCTCGCCGGCCGTGGGCGTATAGACGCCAGAGATAAGGTTGAGGAGCGTCGTCTTGCCGGAGCCGTTCGGACCGAAGACGCCGATGATCTCGCCGGCGTCGAGACCGAACGACAGGTCCGACACCGCGGTGAGACCACCGAAGCGCTTCGTCAGGTGACGGACTTCAAGCAGCATGGCGGCGTCGCACGAGCAACCCGACGATGCCTCGCGGCATGAGCAAAATGGTGAGGATGAGGATCAATCCATAGATCAGGAGTCGCGCCTCGGCGTTCACGTTGATGACGTGCGGAAGCGCAGTGAGCACGAGCGCGCCGACAATGGGCGCCGCGACGAACTCGCGTCCGCCGAGCAGCGCCATCGCGATGATCGCGAGCGACTGGTCGAGCGAAAAATAATTGGGATCGATATAGCTGATGTAGAACGAATACAGGCTGCCTGCCACGGCGGCGCCGATATTGCCGGCGACGAACGACACGAGCTTGTAGCGGAACACGTTGATGCCGAGCGTGTCGGCGAGCGCGTCGTTCAGGCGAATCGACGCGAAGCAGCGTCCCATCCACGAATGAACGATCCGCGAATACGCGAATACCGCGGCGACGACGGCCGCGAGGCTCAGGTAATACCACATGATCGTCCCGGCGACCGGGATGACGCCGCGACCCGGCACCCACAGCGTCGGTGTCAAGGTGAAATTGATGCCGAGCGAGCCGTTCGTGAAGCTGTTCCAGTTGAGGATCACGAGCCGGATGAGCTCGGAAAACGCGAGCGTGACGATAGCGAAATAGAGCTCGCGCAGCTTGAACCGGAAGCAGATCGCGCCGATCGCGATCGAGATCAGCGTGACGAACAGCACGCCGATCAGCGCGCCCACCCAGAACGAAACGCCCAGGTGAACCATCGACAGGTACGTCGCGTACGCGGAGAGGCCGAACGCGGCCGCATGGAACAGCGAGAGTTGCCCGGTGAAGCCGAAGATCAGGTTGAAGCTGACCGCGAGAATGCCGACGAGGTACGTGAAGATCAGGATCGTGAGCACCACGTTGTCGTGGACAGCGAGCGGCACGAAGAACAGCGGTATGGCGAGCAAAAACTTCATCGCGGCGCGAAAAGTCCCGCCGGCCGCAAAAGCAGGATCAGCACGAGGAACACGAGCCCGTACGCGTCGTTGTACGCCGAAGGAAGGAAGATCGACCCGACGCCTTCGGCGACGCCGATGATGATGCCGCCGGCAAACGATCCCATCACGCTGCCGATGCCGGCGAGGATCGCCGCCTCGACGCCCTTGAGAATGTATGAGCTTCCGATCTCCGGCGTGATCGAATAGAGGCTCGCGTAAAGCGCGCCACCGAGGCCTGCGAGCGCGGCCGAGTACGCCGCAACGCCGGCTTGCAGCACGCCGGTGCGAATGCCCATCAGCGCCGCGGCCTCCGCGTTTTGCGCGTACGCGTAGGCGGCGCGCCCCGCCCACGTGCGCGTCAGCGCTCCGTAGGTGAAAAGGATCACGAGCAGCAACACGACGAAGACGACCGCCTTCATCTTCGGCACCACCACGCCGCCCAGGCGCAGAACGCCGGGCAGCACGTAATGCATGTTCTGCGGCGTCGTCGTCCAGATCATCAGCACGATCGCGACGATCACCGAGATGAGCCCGATCGAGACGATGAGTCCGTTGATCAGGTTGTTGCGCGTGAAGCGGAAAAGCGACTGATCGACGGCGAGCCCGATCAGCGCGATGCAGGCTACCGCGAGTGGCACGGCAAGCGGATACGCGATGCCGATGCCATCGGTCAAGTACCACGTGACGTAGGCACCGAGCATCATGAATACGCCGAGGGCGAAGTTCACGATGCCCGTGATGCCGAAGGTCAGCGTGACGCCGAGCGCGATGATCGCGTAGAGAGTTCCGACGATGACGCCATTCAGGAGCTGCCCGACGACGAGCTGCAGCATGCGCCGGGGCGCTACCGTGGCTGCTCGTGCGTCACGCTGATCTTGCCGCCCTTCTGCACGTCGACGATGTCGAAGTTGAAGATTTCCTCGCCAGTGTTGTCGTAACGAATCTTCCACAGTCCGTCGTAGGTGAAGCCTTCGAGCGCCGCCTTCACCTTCGCGACATCGTCGACGGTGCCGGCGCGCTTCATCGCGTCGACCAGCATGTACACGTGGTCGTAGCACGACGACGAGCACAGCGGCGCCTGGTCATAGGGAAAGTCCTTCTTGTAGAACGCCTTGTATGCAGCCACGAACTTCGCGACCTTCGGCTCGCTCTTCTCGGCCTCCTCGAAGTACTTGGGAATGTAGGCGATGTAATCGTCGATGTAATCCTTGTTCTTGAGCGCGGGGCCGAGCGAGCCGCGCACGAGCCAGAACTTCGTAAGCCCGAGCTGCGTCGCCTGCTGCACGATGTCGTAGAGCACGGCGTCGGTATAGCCCGGGAACAGATAGTCGGGCTTGCCTGCGCCGATCTTCGCAAGCACCGCGGAATAGTCCTTCGTACCCGGCTCGAACCAGTTCTCCTCGAATGCGATGCCCGCGTTCTTGAACGCTTCGCGATAGATGTCCGCGGCGACGTGGCCGAACGCGTCGTTCTGCATCAGCATCGCCACCTTCTTTACGCCTTTTTTGCGCAGGTCCTCGACCATCAGCGTGCCGAAGCCGCTCGGCCCGGCATCCCAGTTCCATGTCCGCATCAGGTAATCGTTGCCGGGTTTGCCGAGCTCGTAGTGGATCTGCGTGGCGCCGCCCATCAGCAGGAACTGGCCGTTGTGCTGCTTCGCATAACCTTCGATGCCCTTGAAGATATTGGTGAGGAACGGGCCGAACACGTACTTGACCTTGTCTTCCTCGAGCATTTTCTTGAGCTGGATCAGCGCCTGTTGCGGATTGCCTTGCGTGTCGGGGTTGATCAAGTCGAGCTTGTAGGTCTTGCCGCCGACCTGGAATCCGCCGGCCTTGTTGATCTCGTCGACCGCCATGCGCATTCCCTGCGACGACATCCAGCCATAGGTGTTCAGCGGGCCGGTTTGCGCCTCGATCTCGCCGATCTTGACCACGTCCTGCGCGTGCGCCGTGGCAAACCACGCTACGGACACGATCGAAACCATTGCCGATTCGATGATGGCTGTCGCAAGCTTCATTTCTCCTCCGTTCGGACTTCGTTGTACTCCCTCGGTGCCGCCTCCATGCGGCGCGGCATTGTCGCAAATCCCCGCCGCCCCGGCTTCACATCGCTGTCGCCGCGGCGCGCCCTTCCTTCTGCTGCAACGCGAAGATCGACGTGTAGCCGTGCGACCAATCGGGCGGGATCTCGCACGGCTCGGCGTCGATGTGCGCGTAGCGTGCGCGCTCGCCACGGATCATCGCGCCATCGTATTGTCGCGAAGGGATCGGATTGGCGGTATACGGAAACGCGTCGGCGGACGAAAGTACGTAGAGCAGGAGCGGGCGGCCGCGATCGGACGTGTTGACCGGCGATCCGTGCACCGTGCGGCAGTTGTGGATCGTCACCGAGCCTGCGGGCCCCACCATGTACTTCGCGCTGCGAGCATCGATCGACGCCACGTCGCGGTCGGTCAGGCATCCGATCCAGCGCCCCGTGTCGTCGTACTGCGTACGCATTTTCGAGCGATGGCTGCCCGGGAGGAAGCCGACCGGGCCCTGGTCCATCCCGCAGTCGTACAGGTACGTGCCGACGGTCAGCGGCGAATAGTTCGTGTGCGGCCAGAACGAAATGTCGTAGTGCCACTTGACCTCTTCTCCGCCCTTCGCCCATTTGAAGTTCAGCTTCGACTGGTGATATTTGACGTGAGGGCCGACGAGATCGGCGACGATGTCGCCGATCTTCGACTGCACGAGGTAATCCCAGAAGGCAGGATGTTGGTCGACCGGGCTCGACACGCGGCGAAGCCGCGGATTGGCCGGCGTGTGATCGGGCTCGAGGTCGAACACCGCGTCGGATCGGGCAATCGCGCGACTGCGCTCCACGAGCTCGTCGGTGGCGGCGCGCAACTTGTCGAGCCAATCCTTTGGCACGATGCCTTCGAGCAGGATGAAGCCATCCTCGAAATAGCGCTCGCGCTGGCGCTGCGAAAGAACGCGCGGGGAAAGGGACAATACTTGTTGCGGTGTCATGGCAAACCTCGTAACGATTCAGGTTGAACGATGAGTCGCCGTGCGGCCATGTCGCGTGTGATCGCTCATGCGACACCGACGATCGTTGCGCGCGTGAACTTCTCGATCTCGTCGATCAGGCGGTCGAGCGCGCGGGCGGCAGCGCGCTCGTCGCCCTTGGCGATCGCGCGCGCGATGTTCGCGTGCAATTTGGCCGTTGCCGGCATGTCGGCGGCTTCCTGGTAGTGGAGAAACCAGAAGCGGCGCGAAAGCGAGTGCATCAAGGCCATTGCGCCGGCGCCGAACTCGTTGCGCGCGGCCCTCGAGCAAAGCTCGTTGAACTCGCGGTCGACGCGCATGAACGTCGTCTCGTCGTTGGTGCGCGCTGAACGCTCGAAGATGCGCGCGATCTCGGCGAAACGGGCGCGCTCGTCGGGAAGCGCGCGCCTGGCGGCGCTTCGCGCGATGAGCCGTTCCACTTCGCGTCGAACCTCGAGCAGGCGAAGCTGGCTCTTGACGTTGATCTCCGTCACGAGGATGCCGCGCCGGGGCAGAATCGTGACGAGTCGTTCGCGCGCGAGGCGCTGGAGCGCCTCGCGGATCGGCGTGCGGCCGATCTCGAGCGCTTTGCTGAGGCTCGCTTCGGAGACCGCGCCGCCGGGTGGCAGCCTCAGCGTGACGATCATTTCCTCGAGGATCGAATACGCGCGATCGGTGAGGCTGCGCTCGTCGATGGGTGAAGCGGCTTCCGCCGGTGCAGCGTAGGTCTCGCCGCGTCCGGTTGGCGCTCGACGATTGACGTAGGTCGTCTTCGCGCCGGACCTGGGCGATCGGACGATCGACGCGCGTCCTCTGCCGTCACGCATGCTTGCGCCGTTGCACCAGATCGAGAAACGCCTCGTACTCGCGCTCGTCGACCGAGTAGCTGTGATCGTCATCCGGAAACTTGCCTTCCTTCACTTCCGACACATATCGGCGCAGCCCATCGACCGCGACTTCGGTGAGATTCGCGTAGCGCTTCGTGAACTTGGGCTTGAAGTCGGTGAATACGCCGAGGAGATCGTAGGAAAGCAGGATCTGGCCGTCGCAGCCGGCACCGGCGCCGATGCCGATTGTCGGGATTTCGAGCTGTTTTGATATGACGCTCGCGATCTTCGCGGGCACCGCTTCGAATTCGAGCATGAAGCAGCCGGCGTCCTGGATCGCGAGCGCGTCCGCGAGGATGTTCATGGCCGAGGCCGCGGTGCGTCCCTGGATCCTGAACCCGCCGAACATCGCGATCGTGTGCGGTGTAAGCCCGATATGCGACGCCGTCGGAATGCCGGCGTCGACAAGCGCTTTCAGGATGTGGGCCTGCGCTCGTCCGCCCTGCGGCTTGACCGCATCGCACGCCGCCTCCTGCATGAAGCGGGTCGCGTTGACGAGCGCGCGATCGACGGTGTTGTAGCTCTGATAAGGCATGCAGCCGAGCACGAACGTGTTCGGCGCGCCGCGCCGCACCGCCGATGCATGCATCACCATCATGTCCATCGTCGCCGGAATCGTGCTCGGATGGCCGTGCGCGACCATGGCGAGGCTGTCACCGACGACCGCCACGTCGATGCCTGCCATTTCCGCCCAGCGCGCCGACGTGTAATCGGGCACCGACGTGTAAACCATCTTCTCGCCAGTTTTTTTCGAGTCGCGGATCTCCCCGATCGTCCGCTTCTTGCGCTCTTTGCCTTCCATGCGTTCGTCCTCCGATGTTCTCGCGCTATGCCGGCAAGGCGGCCCGCGCGGCGGTATCGAGTGCCTCAACTCGCGGCTCGTCGTCGAGGCCTGCGCCGTCGCGATTCAGCAGCACGCGCAGCGATTTAGCGTCGATGTCGCGCGGTGCGATGCGTTCGCGCATCGCGAGCACTGCCGCATGGCCGATCGCGTGTCCGTAGGCGAAGCATTGCGCGGTGACGCGCGCCGACGCCATCGCCTCGTGCTCGGCCGACAGGCATCGCCCCGCGACGAGCAAGGAGTCGCCTTCGCGCGGCACGAAGCATTCGTACGGAATCTCGTAGTAGTCGTCGCAAAGCCACGCAAGACGCGGTCGCGCACCGGCGTGCAACTCGATCGGCCATGCCGAGCGCGCGATGCCGGTCGAACACTTGCGTCCGCTGACGACGTCGTCGTTCGCGAGCGTGCGCACGCCGTCGATCTGCCGGCTTTGCCGCACACCGACCTGCACGCCCGTGTCGTTGACGAAGCTTCGTTCGCAACCGGCGAGATGATCGCGGAAGAAGCGCGCGTATTCGAGAACCTGCCGGCGCCCCTCGATCTCCGCCTCGGTGAAGTCGCGATGGCACAGGCTGTTCAGTTCGCGTCCGTCGGCGCCGACGATGCGCGTGCAGTTGCAGAGCAGCTCGCCCGGGCGCGGCGTGACGAACAGGAACACCTTCGCGCGCGGCAGCCGATACGTCCCTGCACCGTTGACCTCGACGATCTTGCGCGACACGGCGTCGCCCATGATCGCGTCGTTGCCGTGCGCGGCCAGGAAGCGCGGTACGTCGACACCTTGCAGGCGGAAGATCATCGTCGGGTTCTGAACGACGCCGTTTTGCCCCACGGTTGTTCCAAAGCCCGCCATCGCGGCGACGTCGGCGTCGCCGCTCGCGTCGATCGTGACGGCCGCCTCGATCGCGATCTTTCCCTGTTTCGCATGGGCCTGGATGCCCGCGAGGCGTTCGCCGCCTTCGACCAGCACGTCGGTGGCGAGCGCATGGAACACCACGCGCACGCGAGCCTCCGCGAGCAGTCCATCGGCGACGCTTCGCCACTTGAACGGATCGTGAACGAGGCTCCACGTCCTGCCGTAGCGCACGGGCGGCGTGAGCCCACCGGCGGCGCGCATCCGCGTCGCGAATTCGGCGGCGAATCCGTGCACGAGGCGCCGCGGCGGCGCGTCGGGTGACTCGCTTGCCATGTACATGCCGCAGATGGTTCCCGACATGCCCGCCACCGCCCCGCCGCCGCAGAAGCCGTAGCGCTCGATGAGGGTCACGGCGACGCCCTGGCGCGCGGCCGTGACGGCGGCTGCGACGCCTGCCGCGCCTCCGCCCACGACCAGCACGTCGGTCGAAAGCCGCTCGGCCGGCCGGCGGTCGGTGAGATCGCCGCTTGTATGATCCCCCCACGCTCGCAGCTTCGCTGCTTCGCTGCCCCCCGAGGGGGCGCGATTCGCGCATTGGGGCGGCCCGGCAGCGCTCATTGACAGTCCTCCTGATCGACGACTAATATATCAGCAACCACGAGCAGCGTGCAAGCGAGGAGGGCAAAGCGATGATGACCGAACGCCAGCGCAGGTTCCGCGAGCAGTACGTCTCCAACATCAGCCCGCTCTACAACGGACTCGTCCACATCGGCGTCATGTACGCGGCCGGCATCGCCGCGATCGCGTGGTGCGCGACACGCCTTTCACATCCGACGTGGGAATGGCTGTTCGTCGTGCCCACGTTCATCGGCGGGAACTTCTGCGAATGGGCGCTGCACCGCTACGTCATGCACCGGAAGATCGACGTCTATGCGCTGCGCGCGATCTACGACCGCCACACTCGCCAGCACCACCAGTACTTCACCGACAACGACGTGACGCACGACACCACGCGCGAATTCCGCATCGTGTTCTTCCCCTGGCGCGTGCTGATGGTGCTCGGCGTGGCCGGAACGATTCTCGGACTGCTGACCGGGCTCATCGTCAATGCGAACGCGGGCTACATCGTATTCATGACGATGGTCGGCTACTACATGACTTACGAGACGTTCCACTACTGCTGCCATGTGCATGACAACGCGTTCGTGCAGCACATGCCGTTCATCAACACGATCAGGCGGCACCACAAGGCGCATCACAACATGGGGATCATGATGCACTTCAACATGAACCTCACGTTCCCGATCGCCGACTGGGCGCTCAACACGAGCGACCTGCGCCGCGGACTTATCGGTCATCTCTTCAACGGCTACGACGAGAGGCACGTGAAGCCGGAGCTCGCGCCGATCATGGCGCGGTTTCGCACGAACGAAACACAGGATGCGCGCGTAACACTCGACGGGCCGAAGCTCGAGACTGACGAGCTTCGTACGATGGCGAGCGTCGGCAGCTACGTCTGATCGTACGTTGGCCACGAGCGGGCCGCGCTCGGCATCACGCCGGCTCGTGCGACAAGACACGCGCCTTGAGCTTCGCGGGGCGAACGAATGATGGCTGCAGAATTGCCGGTTCCACCTGTCAAGGCGGTCCGGCAACGTTGACGGGTACGTTGCTCGTCGTCGTCCAGCCGTTGCCCAACTGTCCGTAACTATTGTCGCCCCAGCAGTACACCGCGCCCGCTGTCGGTAGACCGCCAGGCTGGTTGTTGGTAATCCCGCAGGTATGGCGACCGCCTGCGCTCATGGTGGGACGAAAAGGAGCTTCAGCGTCTGGACTCGATGTCGCGAAGACGAGGCCGCCCGCAACGGCGATGGGTTTGGTAGTTGCCGTCGTCGTGCCGTCGCCCAGTTGACCAAAGCTGTTGTCGCCCCAGCAATAGGCAACGCCTGCCGAAGTCACGCCGCACGTGTGCTCGCCCCCTGCGCTGCCGAGCGTGAATGCGAGCCCGCCTGCGACGGCGACAGGGATCGCACTATTGATTGTCGTGCCATTTCCGAGCTGGCCCGCGTCGTTATTGCCCCAGCAATACGATAGCCCGGAACTCTGCCAGCTACACGTGTAGTGGGTGCCGGCGGTGACACTAAAGGCGGTGGGACCTCCCGGCACCGGCGTTGCGCTGGCAGTCGTTGTGCCGTCACCGAGCTCACCGAAGCGGTTGTCTCCCCAGCAATAGATCTCGGGGATCGCAAGAAAGCCGCCTACCAACCCGATCCCGCACGTGTGATCCTGGCCCGCGCTCAGGAATCGAAAGCCGGTTTCGACAGGGACCGCGCTGTTGATGAAGGTACCGTTGCCAAGCTGCCCAGAGCTGTTGTCGCCCCAGCAGTAGCCGTTTGCTCCGTTGGACACGCAACTGTGGTGGCTGCCCGCGCTGACGGTCGCGAATCGTGGCGCACTCGATACGGGCACCGGCACCGCACTGCTATTCGTCGTGCCGTCGCCAAGTTGACCGAAACTGTTGTCGCCCCAGCAGTAGGTAACGCCTTCCAAGTCGAGGCCGCAGGTGTGATCGTCGCCCGCGCTCACGTTCTCGAAGATCAGCTCTCCCGATACCGGCACAGGCGCCGCGCTGTTGTTGGTCGTGCCATTGCCGAGCTGGCCGGAGCTGTTGTCGCCCCAGCAATAGGCAAGGCGGTCCGAGGTCACGCCGCAGGTATGTCGGGCGCCCGCACTCACCGATAGAAACAGGAGTCCCGTGGTGGTCGCGATCGTGGCCGCCGCGACTTGCCCGTACGCCGCGGCCGTGATCGTTACCTGACCCAGCGCAAGCGCCTTGACCAATCCGTTTGCGTCGACCGTCGCAATCATGATGTTGCTGCTTGCCCATGTCACCGGGCCTGCTGCGAACACTGCACCCGAGGGTTCCTTGACGGTCGCGCTCAACTGAATCTGTTGACCGACCATCACGTTCGCCATCGTTGGCGCCACCGTCAGCGAGATCGGTGGCGCCGGCGGTGCGCCGGAACCGCCGCCGCCACATGCCGCGAGCAGCAGCATGGAAAGACAGCACAGCAACCGCCCGGGAAGGAGCGTCGTTCGCAGCGCGTGCGCGCTTATATCGCGCATCCCGCCGGCACCGGACCGACGCGACTGAGCGCGATCGCTCCACTCTGGCCCGCGCTGCTGCCGCCGGTGAAGTTGAACGTGAGTTGCGCCGACGTGCAGCTTGCGAACGTGATCGTCGCCGTGCCGACTGCCGTGGTCGCTTGCGTCATCGGCGTCGGCGTGTCGAACACGCCACCCGTGGTTTCGTACAGCGTCAGCGGCGCCGTATGCGTGCCGCCCGTGAACGTGCCCTGGCCGGTGAACCAGCGTTGCCCCGCGGCGCCCGCCGCCTGCCCGGTCGGCGAGTACGTGTACCAGGCGAAGAACACGACCGGCGCGAGCGGATTCACCTCGAACACGAAGCCCTGTCCCGATGTGGCCGGGTCGTACCAGTTACCCGACAGCCCGAAGTCGGCGTTTGGCGTCGGCGCAGTTCCCACCACGCACGTGACGTTCGGAACGATCCGCGTGATCGAGAGCGATCCGCTGCGATTGCTGCCGTCGGTGAAGGCGTACGAGAAGGTGCCGTTGACGCAGTCGCTGAAGGTGAGCGTGCCGGAGCCGACCGCGGTGGCGTTCGTGACCGGCGGCGCGTTGAAATTGCCGCCGACGTTCTGGAAGATCGTGACGTTCGCGCTCGATTGTCCGCTCTGGCCGTTGCCGTTGAACGTGTACCACCGCTGGTGATCGGCGCCGCCCGCGGGCGCGACGTCGAACGTGAACCAGGCGCCGTCGACGAGCCCGACGCCATGGGCGACGAGGTCCGGATAGATCTCGAGCTCGATGCCCTGGCCGCTCGATGCGGGCTCGTACCACGAGCCGGTCAATCCCTGCTGGTCGATGTCGGGGCCGGTCGCAACGCCCGCCACCGACGCAAGGTAGGCGGACAGGTCGGCGAGATCGGTCGGGTTTTGCGCGAGCGTCGACGCGTATCGGCTTCGCATTTCGGACACCGTTCGGATCGCCGAGAGGAGAGCGTCCGCGGTGAACGCGGGCGGGACCGTGAAGGGCGTCGGATTCGCGTCGTGGCAGTCCGTGCATGCATACGTCGTGGTGTAGAGCGTGCGTCCGCGGCTCGGGTCCGCGGCATGTGCGGTCGTGAAAGAAAGCGCGAGCACGATTGCCGAAACTGCAATGCATGGACTCGTCTTGATGCGTGCCATCGCTTGCTCCAGGACGTTGTTGTATCGCGCCACTCAGGCGCGCGCGAGGGGAACGGTACGGCATCGCGGAACGAGCGGCGCGTAAATCCGACGAAAAGGCGGCTGCACGGCGCGAAAGCCGCCCGAGCGGGCGCGAAAGTCGGTGGCGTCAGGAAGCGGACCGCCGGGAAGGCGAGCGGTGCAATAATCCGGGTTCCTCGCGTGGCAGGGTTTTCGCGAATGCGTCGACCGCCAGCGCACTTGCCCTACCCGGAATCGCTTGCCGGCACGACCGCTCCGCCACCGGCGCGGCCAGGATTGTTCGCGCGCGTCATGGCGCTGTTGCTTGCCGAACCGCGGTGGCTCCGCGGGCTCGACTGGCGACTCGTTGCGCTGGGCGGCCTCATCGCGGCAATTGGCTCATCGCGGGTTGCGATCACGGCATTTTGCGACGTCGGCGACCAGGCGACGAGCCGCGAGACAGTGCTCCTCGATCTGTGGGCGCAGGCGACCATAGCGCTTCTGGTCGTGGTGCTCGGAACGGCGCTCATGAATCTCGAGCGTCCGCGCCTGCCCGTTCCCGTGCGCCTTGCCATCGCGGTCGTGGTGGGGACGCTCGCCCCGTTTCTGATCATGCACGACAGCCACGACGAGCCGCTGTGGAAGATCCTGGTGTTCTGGCGCCGGGATGTCGTGCCATGGGGCATCGCGGCCGCCGCCTGGTATTGCGTGCACCGCGCGAGCGCGTCGGAGGCGGCGTTGCGCGCGACGGAGATCGCGCGCCGTTCGCTGGAAACCGCGATGGTGGAAGCGCGGCTCCGCGCGCTGCAGGCGCAGGTCGAGCCGCATTTCCTGTTCAATACGCTCGCGCACGTGCGACGGCTGTACCGCACCGAACCCGTCGTCGCGCGGCGGATGCTCGCGAGTTTCGCTTCGTATCTCGAATCGGCCCTCGTGCAGATGCGCGAGCGCTCCGCTACGCTGGGTCGCGAGGTCGATCTCGTCCGAGCCTACCTCGAAGTGCAGCAGGTGCGCATGGGCGCTCGTCTGAAAGTGAAGATCGATGTGCCCGATGCGCTGCGTGCGCACGCGTATCCACCGATGATGCTGATCTCGCTCGTCGAGAACGCGATCAAGCATGGCCTCGATCCGCTGCGATCGGGTGGAACGATCGCGATCGAGGCGCGCGCACGCGACGGCTCCCTCGAAGTCGTCGTCCTCGATACCGGCCGCGGCATCAGCGACAAGATCGGCAGCGGCGTGGGGCTCGCCAACATGCGAGGCAGGCTTGCGGCACTCTTCGGCGAGGCTGGGCGACTTTCGCTCATGCCCGTCGCGCCGAGCGGCGTACGTGCGGTCATCCGGATGCCGCTCGACGTTTCCATCGAGCACATCGATTTGCGCACGCCATTGTCGCGCACCGCATCCGTCGAATCCGAAGCATCCGTCGCCGGTTGATGCATATCGATCGCTTTCCCGCGGGGAAGATGCAATGGGCACGGTGGATACCGCGCGTGCTGCGTTGCGACGTCCGCTGCCTGAACGCGCTCGATTGGCGCATCGTCGCGCTGCTGTTCGCCGTCGCCTTCTGCTTCGCGATCCATTCGCTTCCGGCCGATATTTTCCTGAACGGGTTGGGCACGCACGCGACGGCGGCCGAGTACCCGCTCGCGGTTTTCACCTGGTTCGTCCGCTACCTCGTGCAATTCGGCCCGGTGCTGCTTGCCCTGGCGATCGCCGACAGCTTTCCGCTTGCCGGTCGCAAGCGACTCGCCGCGCTCGCGATCGCGCTCCTGATCGGTGCCCAATTCCAATGGCCGATTCGCTGCACTTACGAGCCGCAATCCGAGGCCGCATGCACGCTTTTCCGGCACTCTCCCTGGGAATCATGGAAGGCGATGAGCCAGACCATGCCCGCAACGATCGCCTTCGCGATGCCGCTCGCCCTGGTGGCATTCTCGCGGCGCCGGGAACTGCGCGTGCGCAGGGCGCTGCACGCGGCGGAGGTCGAGCGTCTCGAATTGCAGCGCAAGACGCTCGAAGCGGATCTGCAGGGCGTGCAGGCGCAGGTCGAGCCGGCATTTCTGCTCGACACGCTTCGGCGCATCGGTGCGCTGTGTGACGACGATCCGCAAACCGGCGCGCGATTGCTCGACGAGATCATCACGTATCTGCGCGCGGCGCTCCCCGACTTGCGCGCGACCCGCTCGACCTTGTGCAAGGAGTCGGAGCGCGCGCGCGCCTACCTGGCGATACTCCATCTACGGTCCGGGCGGCCGTTCGATGACGACGTCGACGTCGACGAAAGCATCGAGGACGCGGCGATCCCGTCGATGATCGTGTTGCCGCTGCTTGCCGGCGTCGCGTCCACGATCGGCAGGCAATCCGCCGCGCACATCGGTGCGCACCCGGCGTCGTCCGGCGAGACGTCAAGCTCGCTTGGCTTTGGCGCGCACGTTGCGGACGGAAACGTGTGCATCGAAGTAACGGCGCGCGGCGCGGGTGCGTGCGACTTCGCGCGCGCACCGATCCTCGAGGAAATTCGCGCGCGTCTTGATGCACTGTACGGTGAGCGCGCATCGCTCGAGGTTGTGTCGCAACGCGACGCACTCACGACAGCTCGCCTCACGATTCCGCATGAGCGGCTTTAAGGCGGTCATCGCCGAGGACGAGGCGAACCTGCGCGAGGAATTGCGCGAGACGCTCTCCGTCGTATGGCCGGAGCTTGCGATCGTCGCCGAGGCCGAGGACGGGGATGCCGCGCTTCGCGCGCTCGAGGAGCACGCGCCGCACGTCATGTTTCTCGACATCCAGATGCCGGGCGCGAACGGTCTCGAGATCGCACGGCGCGCGGGCGGCCGCGCGCACGTCGTGTTCGTCACCGCGTACGATCGGTACGCGATCGCCGCATTCGAGGCGGGCGCGATCGACTACGTGCTGAAGCCGATCACCTCATCGCGCCTCGACCAGACGGTGCGTCGGCTGAAGGCGCGCGTGAGCGAGGCGCCGGCCGACCTCGCGTCGCTGCTGCGTCTTCTGGAAACGCATCTCGCGCCCAAACGCGAGTACATGCGCTACATCACGGCGGTCCAGAGTGGCGAAATCCGGCTCATCACCGCCGACGAGATCTGCTATTTCCAGGCCGACAACAAGTACACGCGGGTGGTGTCGGCCGATCGCGAGTCACTGATCCGGCGTGGCATCGGCGATCTCCTGCGCGTCGTCGATCCGGCCCATTTCTGGCAGATTCACCGCGGCACGATCGTCAACGTCGACGCCGTGTCCGGCGTCTCGCGCGACCTTCGTGGCTACCTGCGCGTCAAGCTGAAGGCGCGCAACGAAACGCTGGCCGTGAGCGAACGCTTCGCGCATCGCTTTCGCCAAATGTGATCGGCTCACGCACGGCACTCACGTGGGCAACGCCAAACGTCCGATG
>Ga0070731_10001444_pt1 | contig 24528 bp, 24 predicted proteins | sample Coa_R1_2_FD_66448 | JGI IMG/M metagenome (GOLD analysis project Ga0070731, IMG submission 66448) | Surface soil microbial communities from Centralia Pennsylvania, which are recovering from an underground coalmine fire - Coalmine... | ecosystem: Environmental > Terrestrial > Soil > Unclassified ... | reverse complement strand
GATGACAATATGAAAACTAATCCAGAAAAGCATCCTTGAACCTATCCAAATAAATGAAAAATATTGATTTTTGATGGATTTTTCGTTCTATTTTTGCGCTTCTTCGCAGGACATACTTTGTTAAGTAGGCCAAGAAGAAGCACAAAAATAGGGCGAAAAAGACGCAAAAAGCAACTTTTTCATTTATTTTGGATAGGTTCTTACGAGAAATCCTCATTCATGAGATAATCATACCGTATTTGTCCATTTGTTAAAAAAATATGTTACTTTTAGGTATTGAAAGCACCTGCGATGAAACCGCCTGCGCTGTTGTGCGCGATGGAAAAGAAATTCTATCCAATGTGATCCATTCTCAGTCCGAGATGCATAGCGCGTTTGGAGGCGTTTTTCCCGAATTGGCCTGCAGAAGGCATGTCGATGCGCTTATTCCCGCCATCGAAGCCGCCTTAGCCCAAGCCGGCGTATCGGCAAAGCAGATCGACCTTATCGCCGTCGCGAAAGGACCAGGATTGATCGGGGCTCTTCTCATCGGAGTAAATGCCGCAAAGGCTCTATCCATGGCTTGGGAAATCCCTTTTATCGGCGTCAATCACGTAGAAGCGCACTTGTATGCGGCTATGATGCCTTTGTCTTCTCCCCTTTTTCCGGCTTTGGGAGTGGTGATCTCAGGCGGCCATACGTTTATGGTAAAAATGACTCGTATCGGTAATTATGAGACACTGGGCACAACCCAGGATGACGCGATTGGAGAAGCCTTCGACAAAGTCGCCTCCCTACTCCATCTCCCCTATCCCGGCGGACCTGCCATCGAACAGCTCGCTAAAAAAGGAAATGCTTCGCGGTTTGCGTTTCATCCCGGCAAAGTCAAAGGACGCCCTTGGGATTTTTCCTTTTCCGGACTTAAGACAAGCGTTCTGTATGCCATTAAAGGGGCTAATGCCCACAAAGACTCTCCCTTAATCATTTCTGAAGAAGAAAAAGCCGACGTCGCTGCCGCTTTCCAAGAGACCGCTTTGAACGACATTGTCACAAAAGCCTTAAAGGCCGCCCGCGCCTTCGACTGCCAAGCTATTTACTGCGGTGGCGGAGTGAGCAATAGCACGCGGTTAAAAGACCTCTTTGCAGAGAAAAATACAGTAGCCGTTCCCCTGTTTTTTCCCCCTCGAGAGTTAACAACAGACAATGCCGCAATGATCGCAGGGTTGGGCTATCACCTCTTTCTACAGAAAAAGAAGGGGGATTCCTATGATTTACAGCCCCATTCCTCCCGTAAATGTTTATTAAATTAGATTAAAAATCCAAATCGAGAAACGTTAATTGACGACATTGCTTAGTTAACTTCTTTTTCTGCCTGACGGCTATTTTTGATGGCCGCTGCATTTTTTCTTTTCACGGTCATCTTTTCGTTATATTTATCGGTCTCAGCGCTGATCCTTTCGCGTGCTTTATAACGGTATTGTTTGGGACTGTTTTTTTCTTTCGAGGCTGGAGCACTCTTCTGTACGGGGTTTTCCACAGGAGCTCTTTCCTCCTCTTCCTCAACTAAAGACTCTACAGCGGTATTTTCTTGAGTTAAATACGCATGTTTTTCGGGTTTTCGATTCGTCTCGATATGCAACCCGCTCTTAGGCTTTTTTGGCTGCTCTTTGGAAGTTGATGGCTCCAGATGGGAACTCAGAACAGCCTCTTGGGACCGTTCATCGATGGGATGCTGCCTTTGAGCGCGGCGAGAAGCGCGGCGGCTGTTTTTATCCTGCAGAGCAGAATCGGACTTCCTATACTGCCCTATCTTTTCCGATCGATATTGTTTGGTTTTGCGTACGGGAGCACTTGTTTGATCGGAAATTTCGCTATTTCTTTTTTCTAGAGGCTTTTCCTGCAGCAACTCTAGGGGCGCATAACTTTCTAACAACCATTCTTCCTGAGTCGCTGCGTAGGAACATAAAGGGACCAAAGCAAAAAATATCCAGTTTTTTTTCATTATGTTTGCCTCGCATAAATTCAATATATATTTAATTAATTACTTAATTATATTTAATTATAAAAAAATTATTTTGTAAACACTTGATTTAATTATAAACACAATTAAAAATTTATTATTTTAATTTGCAAAAAGATAAAAACATATTCCTTCGGACGAGCAATTTCTCTTGTCCATTAAGAAGTAAGTATTTAGAATTTAGAATTTAATCCAGACCTTTCAATAAAGACTCATGTATATGGATGGTTTTGACAAGGTCTGATAATGCTTAACCTGATGAGGAATGAACTATGGCAAAAGGCGCCCGAGAGAATATCAAGCTGAAGAGCACAGAAAGCTCAGAATGCTATTGGACATCGAAAAACAAACGCACTTCCACTCAAAGACTTGAACTTAAAAAATATGACAAAAAGCTGAAACGCCACGTCATTTTTAAAGAAGCTAAGTAACTCTCATTCTGCGAGGATATAAGTCTATGTTCGAGCTATCTATAGCTCTTAAATACCTCATCCCTCGCAGGAAACAGCTTTCCGTGTCGCTGATCGCGCTGATGTCGGTCATCGTCATATCCCTCGTAGTATGGCTCGTTCTCGTTTTTCTCTCCGTGACGGAAGGGATCGAAAAGAACTGGCTGGGCAAGCTCACTGCGCTCAATGCCCCTTTACGCATCACTCCGACCGAACAATATTACTCTTCTTATTATTATCTAGCAGACACCTACAGCTCCGCTTCGCATTTCACATCTAAGAATATCGCTCAAAAAGCCTCTTCAGCCCTAAGCGATCCCTACTCCACTGAAGAAGATGCGGGGCTACCCAGAGGGTTTCCCTCGCCAGTGCGGGATAGCCAAGGACAATTGATAGACCCTGTCAAAGAGGCCTACCGTATCCTCGATGGGTTGAAACCCCAAGTAAAGGGACTTGCCTATCAGGATTTTGAAATCGGCGGGGCGCTGATGCGATTGCAGCTTTTGCGCGAAAATAAGATCTCTATACACCCAGACAGCACGCAGAGCTTTCTCACGCAGGTCTCTTATATCGCCTCTATTCCCGATAGCTCGCCCGCTTTTAGTTCGATGCTGCTTGCCCCCTCGGAAAAAGACCTCAATCATCTCTTTTACCTCTCCTTGCATAAGACGGAATTGGCAAGGGAGGACTCCCCCTCTCTTACCCTCTCCGCCGCTTCGGAAAAAGTGAACAAGCGCTTAAATGAGCTTTTAAAGTCTGCCTCGATACGAGAATTGAAAAGCAGCTCTCCTTTCTGGAGGCTTCCGAGAGAACTGCTCGCGAAAAATACTCCCTTTCAATGTACAGCGATCTATAGCGGCGATCAGCTGATCAGGATTGTCCTCCCCCAAGAAAAAAAGGAGAGAGCACATTGCGGGAAATTATGGCGCGAGAACGACGCTCTTCTCTTCCAAGAGGAAGGCAAAGAGGCCGTGATAGTGCCGGCTTTACTGCCTCTTTTTGTAGAAGGAGCCATGCGGCTACAGGTACAGGACACTCTTTTTTCTAAAGATATTCAGAAGATGCAAGACATCCGCTTTCAGGTGAAGACAACGCTGCAAAAAATCCCGCTTTCCGGGGTAATTCCTTGGGAAAACCTCGCAGTGTCCCAAGCCGCCTTTCACTCTTCAAACGCAGCGCCTTGGCCCTATTATGAAGAAAAAAGGATCCATCTCCCTATTAACGACGAAAAGGAAACAGGGGTCTTGCTCGCTAAAAATTACCGCGATAATGGGGTGATGATCGGCGACAGGGGCTATCTCTCCTACAACAGCGCAACAGTGAGCAGCATGCAGGAACAAAGACTACCTATTTTTGTGGCAGGCTTTTATGATCCCGGAATCCTATCTGTGGGCAACCGCTGCATTCTTGTTCCCCCTTTTGTCACTCAGACGATCAACGCATCGAGTTCCACTTTTAATCTGGATAAATCGCAATCGAATGGGATTTTAGTGTGGTTCCAGCCGGTCAACGATGCGGAAAAGGTAAAAAATACACTCACTGCCGAAATTACACGCGCTGGCATCTCTCCCTATTGGAAAGTGACGACATTTAAAGAATACGATTTTGCCAAAGATCTCCTGCAGCAGTTCCAAAGCGATAAATACCTTTTCTCCCTTGTCGCCGCGATCATCCTGCTCGTCGCTTGCTGTAATATCATTTCGCTGCTCACCCTGCTCGTCAACGACAAAAAACGCGAGATCGGCATATTGCAAGCCATGGGGGCCTCGACAAAAAGCATCGCATGGATTTTCGGCACGTGCGGCGTGGTTCTGGGAATCATCAGCTGCCTGATCGGGGCTAGCGCTGCGGTCTTTACACTCAAGCATATCGACGCCATCGTGCATCTGCTCAGCTTCCTCCAAGGCCACGATGCGTTCAATGCAGCATTTTTTGGAAATTCTTTGCCCAATACACTGAGCGCAAGCGCATTGCAGTTTATCTTTCTCATCACCCCCCTGCTTTCTCTGCTTGCAGGTCTTGTCCCCGCTGTGAAAGCATGCCGCATGCGCCCTTCTGAAATCCTGAGGTCGGAATGAAACAACCTGTCATTTTGCGCGCGCAAAACATCAAAAAACATTTTTCTTCTCCCGCCCCCGTCCAACTTTTGCATGAGGTGTCCTTAGAGGTCGAACAGGGCTCTGCAGTGGCGATTATGGGAAAATCCGGCGAAGGCAAAAGCACGCTGTTACATATCTTGGGAACGCTCGAGAAAGCCACTTCCGGAGAAGTGGAGATCTGCGGCAAAAAAGCGCATCTTTCTTGCAACGACACGCTGCGCAATCGCCATATCGGCTTTATTTTTCAATCTTACAACCTTCTGGAAGAATACACTGTATTGGACAACGTGCTCATGCCAGCGAGAATTGCCCGTAGGAACATAGATAAGGGCAGCCCTATCTATTTGCGGGGCTTAGAGCTTCTGGAGAAAGTGGGCTTAAGCGCAAGAGCGCATTTTTTAGCAAAACTGCTCTCGGGAGGCGAAAAGCAGCGCACGGCGATTGCACGCTCGCTCTGCAATGATCCTGAATTGATCTTGGCCGATGAGCCATCGGGCAATCTCGACAATCAACATTCCCAAGCGATCCATCAGCTTTTAACCCAGCTCGCAAGACAGCATCATAAAACCCTTATCGTCGTAACGCATGACAGAGAATTAGCTTCTCTATGCGATCAGGTATTTATTCTCAAAGATGGCAAATTAAACCCGATCGCAGTATCCTGAGAGGTTTATCGGAGAAACGGCATGCATATTTTAATGGCTGGAATTGGATACGTAGGACTTGTCACAGCGATCTGCTTTGCGGAAATGGGCCATTACGTGACCTGCCTGGATATCGATGAAGACAAGATTGAGAACTTAAAAAATGGCATCGTTCCCATTTACGAGCCCGGACTCAAAGATCTCCTAGAAAGAAATGCTGCAGCGGGAAGACTGCATTTCGTGACAAATTATAAAGAAGCTGTCCCCCAAGCACCGGTCTGTTTTATCGCCGTGCCCACTCCATCGCAAAAAGATGGCTCCTGCGATCTATCCTATGTCCTACATGCTGCCTCGGAAATCGCCCGGCATATGCAAGAGCCTAAAACCTTCGTTATTAAGTCCACAGTGCCACTCGGTTTTGCCTTGCAGCTCAAAAAGCACATTCAGGCCATTCTGGACAGCCGTAATGTTGCGTTCGCTTTCGATATCGTTTCCAATCCTGAATTTTTGAAGGAAGGGTCTGCCATTCAGGACTGCATGAAACCCGACCGCATTATCGTCGGTATTATGCAACCCCAGAGTGAAAAAATCATGAGGGAGATCTATTCGGCGTTTACGATCAATCACGACCGCATTCTCATCATGGACACTACATCGGCTGAGATGACAAAATATGCTTCCAATGCCATGCTGGCAACCCGCATCTCTTTTATGAACGAACTCTCTCATTTGTGCGAGAAAGTAGGGGCCAATATCAACCACGTTCGCGTCGGCATTGGAACCGATGAGAGAATCGGACTTCAATTCTTATATGCGGGTGTGGGATATGGCGGATCCTGCTTTCCCAAGGATCTGCGCGCTCTGCTCAGCCTGGCAAAAGCCTATGGAGTTTCTCTGCCGATCCTTGAAGCAGTAGAGCTCGTGAACGAACGTCAAAAACGAGCGCTAGGAGCTAAAATCCTCTCTTATTTTTCCGAGCGCGGCGGCATTCAGGACAAGACAATCGCGATTTGGGGACTTTCTTTTAAACCCGATACCGATGATCTGCGCGAGGCCCCCTCATTGGTTTTGATCGATGAATTATTAGCCCATGGGGCCATTTTAAGAGTATTCGATCCTGTTGCCATCCCTAATGCGAAAAAACACCTAAAAGGAAAAAGAGACATTGCTTTCTGCCAAGATGAATACGAAGCCGCTATAGGAGCCAGCGCTATCGTACTCATCACGGAATGGAAACAGTTCCGTTTTGTCGATTTCAGTAAAATCGGCGCTCTTATGGAGGAAAAGGTCTTCTTCGATGGCCGCAATCAATATGCGCCGCAAGAAATGCTCAACAAGGAATTCACTTATTTTGGCATCGGGATCCCGGCATTTCATAAAGAATTAGCAGAGCTCTTCTCTCTGCAGCAACCCTGTGAATTATCATGGACTTAGATGTATTTCTACAGACATCGCAAGCGCTTATTGAAGAAAGGCTGCATGTATTGGTCCCGCCTCCCTCTAAAGTTCTTTACAGCGCGTTATTCGATGCGGCGAGATATTCGCTATTTTCTGGAGGAAAACGTCTGCGTCCCTTGCTTGCTTTGGCTTCTGCGCATACATTTGGTGCAGAGCTGGAAAAGGCACTAGATCCCGCTTGCGCCTTGGAATGCATCCACACCTATTCTTTGATCCATGATGATCTTCCCTGCATGGACAACGACGACCTTCGGCGCGGAAAACCGACTCTGCATCGCGTATTTCCAGAATGGCATGCCTTGCTTACAGGCGATTATCTGGCCACTTTTGCATTTGAAATCCTTGCCGCATGCACTGCATTGACTGATGGGGAGAAAATCGAACTCGTCCACATCCTCTCCAGCCGAGCCGGCGCGCGGGGAATGATCGGCGGACAGATCATCGATCTGATGTCGCAAGGACATTTAATCGATATAATGCTATTGCAAGAGATGCATGCTAATAAAACGGCTGCATTGATCAGCGCGTCTTTGGAATTTGGCGCAGTTGTGGCCCATGCATCTGCACAAGATCGCCTGTTGATAAAAAAATGCGGAATGCAAATCGGCATCGCATTTCAAATCGCCGATGACATCCTCGATGCTTCTCCCCACGAGGGGCACAAAGAAACCTCTGATGAAATAGAACAGAAGGCAACCGCAGTTTCCCTGCTCGGCCTCGAGGAAGCCAATCGATACAAAGATGCATTGCTCACAGAATCACTTTCTGATTTATGTTCTCTTTCAAAACCAGCTCCCCTTCTCAAAGCACTATTTCATAAACTAGTTCATCGTTCTAATTGAATTTAAAGGACAACAAAATAGTTCAACAGAAAAAGACGCAAAAAATGGACTGTTCTAATTCAGAAAACATCTCTAAAAGTCCAGTTTAAAAAAAATAAAATTGACTAAAAAAACTTTATTGTTTTAAATTTTGTTAAGAAATTGCTATGAGCTTAATTTAGGAGAAGAATTATGAGTATTCACGATTGTCTGAAACGCAGCTTTGATATTTTTGTCAGTTGCTGTGTGCTCATTTTTGGATTGCCGCTCTTTTTCATCCTCGCAATCATTGTCAAGTGCACATCTGATGGGCCTATCTTTTATTGCAGCATGCGTTTGGGACGCAATGGAAAACATTTTAAGTTCTGGAAATTTCGTTCCATGTATAAAGATGCCAGCCAAAAACTCGATGAACTGTTAAAAAGCGATCCTGAACTACGAAAAGAATGGAAGATTTATTTTAAGTTAAAAAATGATCCGCGCGTCACTCCATTTGGCAAATTCTTGCGTAAAACTTCATTAGATGAATTTCCTCAATTCTGGAATGTATTGAAAGGTGAACTGAGCGTCGTCGGACCGCGTCCTTATCTGCCGAACGAACTGGATACGATAAAAAAAATCGCAGGCTCCAATGTGCGAAAAATGCTCTCCGTTCGCCCAGGTTTAACAGGGATTTGGCAGACATCAGGCCGCAGCTACCTCACTTTTGAACAACGGGTGCAGCTTGATCTGGCCTATATCAGTTCTCGCTCTTTTCTCTTTGACTTGCAGCTGATCGCAAAAACCATCCCCGTGCTTTTGTTCCCCAAAGGGGCTTTTTAAACGGGCTTACTTAACCTCTAGTGTGAATGAAACGCGTACCCTTGCTTTTCCCTTTTTTTCTCGCGGTTATAGCGACAGGCTGCGCAAGCGTTTTCCTTCCGCATATACGCTTACATACTTTTGCTCCCTTTCTCGCTCTTTTGTATGCGCGCTGCAGCCGCATGTCCTCTTTTTGGATCAGCTCGCTCTGCGGACTTTTAATCGATGCGCTCGGATCCGAGTTGCGATTCGGCGTACACGCTTTAAGCTTTTCAGTGGCTACCCTGTTTCTTTATTCGCAAAAGAAACATTTTTATAACGATAAACCTCTTGCTTTGTCCCTATTTACTTTTCAAATCAGTTTGATTATTACCTTCATTCTCTTTTTGTTTTCCTTTTTATCGCATTCTTTACCGCCCATCACTCTCAAGTGGATTATTTCCGACTTTTTTCTCATGTCTTTTTTTGATGCTCTCTATGCTTTTATCTGGTTTAGTCTGCCCTTATTCTTGTACGGATATATTGCGCGCGTCGACTTCCGCTCATTTATTTCTAAAATTTATTTGAATTTTTGGAAGAAAAAAAAATGCTCGGAATAGATCTAAAAAAATGATAAACTCATACCATGGAAAATTCTCCTTTTACAGTCATAGCAGTCCAGGCTGCCTTGGAAGCAGGCGAAATTTTACGCCGCGGTTTCTCCACGGAATTCCGCATTGAATCCAAACCAGGCATCCATAATCTCGTCACTGAATATGATAACGCAGCCGAACAGAGCATTATTTCGACAATCCTGACACATTTTCCCACGCATTCTATTTTAGCTGAAGAAAGCGGAGAGCAGCACAAAAAAAAGGATGCGGAAGTGGTCTGGATCATCGACCCCCTCGATGGCACTGTGAATTTTGCTCATCGCATTCCGCTATTTTCCATTAGTATTGGAGTAGTGATCAATGGAATAGTTCAAACCGGGGTCGTGTACAATCCCATGGTGCACGAACTATTCATCGCGACAAAAGGAAAAGGGGCCTATTTAAATGGTGTGAAACTGCACGTCTCTTCCATTGCAGATGCCATTAAAGCATTCATGGTTACCGGATTTCCCTACAATGTCAATACTAATCCACTGCATTGCATCGACCGTTTTGCACAGATGCAGGCCAAAGGCATTCCTATTCGTAGATTGGGCTCTGCAGCTTTGGATTTGGCGTATGTCGCTGCAGGCCGCTTCGATGCCTTTTGGGAACTCAATTTAAATCTCTGGGATATCGCAGCAGGAATATTGCTCGTAGAAGAAGCCGGGGGAATGATCACTTCTTACGATGGATCGCCTCTTGCGATTTATTCCGATAAAACGCTTGTTGCGACCAATGGTCTTTTGCATCGCTTTATGATCGAACATTTAAATCAAAAAGAACTGTGGTGTTAGACCTCATGCTTATTGATGGAACAGCGATTGCAAAAAGCATAGAAGACAGGATTGCCCATGCTATCCGACAACTCAAGGGCAGACCCCCAGGGCTCGCCTTTATCCTCGTCGGCGATCATCCTGCTTCCCGGGCCTATGTGCGGATGAAAAAAAAGAAGTGCGCTGAAGTGGGCATCCTTTCTGTAGATCGAGAATTGCCAAAGAATACAACCGAAGAGCAGCTGCTTCATGAAATTGACGCATTGAATCGCGATGAATCTATCGATGGCATTCTGATCCAGCTTCCCTTGCCGTCCCACATCTCTACTTCGCATATGATGCGGGCCGTCGATCCTTCCAAAGACGTCGATGGTTTTCATCCCATCAATATGGGCAAGCTCCTCTTAGGAGAGTTAGACGGATTTCTTTCTTGCACTCCCCAGGGCGTCCATGTTCTGCTCACTCATTCCCAAATCCCGCTTCTTGGCAAACATGTTGTGATTGTCGGCCGCAGTAATATTGTGGGCAAACCCTTAGCTGCAATCCTGATGCAAAAGGCACCGCATTGTAATGCGACCGTAACCGTTGCACATAGTATGACGGAGAATTTACCTGAAATCTGCCGCTCTGCGGATATTCTTATCGCCGCTATCGGCCAGCCCCACTTTATTAAAGCCCATATGATCAAAAAGGGAGCTGTCGTCATCGACGTGGGGATCAATCGCATTACAGGGCCCGATCAAAAAGCACATTTAGTCGGCGATGTCGACTTTGAACACGTCGCCCCTCTTTGCTCTCATATCACTCCTGTCCCAGGAGGCGTTGGCCCCATGACCATCGCCATGCTCCTCTCCAACACGCTTCTCAGCTACCAGAGAAGAGCCTAGAACTAAAAATTTTATTACCAAAAACAGCCTGTTTCTTTTTAAGCTGTAAAACTTTACAATTTCCTATATACTGGAAATCATGAAACACACAATTTTTTTTGACTTAGGGAACGTCCTGCTCTTTTTCGATACGCTTAAAATGCAGCGTCAGATCGCAAAACTGTGCTCTTTGGAGCTGCCCGAAGTGGCTGCGATGATGCGGCTTCAGATCGATCCCTATGAAAAAGGTCTAATCGATACAAAAAAAATACATGAAGAATTCGAGCGGTTAAGTAAAGAAAAACTCGACTACCATTTGTTGTGTCATGCGCTCTGCGATATCTTTAAGCCCAATGAAGCGGTAATCGCGATCGCTAAAGAACTGAAAAGACAAGGCAAGAAACTTTTTATTCTCTCCAATACGCATGAAGCCCATTTCGAATTCGCCGTAAGTCAGTTTGATTTCTTTAACCTCTTCGATGGGTTTGTTCTCTCTTATAAAGTCGGGGCACGCAAACCAGAGAAAAAAATTTATGAAGCGGCCCTCATTACAGCCCAATGCCAAAGAGAACACTGTTTCTATACCGATGATATCCCAAAGTTTGTCGATGCTGCAAAGAGTTTGCATATCGATGCGGAAAACTACACGACACCAGAAGATTTAAAAACACATCTTCACCAACGCAATATCTTATAGGCTTGCATGGCAAAATCTTCGAAACAGGTAAGGATCACAGCCAATCTGAAAAAGACTATTTTACAATTTATGAAGGGCCGTCGTTATCGTCCGATGGGAGAAGTGGAGCTGATCGAACGCTTGCAGATCACATCTCAATTAATCCCTCTTTTTAAAACTATTGTCAAAGATCTTATTCAAGAAGGAGAAATCGAGATCCAAAAGAAAAAAATCGCTTTAAAAAAACCTAAAGTAGAAGTAATCACGGGAATATTACGCGTCCATCATAAAGGTTTTGGATTTCTCATCCCCGATAATGCCGCATTATCCCCTCAAGATATTTTTATCCCCAAGCATCTCACCGATAATGCTGTAGATGGGGATCATGTCGAGGTCGTGCTCATCAATACCGAAAACGAGTCGGAAAAAGGCCCCGAAGGCAAAGTGCTCAGCGTATTAAACCGTGCGCATAAACACCTTGCAGGAACCATTAAACAAATCCAAGCATCAGGAGATATTTTTACATACGTCCCCCTTCTCGGCGCATCTAAACCTGTTATCGTCCGAGCATCTTCGGATCAGACTTTAAAGGTGGGCGATCGGGTGATCTTAAAAGTAGTGGAATGGGGAACGGAACAAGAGCCGACCAGTGCGGAGATCACACATATCATCGGCCATATCTCAGACCCTTCGATAGATATCCTAGCTGCTGCGGAAGAATTCGATCTGCATTCGACCTTTGCGAAAACTGCTCTAGAACAAGCTAAGGCCTATAAAAAGAAAATACCCGTAAAAGATCTCAAAAATCGCACAGACTTTACCGATCTAGAATGCTTCACAATCGATCCTGATACAGCCAAAGACTTTGATGATGCGTTGTCGCTCACAAAGGACCGCAAGGGAATTTTTCATCTCGGTGTACATATCGCCGATGCCGCACATTATGTCAAATCGCATACTCCCTTGGACACAGAAGCGCTCCTCCGCTGCAACTCGACTTATTTTCCAGGGGCATGCTTACCTATGCTCCCTGAAGAACTATCCAACGAGTTATGCAGCTTAAAACCCGATGCCGATCGTTTAACGATTTCTGTCATGATGGACTTTGATAAAAAAGGAACGCTGATCAAACACGAAATTGTCCGCAGCTACATCCATAGCAAAAAGCGTTTTACTTATGGAGAAGCAAAAGAGGTCCTCGACGGAGAGAAAAAAAGCCCCCATAAAAAATCCTTAAAGCTCATGGTCGATCTATGTCATCTGCTCAAACAAAAACGCTACGAGCGCGGCAGCATCGATTTTGCCCTGCCGGAAATGGTGATCCAGGTCGATGCAAAGGGAAATCCGACTGGAGTAAAAAAAATCGAATATGATATTACGCACCAGCTCGTAGAAGAGTTCATGCTCAAAGCCAATGAAGTCGTGGCGACTGACCTTACGCAGCGCGGCAAATCGCTCCTCTATCGCGTGCATGAAGCTCCCCAAGAAGACAATTTTAAAGATTTTGTCTTCTTTGCTAATTCCTTAGGGTTTAAAATCAGTGCAAAACCTACAGTAGAGGAGCTACGTGCGGTGTTCGCCATGGCCAAAGAAACCTCTTTTGCCCATCAACTCTCTATCGCCTTCATCCGCAGCATGAAGCTCGCGCAATATTCCCCTGAAAATGTCGGCCACTACGGACTATCTTTGGAATACTACTGCCATTTCACTAGCCCCATTAGACGCTATAGCGATCTCATCATCCAGAGATTGCTTTTCGATGAAGAACCAGAAGATCTCAATTTGGAAAAAATCGCTGAACGCTGTTCCGAACAAGAACGGTTGAGCTTTAAAGCAGAGACCAGTGTGAAAGTTCTCAAAAAACTGCGATTGCTGAACGGATTTTTCAAAGAAGATCCCTATCGTGAATTTTCCGCTGTCGTCACCAAAATTAAACCATTTGGCCTGCATTTTGAACTGAGCGATCTCATGTTAGAGGGTTTTTTGCATATTTCAGAATTGGAAAATGATTATTTTAATTTTGACAGCAAACGCGGCCTGCTCATAGGATCGAGAACGGGCAAGACACACCGCTTAGGAGAAGCTATTAACGTACGCATCGTCGAGGTTGACCTCATCCTATTGGAAAGTCGATGGGCCCTTGTCACTCCCCATGCGCGCACCATCGCCCCTCCGCGGCGACGCAGAAAAAAATAATAGATCTCTATGCGCCCCCTTCCCTCGTCATTTTATCTACGCGACGATGTCGTTCAGATCGCTCAAGATCTATTGGGAAAGGCTCTATTCACCCACATCGATGGACAAACAACTGGCGGCATTATCTTAGAGACCGAAGCCTATCGAGGACCTGAAGATAAAGCGAGCCATGCCTATAATAATCGCCATACTGAACGAACGCAAACCCTATTCCAAAAAGGCGGAATTGCTTACATCTACACCTGCTACGGAATCCATCAGCTGTTAAATGTCGTCACCAATAAAGAAAATATCCCTCATGCTGTGCTCATCCGTGCATTGTTTCCCACGCATGGAATCGAAACGATCATTAAAAGAAGAAAAAAAACGGCCGATGACCCTACCCTGACAAAAGGGCCAGGATCCGTCGCGCAAGCACTCGGCGTGACAAAACAGCACAATGGCTGTGCTTTCGATCGCCATCCCCTGTGGATCGAGGAGACATCTCTTTCTATTCCAAAACACCTCATCAAAACCGGTCCCCGCATCGGCATTGCCTATGCCGAAGAACATGCTCTGCTCCCCTGGCGGTTTTTTCTGCCGCACTCAGATCTTTGTCAGGAAACTCTTGCAATTCAGGGAAAAACACGATACAAGTAAGGGAATACCCATAGTGTGAGCTCCATTCCATGAAAAAACACTTTATCACCGGCCTCGTCTTCCTTCTCCCATTAGTGGTCACCATTGCCGTGATTATCTTTTTGGTCAATTTCCTCACGCAGCCATTCATTGGAATTGTTTCCGCGGTTTTAACCAAATTTAATATCATCAACAAAGGCTTTTTATTTTTAACTCCTGATCAGGTCCTTCTTTACAGCAGCAAGCTGATTATTCTTATTCTACTCTTTCTATTTACCGTAGGATTAGGGATCATCACCCGATTGTTTTTTATCCACTATTTATTCCGTTTTGGAGACCGCGTCTTAAACCGTATTCCTATCGTCAACACCGTCTATAAGACCACGCAAGATATTATCAAAACACTTTTTGTTTCAGATAAAAACACCTTTAAACAAGTCGTCATGGTCCCCTTTCCCAGGGAAGATATTTTTGTCCTCGGACTGATCTCCAGAGAATCTCCTGAAACGTGCAGCAATGCAGTCAACGATGAGCTCATCTCTGTCCTCGTACCGACAACCCCTAACCCGACCACGGGCTTTTTATTGATGATCAAAAAAAGTGAGTTGATACACATCGATATGAAACCCGAAGAAGCCATCAAATACATCGTTTCCTGCGGAGTGATTATCCCCACTTCTTCCCCTTTACCCACTTCGATTCCATGAAAAAATACTTTTTCACAGGGTTCATCACTCTTCTTCCCATTTTGGTGACGATAATGATCGTCATTTGGCTTTTTAATTTACTGACAGACCCCTTTATAGGGTTTACAGAATGGATCATCATGCATTATGAATCGCAATTTGGCCTTAGCCTTAAATACCATCATTCTTGGGTCGCAGCACTAAGCAAAATCTTCGCCGTCATTGTGTTAATCCTTTTGACTTTCTTTTTGGGGGTTTTGAGTCAAAAATTTCTAAATAAGTATCTTACACGTTTTCTAGACCTGATTTTTTCCCGCATTCCTATTATAAAAACTATCTATAGCCTAAGCCGCGATGTCATAAAGGCCACATTTACTAATACTCAAAAGGCTTTTAAAGAAACCGTGCTCGTTCCTTTTCCCCATCAGGAATCCCTTGCCATCGGATTTGTGACCGGAGAAACGCATGAAGCCTTTAAGCATGAGAAGTATTTGACAGAACTCGCTGTCTTTGTCCCTACATCGCCCCATCCCTTGTCCGGCTTCATACTCCTCATGCCGAAAAATGTCGCTCTTCCCGTCGACGTCAGCGTCCAGGACGCCTTCCGGTTCATCATCTCTGCCGGCGTCCTACACCCCGGCGACAAAACTCCTTCTGAAGAAAAAAAGAGTTAACTTCTTTCGCTGCGCTTGCTCTCGCCAAAGTAAATTTTTTTTACTCCGCTTCTTTTAGGAAATAGGAGTATTTTATTTTTGACTCTTGTGTTTTTTGGGTTTCAGAATTATACTTATTTGTTAATAAAAGCGAACTCTTGGAGTGATTTATGGTACGCAGAAGCAAACAAAGCAAAATCCGCGCGGTAAGCCGCAAAAGGCCTAGCCCTCCTATGCCGAAAACCGGCGCGAAAAAAGACAATCTTTCTGAAGGATTCAAACCGACTCAGAACGCATTAGAAGGAGAGCTCTCTCAAACACTGTTTATTAGTAAAATTAGATAAGAAGGATTGCACCCATGTCCAGACATCCCAGTTACGGAAAATCTAGCAAATCAGCAAAAAAGCGCAATGTCTTGAAGCGTTTTGAACGCATCGATGTCCTTCGCCGTCTCGGCCGATGGAAAGATGGAGAAAACACCAAGGCTACAGGCCTTCCTAAAACACCTTCCGTGCAAGCGTAAGCATCCTGTGGCGTTAAAGAAGAGACGTTCTCTGAGGAGGGAATGAAGATTCCCTCTAAAATCACTATATACAATACCCAAAAAGACCTGTCTTTTTCTCTGAAAGAATGCAAGCAAAATATCCTGCGACTCCTTTCGCATCTGCATATTACTACCGATGAACTGATCGTCCATTTTGTAACGGAAAAAAAAATCTCCCAGCTGCATCGTCTTCTTTTCGATGACCCCTCTTCGACAGATTGCATCAGCATTCCCATCGATGCGCCCTCTGAAATAAGATCAGGATATCACCTTCTCGGCGAAATCTTTGTCTGTCCAAAAGTGGCAAAAAGATATGCTGCTGAACACGAGCTCGATACATTTGAAGAGATGATGCGCTATGTGATCCATGGACTGTTGCATCTTATCGGATACGATGATATTAAATTAAAAGATCGACGCGTGATGAAAAAAAAAGAAGAAGAGTGTGTAGAATTACTCTTTTGTTCAAAAAGACGACAACTTAGGCGCAATTGATTACTATAACCTCCATTCTGGCTTTTATCTTCCTGGTGAGCGCAAGCGCGCTTTCTGCATTGGAAATTGCCCTTCAACGCTTGGGAAGAATTCAGGCAGGAGATGAGCTCAAAAAGGAAAAATCTCCTTTTTTCTTTAGATATGTACTCTCCTTTTTCTTCGGAAAACAGGTTTGGGAAGGCCTTTTATTTTCTTTAAGTTTTACCAAGCACCTCTTACGCATTGCGTTTGTCTCGACAGCCTTTTTTTTCATTCTGGAACAAGCCCAAACAACCACCGACTTTGCCAATCGCCATTTCGATACGATTTTAACGTTAAAGATGGCCATCATCCTAGCCATATCGCTCATCTTTGACTTTCTCTTCAGCCTTCCGGGTCAACTGAAACCTTACATTACTTTTCGTCTTTTAGCGCCGTTTTCGTCTGTTATCCTCTTTCTGTGCGTTCCTATCACCGCTCCTTTTTTTCGTCTTCTCAAACTCTTTTTACCCAAATACGCACGAGAAAAAAAGACATCGCCTTCGTTTAAAATTAGAGACAAAGTCTTTGAACTTCTGCAGGAAACCGAACTCGGAGCTTATCTAGATGCCAATGAACAGCAACTGATCCTCTCTGTCGTCTCGTTTAAAGAGAGAATTGCACGGGAGGTCATGGTTCCGCGCATCAATCTCTTCAGCCTACCTCACGACACTCTTTTAAGGGAGGCAGCACAGAATTTTGTCAAAGAAGGCTACAGCCGCATTCCCGTCTACAAAGAGAGCGTAGATAATGTCATCGGGGTACTTCTTTATAAAGATGTCTTGAAAATTTACGTAGAGGCCGAACTCAACCCTTCTTTGCTGGAGATGACTATAGAAAAATATGTCAAACCGATTTTCTATACTCCGGAGACAAAAAAAATCTCCCAATTGCTTCAAGAATTTCGCAGCAAGCAAATGCACCTCGCGATCATCGTCGATGAATGGGGCGGAACTGAGGGCATTGTCACCATTGAAGATATTTTAGAAGAGCTCGTTGGAGAGATCGCGGATGAGTATGACATCGAACAGCAGACCCTCTTTACGGTCCTGCCGACCGGAGGCTGGATTGTGGATGCAAAAATGTCGATCATCGATGTTCAAGAAGAACTAGGCGTAAAAATCCCGCAAAGCCCCGAATACGACACGATCGGAGGATATGTTTTCCATCGCGCAGGCGCGATCCCGACGAAAGGCTGGCGCATTCATCATGATGATTTTGATTTAGAAATCCTCAGCTCGAACGAACGCGCAATAGAAAAAATTAAAATAATCCCTCACGAATAAGAAAGCCCGGGGAACCTTAGAATTTTTTTCTAAGTCCCAATCTCTTAGCTCACCAGGTGACCGAGCATTAAGCGGATCTGCTCATGCGCTTGCCTTTGTTTTGTCGCTCTACCACACTTCAGTGTTTTGTCTCGACTTAATGTTATTAACGCTACCTTTCTCTTTAGAGAAAAGTTTGATTTTGCGATTCAAAGATGAAAACTTTTCGTCTTAAGTTGAAAAAATGGCGCTGCGAATGACGCGAAGCAAAGGGCCCCGCCCCGAGACGAAGTCCGGCGGGAAGGCAAGCGCATGAGCAGATCCGTGGCCTCAGAGCGCACAGCAAAATCGCACCCGCAGGAGAGCCCGCACCCATAGATTTTTAAAGGCTGTAAATCTGCTTTTGTCCAAATCAAATGGCCTTTAAAAATCTATGGGTGCGGGCGCGAGGAGCTGTACTCCGTACTGCCCTCCGACGAGGACGCGATTTGGCAAAGCGAAATGAGGCTCAAGGGGTCGCGGGGACGCACGACACGAAGTGCTGTGTCCCGACATAAGAAATAGAGAGCCCGACACAAAGCTTAACTAACTAAAAAAATTGATTTAATGCTCAGTTACCTGTCAATCACCCTCTAGTTCTTGCAAAAGAATTATTGCTTTAGGCAAAATATAAACCTACACTATCTGGAGAAGGTACATGCGACGTTCGATTTGCTATTGCGAGCCCAATCTTGCCCTGGCCGGGGAAATCTCAACCTGGAAATTTTGTTATACGACAGCTGCGAATTTACCAAAAAATACCCGTTTGAAGTTCGACCTTGTCACAACGGGCAGAGAAATCGACTGGGAAGTTCCTTCAACCAATCTCAAGGCGAAAAGCAATGTGATTTGGGCGGAGCTGCCTAATAAGAAAACTATAGCCGCAAAAGAAATCACAGATCCAGATTCCTTCGCTCCTTCTTTTGAATTTGTCCTGCCCGCTGAGATCAAAACCGGAGAAATGATCACGATCCACATGGGAAATCCAGAAAAGTCCAAACAAGATGATGACAAAAAAGGAAATCGCGCTCAGACACACATTCAAAGACGCCGCCCCTTTTATCTCTATATCGATCCAAAAGGAAAAGGAGATTACCGAGACCCTGAGATATTTTCTCTGGATGTGCGAGGAAACGCGCTCACCTATATTCGCATTATCGCCCCTTCTATTGTATCGAAGAACAAGCGATTCGATGTGATCGTCCGTTTTGAAGACCATTTTGGCAACTTGACGAACAACGCTCCTGAAAACACGCTAGTCGAGGTAAGCTACGAGCACCTGAGAGAAAATCTCAATTGGAAATTATTTGTACCAGAAACGGGATTCATCAATGTCCCGAATCTCTATTTCAATGAGCCAGGTATTTATAAACTCCAATTGCGCAATCTGCAAACAGGAGATAAATACTATTCCGCTCCGATCAAATGCTTTGCCGATAGCGATAAAAGCCTCTACTGGGGCTTGCTCCATGGCGAATCCGAGCGTGTAGACTCCGGTGAACACATTGAAGCTGCCTTACGCCATTTTCGCGATGAAAAAAATATGCAGTTTTTCGCTACCTCTTCTTTTGAAAGCGTTGAGGAAACTTCCAATGAAACGTGGAAATTGATCTCTAACCAAGTGACAGAGTTCAACGAAGATATGCGATTCACTACTTTGCTCGGCTTTCAATGGCTCGGTGATGAACCGGATGAAGGTCTACGCCATCTGGTCTACGCAAAAGACAATAAACAGATCCTGCGTAAAAAAGATGTTAAGTCCAGCAGCTTAAAGAAGATTTATAAAAGTCATAATCCAAAAGAACTTCTCTCCATCGCCTGTTTTTCTATGGGAAAAAGTTCTGTGACCCCTTTTACTCAATGGGATCCTGACTTCGAGCGCGTTGTTGAAATCTACAACTCCTGGGGATGCTCCGAATGCACGACCAAAGAGGGCAATTTAAGACCGATTACTTCTGATGACAAAAAGGGGGTATTTGAAAGCGAAAAAGGATCCATTCGCCGCGCGTTGAATCAGAACTGCCGATTTGGTTTTGTGGCAGGAGGGCTAGACGATCGGGGCGTTTATGGCGACTTTTATGAAAGTGGCCAAGTACAATATTCCCCCGGCCTTACTGCAGTATTTGCCCTGGAACAAACGCGCGAGGCGATCTTCCATGCCCTTTACAACCGTGCGTGTTATGCGACAACGGGTGAGAGGATGATTTTATCGTATTCCATCGCCAATGCCAATATCGGCAGTGAATTGAGCACTAAATCCAAGCCAGGGCTTTTATATAACCGCCACATTTCAGGCTTTGCTGCTGGGACCACGGAGATCACGGAAATCACCATTATCCGTAACGGCCAGCCACTGCATGTCTTTCATCCCAAAACAGCGCATTTTGAATTCATATTCGATGATTCGGAACCTTTAGCTAAAGCTCTTCTTTCCTCGCCCGATGAACGACCTCCTTTTGCCTATTATTACGTGCGCGTTGTCCAAGCAGACGGCCATATCGCGTGGGGATCGCCCATTTGGATCGATCATTCCCTGACCCAGGAAGCACCCAGCACGAACAATGCAGGGGTCAAAAAGACAAAGAAAACAGGAAAATAATCACCTAAATCCAGTCCAAAAATCGACACACGCAAAGGGCATTGTATTGAACAATACAATGCCCTTTGCACTTGTCGATTTTAGCGCTTTGCCATGTGCATATGTCCATGACTTTAAAAAAGAAAAAGACTACATGGAATTCCATGTAGTCTTTTGTTAAAGATGTTAAAAACTATGTTATGGAGCGACTGGAGTAGCTGTGATTAAATCATCCAGAACGTTTCTTACCATATCCACTCTTGAATTGGCTGTGAAATAGTCTTGACCTGTAGGCAGAGCTGGCCAATTAGGCTGATCTGGTACAGGCGTACCAGCCAAGATTGCATCACCAACTGCGTTATGATAGTTCAGCTGTTCTTGAGCTCTTACTATTTCGAGCTGGTTGAGTATTCTAGCGAAGAAATCATTTTTAAGACCATCCGGCAAAAGATTAACAAATTCTCCTACGATCACATCATTGACCTGACGCGAAGCCATTATTCCTTTAATGACCTCTAATTTTGTTCTGTTATCCACAGCTTTGAATCCATCAGCAGCCATCGTGCGTTGTACTGTGTTTGGAAATCCATCTTTGAAGTTATTTAAAATTAACTCCTTTTTTTGGTTCCTAGCATCAGTTAGCAGTTTTGCCTTATACGCAGTCATAGCTTGAATTGCAAAATTGCATTTTGGATCGTTATTCATAACAGCTACGCCGTCACGAAGTGCGCGATCAACTGGAGTTTGTGCAGCCCAGATCAGTTGACGCAATTGATCTTTTTGATCATTTGTCAATGCATCGATAAATTTCGCCACATGAGCAGGTGTGCTGTGTGCATTTCCCTGCAATCCTTGAACTACAGTCAGTTTAACAGACAAATCAGAAATAGTGTTGAATTTCCCCACCTTTTCAGTGATCGTCGTGTCATTTGGAGCTCCACTTTGGAACACCGCAAGAATCTCATCTCTAAGAGTTTCATCCTTATTAACAGGTGGTACAGGTACTGGCGTAGGTGGAGTAGGTGCTGGGGTTGTGTTCCCATAAAAACACTTCAACAACCAACTAGCAATTTTTGCACAAATTCCACAGCAGCAAGTGCCTTGGCTCCATTTTTCTAAACGGCCTTTAAAACCACTGCTTTGTGATGGCGCCATAGAGGAAATTCCATCTGGAGTTCCCGCAACACCAGAAGCACCTGTTATATTAGGAGCAACTGTTGTAGTAGGAGTAGTAGGTGTAGTAGGTGTAGTTGTAGTAGGTGTAACTGGTCCGGACATATTTTATGCCTCCTTTTAAGGTTAAAAAACTCAAACGTCATGCAATTTATGACATTTTTTGAAAAAAGAAGGTAGACTATATCCTTTAAGGTAATATTAAGAAAGTTGAAAAATAAAAAAACATGCAACCATTTGAATCACAAAATGTTATGTCATTTTTATAATAGAAACTTGATGGATTTTCTTATGTTTTTCAAAAAAAAAATAATATAAATTAAAGTTAAAGAAAGTAACAATCAATATTGTTCTAGCAGAAATAGCGCTACAATTTTATGACGTGAAAAACAATGCATTTCTTTCGTTCTCTTATAGACGAGAATGTCATCAGACGCCATGATTATAGGAAATAATCTGCGATTGTTTTGAAAAGGCAGTTTGCGATGAAGCCCATTATTTTAGGTTCACAATCCCCGCGGCGAAAAGAAATATTCAGTTTTTTCTCATTGCCTTTCATTCAAGTTCCTTCTCATTTTGAGGAGGAAAGCATCCATTTTTTAGGCGATCCCCAACGCTATGCCCTCATGCTCGCTGAAAAAAAAGCGGAGGTCCTTTCGCATCAATTCCCGGATAATATTGTTTTAACCGCTGACACTGTCGTTTATTGTAAAGACAGGATCTATAATAAGCCTGTTGACGAAGAACACGCCCATGTCATGTTAAAGGAACTTGCCGGAACCTGGCATAGCGTATTTACTGCTGTCGCTGTCAGACAAATGGATTCTATGGTATCTGATTGTGAAGAAACAAAAGTGTATATACGCACTTTGTCGGACGAGCAGATCGCTCTCTATCATCGCAGTTGCCATTTTTTGGATAAGGCAGCCGGCTATGCCATTCAAAATGCAGGGAGCATGATCATCGCGAAAATTGAAGGATGTTACTATAATGTCATGGGGCTTCCAGTAGGTACGACTCGAGCGCTTTTACTGAGCTTTGGAATCGATCTATGGGACTATCTGAATCCATTTTAAGGATGGAATATGATCCATATTATTTACACTCTCGTTGCTCTAACTGTTTGCAGCTTGCATGCGGAAAATTCACCTATTGAAGAAACACCTTCTATTTCTCCTGTAAAAACGGAAAATGCGATCAACAAACTGCATGTTCTCTATTTATTGCGCTCCAAAGAGTTCGATAAAGCGATCGAGCTCTATCAAGAATATCAAATTGCACTGGGCCGGCATGATTTTGAAGTGCTGGAGCAGATCGCCCTCATCATTCTGGAACAAGGAGTAAAAAGCACAGATTTCGAGACGCAGCTCACGAGTATTTTTGGATCTAAGATCGCAGGCGTTTCCGCTTCGATGGATGTTCTAGAGGCTGCGATCACAAGCCCTCAGCCCCAAACACAACTCGCTGCGATCCAATTGCTCGGCCAGCTGCAAGATGATCGCTGCGAGGAACTTCTCACTCGTGCGATGTCTTCTGATTTTTTCTCTACTCGGATGGATGCTGCGTTCCAGCTAGCTCTCCGTAAATCCAGAATCGCAGTAGGACAGATCGAGTCTTTGATGTATAAAGTTCCCCCAGTTGCACGATTTTTTTTTCCGCAGTTTTTCGCTTTGATCGGCACAAACGATGCCATCTCTATTCTACGGGCATTAATGGACGACAGCTTTCATGCCACGCGCATCGAGGCGATTTTAAACGCAGCCCGGTTTGGCAGAGATGATTTACTTCCCTCCATCCGGAGTCGTGCTACGCATTTAAATGTCGCCGAACAAGAAGCCTGCGCGACGGCCTTTGGCCTTCTGAAAGATTCGAAATCTCTTCCTCTTTTGCATAAACTCAGCCAATCCCCTTCTGAAAATGTGAAATTGGCCGCTTTACGCTCGCTCCATCTATTAGGAAATGCAAAAGCAGCCTCGGAAATCCTTCAACTGGCTGAACAAAAGAATCTTTATGCCATTGCCCTATTAGGCGAAATATCCGGGGGTGAAAAGACCCTCGCTGCATTTTTAACGCATAAAGATATTCAATTGCGCTTTAACGCAGCGGTCTCTTTATTAAAAAAACGCGAACCTTTCGTCGTAGATGCTCTAAAGGAGTTTTTAATGCGCGACTCTAAGGATTTAGGGTTCCAACCTCAATTTTCTGTGGGGAATGCGCTGATGAGCTGGAAGGTTGTCCCCTCCGCTCTACAACATCAAAAAGATAGCCCCTTTGATCTGCTTACACTCACTCTCAACGTCAGAGAATATTTGCTGCGTGAATGCTTAGAGCTTCCCGAGGCCGAATTTCTCAAAATCGCCGCGTTTCTCCTCGACTTTAAGCAAAACGATCTGATCCCTCTGCTTATCTCCTTGCTCGAAAATCTCAATACCCCTGAAGCCATCCATCTGTTAGAGTTGAAGGCGCAAACCGCAGGGGCTCCTTTGATCCGGATTTATTGCAATCTGGCGTTATATCGGCTCAAACCTAATGAGCTCCAAGAAAAAGCCATTTTATATTGGATCTCTAAAAAAAGAGAGACCGAGATGGTCCGCTTCCGCCCCTTGCTGCCGTATCATGAACGTTTAAAAGAAATGCAAAACGGTTCCGATTTTACCCCTGAAGAAAATTCGCGGTTACTCATCGAATGTTATCAGACCTTTGCGTTAAAACATGATAATAGGGGCATCGATATTCTTCTGGAAGGGTTGAAAAATGGGCATGTTAAAAACCGCCCAGTGCTCGCCGGATTGCTCATCCAGGCTATTCATTAGAGCGTGCTTCTTTAAATTTGGAAAAATATCCCTCTCTAGCTATTCTGGTAGGCTATGAGAGCTTTTTTTCCATTAGACCTCTTGCGCAACTTAGCTTCTGTCGATTTTCGGGTTCTTTTGAGCCGAGTTTTCGATTCATTTTGCGGGGGTTGTATCAAACTGCGTATACTACCCCCGCAAAATGAATCAAAAATCGGCCAAAATAATCCAAAAAATCGACGAAGCCTAA
>Ga0070731_10001443_pt1 | contig 24528 bp, 21 predicted proteins | sample Coa_R1_2_FD_66448 | JGI IMG/M metagenome (GOLD analysis project Ga0070731, IMG submission 66448) | Surface soil microbial communities from Centralia Pennsylvania, which are recovering from an underground coalmine fire - Coalmine... | ecosystem: Environmental > Terrestrial > Soil > Unclassified ... | reverse complement strand
CAACGGCTTGCCCGCGCCCAATTGAAATTCGTCGTTCGTCATACCGAGCTGCGGCCCGCCAGCAGCCGCGATTTTCTCGAGGAGAAACTCGAGAACGCGCCGGTCAATGTCATCCCCACCCAGCCGCGTGTTCCCATTCGTGGACAGCACCTGGAAAACGCCGTTGTTCAATTCCAGAATCGAGAGGTCAAACGTGCCGCCGCCCAAATCGTAAACCGCGATCTTCGCGCGCTCATGCAGGCGATTCAACCCATACGCCAGCGCGGCAGCGGTAGGTTCGTTGACGATACGCTCGACGGTAAAGCCGGCGAGCTCACCCGCCTTTTTCGTCGCGTTCCGCTGTGCATCGTTGAAATAGGCCGGGACGGTAATCACCGCGCGCGTGACCGGTTCGCTGAAATACGCTTCGGCATCGCGCTTCAACTTTTTCAGCACTTCCGCCGAAATCTCCTCGGGTACGAAGTTCCGGCCATGAATCGGAACCGTCACCGGCCCCGGACTGCTGCTGTTCAATGGGTACGTGACGGACTTTTCGTCCGGTGAAACTTCCGCGCCGCGCCGCCCGATGAAGCGCTTGACCGAGTAAACTGTTTCCGCCGGTTTGACCACGCGCACGCGATTCGCTGGATAACCCACGACCGGCTCAGCAGTGAGCGCAGGATAGTGGACCACCGACGGCGTCAGCCGACAGCGCTCCGCATCCGCTATCACCAGTGGAATGCCCGAATCCACCGTGGCGACCAGCGAATTGGTCGTGCCCAAATCAATTCCGACGATCTTGCTCATGCAATTTTTCTAAAGTGACTTGCCCGAAGGCAGTTTTGCACATGAATCATACAGCTTCGCAGCGAGAGTTGACGAAAAATTTTCTCTTTTCACGGGCTTACGCTAAACTAATCACAGTGATTTGTCTCGTCACCGCAGGACCGACGTATGAACCGCTGGATGGAGCACGGCGGCTGACAAATTTTTCCACCGGTGAACTTGGCACGGAGCTGGCCAACTTTCTTGTCGCTCGCGGGCACCAGGTCACGCTCCTCATCGGCCAGCAAGCCAATTATCCCGGCGAACGGCGCGCGCAAACGGTAGAGACTTTCACCACGGGCGCAAACCTGCGGATGAAACTCGAAGCTCTCGGCGGAAAAACTACGGACGCCATGTTTCACGCAGCGGCCGTCAGCGATTTTTCCTTCGGGAAAGTCTGGTCTCGCTCCGCGACTGGTGAATTGACCGAGATTAAATCCGGGAAAATTTCGACCGGCTACGGCACTCTGCTGGCCGAACTGGTGCCCACAAAAAAAATTATCGCGAGCCTCCGCGATTGGTTTCCCCGTGCGCACATCACCGGATGGAAATATGAAGTTGATGGCACGAAGGCGGACGTAATCGAGGCGGCCCAAAAACAGATCACCGGCTGCCTCACCAATGCTTGCGTGGCCAACGGCCCCGCTTACGGCGACGGTTTCGGAGTGGTCGCGCGTATCGGCACTTGCACGCATGTCGCGGACGCGAACGCCCTTTTCGAAGCGCTTGAGCGCTCTGTTCGTTGATTTTCGGCAGCCCATCAGAACTCCATTTTCGCCAATTGCCGCAAGCCCAGTTTCATCGGCAGCCAGCCAACAAGCAACGACAGCAGGCTGAAACCCAGAATGCTCCCGACAATCCACGGTATGCGGCCGTGAAAACCTGCCGTGCCAAATGCCAGCAGCAAGACCGAACCCAGAATATAAAGGAAGCTCAGCACCAGGCAGAGCGTTCCGCCGAAACCGCTGACAATTTTGTTCGGATGCGCCTCCTTCAGATTCGGATACATGACACCCAGGCCAATCGCCAGAGCGGTCAACGAAAACGTCATCACCGTAATGATCGAGCCGAAGAACGCGATTTGGTCCCAGGTCATTTTCAGCAAGTGACACGAAAGCGTGATCAGTGACAGCGTCACCGCAAGTGAGGCGAAGCTCGCAAGCCAATATTTGACCATTACCACGCGCTTCAGGCCGAGCGGCGCCATGCCGATAATCCATAGCCGGCGGCCTTCGAGCGAAAATTGCGGATAAACAAATCGCGTCGTCAGCGTAGCGAGGTTGAGCGAACAGGCGCTGAGGTTCAGGTACGCAACCAGATTGATCCAGAACGGGCTGCTCATTTGCTGCGTGAAATGTCTCAGGTTGATGATGTAAACACCCAGCAGGCCAAACAACATCACTGACTGTCCCCACTGCGCGGTGTCACGCCAGAACATCCGCGCGTCCTTCACCACAAGCGCGCGCGTGTCGCGGCGCAGGAATGGAAAAAAGCGCATGATTTTTTCGAGGAGCCCCGGAGTGGGGACGCGCTTGCTCGAGATGTCGATAGAAGGTTCCGTTGAACCGCGGCTTTGCACCGCGCTCGCGGTGTCAAAAAAAATGTTTCCCACCCGCGTGAACCCCAGCAGGCCGAAGAACAGCGTATTGCTCAATAGCACCAACATAAAAAATAGCGCCGACGATAACGCGCCATCCGCCCACTGCAGAACGCTGGTCGAGAGCCAGTAACTCGGCAGGAACGGAAAAAGCGCAAACCGCGTCCGCGATAGCAATTGGTCCAGGACGTCGAGCACGCGCGATTCGAGCATGTCATCCGTGGCCGCCTGCGATTTCCACCAGAACGCCGCCGCCGCCAGCAGCAGCACCGACCCGCCAACCACCGCAATCTGAAAACTGCGCCGATCCAGATACCGCGCCACACAAATCGCCACCCACGCGCCGAGCACTCCCGGCAGCACGATGAACATCCCCGTCAAAGCCACTGTCACCACGTAGAAATGCCACGGCACATGCCGCGTCAGCCCGAACGCCGCCAGCAAGGGCGCAATCAAAAACAGAAACGCCCACGACGCGAGCAATGTCGATTCGATGAACTTCCATTGGAAAATCGTCTGCCACGGCACCGGTTGTGTCAGGAGGAACGTCGCCTCGCGATTCCGAAAAAAATTCGTGTAACCGATGACGAGGTTGCTCAGCAGCAGCAACGCAAACAAAAACGCGAACAGCAGATACATCAGCCGCTCTGTCAACACCGTGCCCAATCCAGGAAAACTCGCGATGAACCTCAAGCCCCACGAAAACAGTTCAAACGAAAGCACCAGATATCCGACGATGAACAATCCAATCACAGTCGTCAGCAGCCGGGATTGCTCGCGCAGCGACTTGATCTTCCGCCACGTCTGCAGCAAATGGATGCGCAACAGGAGGATCAGCGGCGCCGGCACTCCGGTCGGGTGGTTGAGAGCGGTTATCACTGGATGCATGTTATTCGCAGGTTTCACCTCGTGCAATCACGGGCGTCAAACCCCCGGGAAACTTCCAGATGCCAAAAAACGAAGTGAGATTAGTGGAATTATCGTAACTTTTGTACACCGCCCGCGGCTCTGTTGTCCCTTGCAACTCCCTTCGTGCCTTCCTGTCTTCCTCATCCTGCATTCTACACTCTGCATTTTCATGACCCAATCTTCGCACGGTCACATGGACATCCGCTGTCCATGTGAAATCTTTTCTAAAATCTATTTTGATGGGAAAAAGTGTTCTCAACTGCCTTTCAACAAAACACTTACAATGCCAGACTCCGCCTGAAACGTGAAATATCCGATCTGAAACAACTTATTTAACTCGTTTAACCATTCACTCGCATCGATTGAACCTTTTCCGCGCCCATGGCACAAATGGTCATGGACGACGACCAGGCCCTTGTCACGGCGCTCAAAAGCCGCGATCCAGGCGCCCTGGAAAGCCTCATCGAAATCCACGGCACCCGCCTGCTTCGGTCCGCCACGCTTCTCTGTGGCAACCAAACCGACGCCCAGGACCTCGTGCAGGATACGTTTGTTGAGGCGCTTCGCTCCGTTCACCGGTTCCGCGGACAGTCCGGTCTCTACACCTGGCTCCACTCCATTCTGCTCAACCTCACGCGTCATCACTACCGGGACAACCGCCGCCTGATCTTCGATAACGAATTGGCTGCGCAGGACGTGCCCGTAGCGGAAGAACAGCCCAACTCCCTCGATCTGGAAACGGCCGGCGCAGAACTCACGCGCGCCTTGCGTCAGCTTTCAGACCCGCATCGCGAAGTGCTGGTGTTGCGCTATTACGAACACATGAAAATCGAAGAGATGGCCCGGCACCTCGGCATCTCGAAAGGAACAGTCAAATCCCGCCTCCATTACGCCGTCCGCGAAATGCAAAAACTCTTTCCCGCCGAGATGAACCTTTTCGGTGCCGAAGGCACAAAGGAGAAGAAGACATGAACTGCGAACGTTTCCAGGAAATCCTGCTCGAATATGTGGACGACGCGCTCTCGCCATCGGAAAAATCCGCGGCGCAGGCGCATCTCGGGGAATGCAGCGCCTGCCGGGAATTCGTCCGGAACGAATGGCTTATCCGGCAAGTCCTGTCCGGCCGGCTCACAGAGGCCGTCGAAACAGTCACGTTGGACGCCCCCGCGCGACGAAGCATGGTAGATGCAGTCCGAAAGAAATTTCAGGATGCTCAGGAATCTAAAAAGACGCTGTCGCTTCCTTTCTGGATTCGCCTCGCTATCCCCGCAACCGCGTTGATTTTGATCTCCGGCATCTGGCTTGGCCGAGGTTTCATCCATCCCAGGAGACCGGTGGTGATGACATCCACGTCGCCCGCCCCCGCAGACGTTGAGATTCCCGTCCACCTTGCTTACACCACGTCGCATTACACTTTTCACCAGGAGGGCGCGATGGTTGTCGACTCCCTCACTTCGGAAACCCGTGTTGCCGACGGCGCCTTAATCGCCGCGCTCGCCAAAAAATAAATCCAATCAAACCCGTTATGATCACTAAATCCAAACTACTCATACTGCTCGCTATCGCCAGCGGCGCGTTCCGCACACTCGCCGATACCGCCCCGCAGAATTTCCCCAGTGCTGTTCAATTTGAACTCGGCGCCAGCGAGTTCCTGCCCGGCGACAGCATCACCATTCAGGAATTGCGCGGAACCAGCGACGTCATCCAACCCGGTGAAACCTATTGCGTGACCGGCACCTATATCCTCACTTCCCACGACGAAGCCGACCTGTCCTTCTATGCCACTACTACGAACGGAACTCCCACACCGATAGATCCCGCGCAGACCGTCCACCTGACCAAAGGCACGGGCTCATTTCGCCTGATCAAAAAGATGAATGAAGAAGGCTATTTGCATTTGACGTTCTATTCCTCCACGACCGGCCAGGGATTCGGCGGAGTTTACTTCGGCCAGGGTCAGTGGGTGCTGCACGACAAACAGTTCCATTACAACACTGCCGCGAGCCAGCCGGCGGCAGCCACTACCCCAGAGCCGGTGACCAACACCGGACCCAACCAGATTCTGTTCGAATATCTCGGCAACCCCGTCGCGCCGCCGCCGGACATGGACGCCGCCTACACGAAGGAAGGTTTAACCCAGGCCATGCAAACCGCTGCGCAAGCAGCGGGCATCTCGCTGGTAAACCTCCAAATCGACGACTCCGAATTCCCCTTTCTCATCTTCGTGACATTTGCAAAGGAGGGCGATAAAGACAAATTAAAGGAGCAGCTCCACACCAATGCAGCGTATACCTCCACCGCCGGCGGCGTCGGCGGAGAAATCAACTACGTTACGACTATCATCCCATATTCCGCATTCCCGAAAGACGCCGGCCAGCGCATTTACCATCGGATGCTCCTCCGCGAAGCTGTTCTCTACGACAAAATGACCGGCGCCCAATAAACCATCGGACCGCGGCCGTGTAAGAGAAAAAGGCCCAGCTGCAGTAACATGAAAAGTCAGACCGTGATATCCTCTTCAAACGCTTCACCAGGCTGTGTCCAACACCGAACCGTAACACTTCACTCCCTTGCACATCCCCTCGCTCAAGCATAAACTTGGCTCGTGCCAGGAGAAATTCCAGCCAACCCCCGCCGCTTCCCCCGGCGCCGTTTCCTCCTGACTGCGCTCCTCGCCACTCCGGCCGCCATCGCCGGCGACGCCCGCTGGCTTGAGCCGCAATGGGTCAAGACCCGTCACCTCCGCCTCTCGAAAACACCGGCACACCGCTTCGTGCAGTTCAGCGACCTCCACTACAAAGGCGACCGCGCCCACACGCAATCCGTGGTGGACAAAATCAATTCGCTCTCGCCCGACTTCGTCGTCTTCACCGGCGACCTCATTGAAGAGGCCCAGTTTCTGCCCGAAGCACTCGAACTTATTTCCGGCATCAAAACGCCGTTGTATGGCATCCCTGGCAATCACGACTATTGGAGCAAAGCGCCGTTCGCCGAATACAGCAAAACTTTCGCTGCCACCGGCGGCGCATGGCTGTTGGACCAAACGCAGACCATCGCGGGTGGCAAAATAAACCTCGTCGGCGTCGCTCAACTCGGGCCCAACCGAGTCATGCCCGCGCCGCAGACTGGAGTGAAAAACATCCTGCTCATCCACTATCCCGCGTGGGCCAAAGCTTTCACCCAGAAATTCGACCTCATCCTCGCCGGCCATTCTCACGGCGGCCAGGTCCGCATACCATTCCACGGTCCGGTCATGCTCCCCTTCATGGTGGGCGAATACGATATGGGCTTATACCAGACTAAAGCCGGCCCGCTCTATGTGAACGCCGGCATCGGGTGGTATCCCGTGCCCATCCGCTTCAACTGTCGCCCCGAAATCACGGTGATTGAAATTTAGAGCCCATTCCCTATTTTGATGCAGGCTCTTAATGAAAACCTCGTTGATTGTTCCAATATTTCTGGCGCTGGCATTCACGGCTGCGGCGCAAACTCCGGCTTACGATCCGCTCGTCGTCAATACCAGCGCCGTTCCCGCCATGGTGGATCTCACCGTCCATGATGCCGCGCGCAATCGCGATATTCCGCTGCGTGTTTACCTGCCGGCAAACACAGCGCCAGCTCCGGTGGTTCTCTTCAGCCACGGACTGGGCGGCAGCCGTGAAGGCTCCCAGTATCTCGGCACGCATTGGGCTGCGCGCGGTTATATCGCCGTCTTCCTCCAGCATCCCGGCAGTGACGATTCCGTTTGGAAAAATGAATCGGCGGATAACCGGATGGCCGCCTTGAATCGGTCGGCGTCGGTCGACAATTTTCTTTTGCGAGTGCGGGACGTTCCGGCAGTGCTGGATCAGCTTGCCGTTTGGAATGCCGCAACGAACCACCCGCTTGCCGGTCGCATGAATCTGAAAAAGGTCGGGATGTCCGGCCATTCCTTCGGCGCGATCACCACCCAGGCGGTCAGTGGAGAGTCATTTCCCACGACCGGCCGGAGATTTACCGACCCGCGCATCACGGCCGCGATGGCATTCAGCCCCAGTTCACCGAAGAGCGGCAACACAGCCGCAGCCTTTGGTGAAGTGAAAATTCCGTGGATGTTGATGACCGGCACCAAAGATGTCGCGCCCATCGGCAATGAAGATGTGAAATCGCGGCTGGCTGTTTATTCCAGCCTCAAAGGCGCGCCGAAGTATGAAGTGGTGTTGTTCAACGCCGAACATTCCGCTTTCACCGATCGGGCCCTGCCGGGCGACCAGGAGCCGCGCAATCCGAATCATCATCGCGTCATACTCGCGTTATCCACGGTCTTTTGGGACGCGTATCTGCGAGACGACGCGGCGGCACTGGCCTGGTTGAACAGCGCCGCCCCGCGTTCGGTCATGGAAACCGCCGACCAATGGCAGTTTTCCGCCCATTAATGAAGCGCTCGTATGCCTCGCTCACGACGGCAACACCAGCAGACCCGTGATTGTCGCTGTGCCGGTTCCCTGGAAAATCACAGTCTGACCACGGATTATTCCGAATCCGAAGCCTTGTAGCGTAACCTTGTCTTTGAGCTTATCGGCCACAAAATCCTGGGATGATTTGTCCACGACCAGGCACTGGAACTGAAACTGCGAATGGGTGCCGTCCTTCGTCGTCAAAGCCGTATCGTCGTAAGTCAAAATCTCGGCTACCATGAAGGATCCATCCTCGGTATTGGATTCAGAGGTGCCTGCTCGGCTGCTCTTTGATATCACCGTTTGCACGCCGCTGATGACGGGATCTACCGTGGGGAAGACGTTCATGATGAGGTTCGTCCCCAGGAAACGCGCAATATTCGTGCCTGTGGAATCCGCCAGAAAAAGTTCGACCGAATTTCCAACGCGTTCGAGGACGAGTTGCGAATTGGTCGGAAAGGTCGTGTTCAAGGAATTCTCCAGCAACGCCATCAGATCGGCGGTTTTGAACACCGAATTCGTCTCCGTGGATTTCAAAACCAAAGTTATATTGGTGCTCGTTGCGGTTGTATTCGTCTTGTCCAGAGCGGTGTCGCCGACCGGGCCCTGAGTGGTCATTACCCATTTCACCGAGAGTGGGCCGCTGTTCCGCAATGGCGCCAGCGCCGCCTCGCTGAACCACGGCAACGTCATGACCGCCGCCAGAAGTAAATATTTTTTCATAGTGGAATATCCTTTCATTGAGTACAGGTGTTATACGGGTTGTTAGTTTGTGATCAGAGACCGTTGGCAAAGTCAGTAATTAAGGCGTTCCCGGCAACCGCCGCAAGTTCTTTCCTGTTGAACCAGTCTTTCATAGCAGCGAGCACAACGACGTTTCTGCTTTAGGGAACAAAGAGCCTCGTTCACGGCGCCAGTAGCAGACCGGTAATCGTCGCAGCGCCGGTTCCCTGCATCTCCACACCTCGGTTGCGGATTGTCCCGAATCCAATGCCTTGGAGGGTGACTTTATCTTTCAGCGTCCCGGCGACAAAATTCTGGGATGATTTGGCCACGACCAGGCACGTGACCTGAAACTGAGAATGGGTGCCGTCCTTCGTTGTCAATCCTGTGTCGTCGTAATTCAGGACCTCGGTAATCGTGAAGGATTCGTCCTCGGTATTTGAGTAGGAGACACCCGACCGGTTTGTTCTTATCATTACCGTTTCCAGGCTGCTGATCACCGGATCAGCGCCGAGGGGAACACTCAGCGTGAGGTTGGTGGACAGGTCCTTCACGATATTCGTGCCCGAAGCGTCCGCCAGAAAAATGGCTACGGAATTTCCGACCTCCTCGAGGACCAATTGCGAATTGGTGGGAAAGGTTGTGTCGAAAGAATTCTCCAACAATGCCATCAGATCGGCGGTATGAAAGATGGAATTAGTCACCGGGGTTTTAAAAACGAGGCTGATATTGGTGCTCGTCGCCGTGGTGTTCGTCTTGTCCAGAATGGTTTCGGACGGGCCGGCGTTCGAAACCATCCATTTCACTGAGAGCGGGCCGCTGTTCTGCAATGATTCCAGCACCGCCTTGCTGAAACAGGGGAGCATCATAACCGCCGCCAGGAGCAAATATTTTTTCATAGTAGATTTCTTTTTTTCACGGTTGGCATTCGGAAAAGCTGCACGAGCGCGCCAGTCCAACGGCCTTTTTCATATGTTGAAACAGGCTTGTGGACCAGCAGGGAACGTGCCGCTTTCAGTAGAAGTAACTATCTGCAATATAGCAATTTACGATGCCACACGAGCCTCCAATCCCTCCGAAATCAACTCCAACCCGGCAACCTTGTTTTCCAACGCGAGCAGATGCCGTTTGCGCTCGAGCCCGCCGGCATAACCACGCAACTTCCCATCCTTACCCATGACACGGTGACAGGGAATAATGATGCCGATCGGATTCTGGCCCGTTGCAGTTCCCACCGCGCGAACCGCTCCGGCCGCATGGGCGCGTAAGGCCAATTCCGTGTACGTAATCGTTTCGCCAAAAGGTATGCGAGCAATTTCCCGCCACACTGCCTCTTGTAATCCCGTGCCCGAATAAAAGAGCGGAACCGTAAAGGTGGTTCTGGCACCGCCCAAATATTCCTGCAACTCTTCCGCCGCCTGTTGAAGCACGGGATTCTCCGGATCAAGCCTGGCGCCGCGCGCCGGCAGGATCGAATGGCTGCAATCGTTGAAATAAATACCGGTGAGATGAGCATTCTCGGCAGTGAGCAGGAGCTCGCCGACAACTTCGGTTTTTAGAATCATGTACGTTTTCATAAAATTAATTCGTTGTTCAATTCAGTTTTCCCGCATGGTCGGCCCAGAGATGGAGCGCGGCGTAAGCGCGCCAGGGACGCCACTTCTCTGCGCGCGCCAGAATTTCGGCCGGCCTGTGCGTTCCGAGTGCTTTGCGCAGGACGAGGTCCGTGTGCGGAAAAGCATCCGGCCACGATAACGCGCGCATCGCGATATATTGCGCCGTCCATTCGCCAATCCCGGGAATTTTATCGAGCCGCGCAATCACGTCTTCGACGCGTCCGCCGGGTTCCAACAGAATTTCACCTTTAGCAACCACTTGCCCCAGCGCGATGAGGGTCCGGGCGCGTTGGCCAGTAATGCCGAGGCGGCCGATTTGGTCCACAGTCGCGTCCGCCAGCCGTTTTGGCGTCGGAAACAAGTGTGTGAGAGCCGGTATCGGCGTGGCAACGGGCGCGCCAAAGCGCAACACGAGACGTCCGGCAAGAGTGCTTGCGCCCGCCACAGTGATCTGCTGCCCGAGCACGGCGCGCACCGCCATCTCAAAACCATCGAAGCTGCCGGGGACGCGCAAACCGGGCCGCTCCGCCGCCAATTCCCTGAGTGCCAGGTCGATCGCAGCCGGGTCCGCGTGCAGGTCGAACAACCGTTTGACGCGTTCGAGCACAACCGCACAGACCGGCATCAGCGCGTCGGACAACCGCACCAGCAGCAGATGTTTCTCCGCGTCGTGGCTCACCTGAATGTAACCGGCAAATTCACGCCCCTGTCGTTTCACTTGCACAGTCCTAAAATAGATTCCATCCCGTACAGCTTCGACATGAGGGATGGCGCGTTGCGCAAGGAAATCCAGCAGCCGATTCCAATCGAGCGGCGGGCGGTAATTCAACCGAAAGGAGAATTCAGAAAATTCAGCCGGCAGCAGCTTTTTCTGTTGTTTGCGCAATTCGGTCGGTGTCAGGCGATACCGCGCCTTCAGGAGTGTGTTGAATCGCCGCAAGCTCTGGAAACCGCTGGCCATCGCCACCTGCGTGACGGACATATTCGAATCGGTCAACAATTGCTTGGCCAGCAACAGCCGCTGCGTCTGCCAGAATTCAACCGGCGACACGCCGAATTCGTCGCGGAAGACACGCCGCATCTGTCGGTCAGTGACTCCGAGTTTGCCGGCGAGGTCGGCCAGGGAGTGTTCGCTCAGGAAATCCTGCCCTATTTGATAGGCGGCGTTGCGCGCGAGTTGGCTGCTGACTTCCATGAGGCTGCTGCCGGGCGCCAGCTCCGGCCGGCAGCGTTTGCACGGCCGGAAACCGGCTGCCTCGGCCGCCGCCGCATAGTTGAAAAACTGGCAGTTCTTGCGCATCGGTGTTTTCACCCGGCAGATCGGTCGGCAATAAATGTGCGTGGTCTTCACCGCGACGAAAAACCGCCCGTCAAACCGCGCGTCGCGCGTTCGCACCGCTTCATAGCATTGATCCGCATTCAAGTTCATGACTCACGATAGATCAGTTCATTAAAAGGCGCTCGCCGTTTTCGGAAGTGAAATTTTCACAATCCGGGGCTATGGGAAAGCTTTCCCGTTGATGCCATACGACTCGATTTGTATTGTGCCAACCGATGTCTGTCGCGCCCGTAAACCAGAATCCGTCGCCGCTTTCCCAACCGGTGACCACTCTCTGGGGCGTCGGCGCCGAACGCGCGAAACTCCTGGCAAAACTCAACATCTTTACCGTCGAAGACCTGTTGCTCCACAAACCGCGCCGCTACGAGGACCGTCGAAAATTCGTCAGCATCCGCGAACTGCGGATCAAGGAAACGGCCACCGTCCGTGGCAAAATCGTCGCTGCCGGCACAAAGCGCTGGAAAAAAGGCACGCGCGCCATGTTTGAATGTGTCTTCGACGACGGCTCGGCGTTGCTGCATTGCCGCTGGTGGCAGGGCCAGCCCTGGATGGAAGATTACTTTGCGGTCGGCCGCGAGTTCGTCATCTTCGGCAAACCCGAATCGCTCAAGCCGCGCACCATCGACCATCCCGAAACCGAGCTTGTCGAAGACGACGGCGAGGAATTAATCCACGTCAATCGCATCGCTCCCATTCATCCGTTGACGGAAGGCCTCACCGCCCGCGTCATGCGCATGTTGGTCTGGCGCGCCCTTGAAAAATTCGAGTCAGAAATCGTCGAACCGTTCGGTTGGAGCGCGGACATTCCTGTCCGCAGCAAGCCGAACAGTCAAGCCGGGCAATCTTCCTCCACCGCTGGAGCAGAGCTGGCGCTCAAGGCACGGGGGATCTCACAACCCACCCGCGCCAACGCCGTCCGCATGATTCAATTCCCCGAGGACTTCTCCGACATCGAAATCGCCCGCCGCCGCCTCGCCCTGGATGAATTCGTCGCGCTCCAATTTCAAATCCGCGAACGCCGCAAGAAATTCGAAAACAATGCCAAAGCCGTTCCCTGCGGCGGCGACAACCATCTCATCAAGCCATTCCTCGCCGCTCTCGGTTTCAAACTCACCGACGCCCAGGCCCGTGTTCTGCGCGACATCCGCGCCGACCTGCGCGGCGCCCACCCGATGCGCCGGCTCTTGCAGGGCGACGTCGGCTCCGGCAAAACCGTCGTCGCCGCCTGCTCTGCCTTGATGGCTCTCGAAAGCGGCTTCAACGTCGCGCTGATGGCCCCCACCGAAATCCTGGCCGAACAGCATTACCACAACTTCCAACGGTGGTTCACCCCCCTTCATGTGAACGTTGAGCTGCAAACCGGAAGTAAAAAGGCACAGGGTCGAGGGTCGGGGGTCGAGGGGAAACACTCGACCCTTTTTCTCGGCACCCACGCTCTCCTTACCGCCGGTTTCGACATTCCCAACCTCGGCCTCGTCGTTATCGACGAGCAGCACAAATTCGGCGTCACCCAGCGCGAGCAGCTCGTGCGCAAGGGCCGCTATCCGCACCTGCTTGTGATGACTGCCACGCCCATCCCGCGCACGCTCGGCCTCACGCTCTACGGCGAGCTGGATGTCTCGGCCATCGACGAACTGCCCGCCGGCCGCGGCCGAATCAAAACGCTGGTCCGCACCGCCGAAAAACTGCCGCAAGTCTGGGCCTTCGTTCGAGAAAAACTGAAAGCGGGACGACAAGCCTACGTGGTTTACCCGCGTGTGGAAGATACCGGGCAGGCGGGAGTCAAAGCTGTCACGAAAGAATTCGCCAATCTCCAAAAACAGCTCGCGCCATATCACGTCGGCCTGTTGCACGGCCAGCTCAATGGCCGCGACAAAGATCAGGTCATGACCGCCTTTCGTTCCGGCAAAACGCACGCGCTGCTGTCCACTTCGCTCATAGAAGTGGGCGTGGATGTCCCGAACGCCACCATCATGCTGATTGAAAACGCGGAAATGTTCGGCCTGGCGCAATTGCACCAGCTGCGCGGGCGTGTGGGCCGCGGCGCGCATGAATCCTTTTGCATTTTGATTTCTGAGGCGCGTGATCCCGCCACGCGCGCGCGGCTCAAGGTTCTGGAAGAGACCACAGACGGATTTAAAATTGCGGAAGCTGATTTGAAATTGCGCGGCCCGGGTGAATTGCTGGGCAAAGAACAGAGCGGCATGCCGGACTTTCGCTTTGGCGATCTGGTCGAGGACCTGGAATTGATTCGGGAGGCCCGGCTCATCGTGAGTAAAATGGGGTAAACATTTACTTGTCCTTTTCTGAAAACAGGTAAACCTTACCCGCCTATGAAGAAAACATCCTTGGTGGTACTATTGGGCCTCGTGTTGAGCATTGTTGCGTTGACCGGCTGCAACCAGGCGTCGGACAACTCAGCTCCGGCGACGAATGCGCCTGCTGCGCCGGCGAACACAAATCATTAAGGTCCGCTTCAATCCATCCTAATAACACAGACCGGGTGACATAGACCCGGCCTGTATTTTTTGCCCCCTTCCGCGAACTGCGGACATTTCTGTCCGCAGTTCTGCCATGCCCGGATGAACAGTCAAACCGCGATGGCTTCTTCTTCCTCTTTCATTGGATAGGTCGTTCCATAACTCTGCGGCAGAATGCATTAGCGTGAGCGGCGGTTGAATATTTCGGCATCCAAGCTGCTCTTATTGCCTCATGAAATGCACAGCTTTGCTTTCGCTCGCAGTATTGATTTTGCTGACCGGTTGCAACCCCACCGACCCTTCGGCACAGAGCAGCCGGCCAATGACCAATGACGGCGCCTTCGGCCAATACGTGGGCGGCCTTGCCAAGGCCAAGCAGGACGCCGGCAAAACCGTGGATGTGGCATCACTACGAGAAGAAATTCGCTTGTTCCAGGTGGACAAAGGGCATTATCCCGCCAGTCTCGATGAACTGGTGCAGGACAATTATATCAAAAAGGTTCCTGACGCACCTTACGGAACGAAGATTAATTATAATCCGGAAACCGGTGAAGTGGACGTCGTGAACCAGTAACCTGCTCAAAGTCCCAGCGCGCTCGCGCTGTTCCTCGCCACTTCCAGCCAATCGCCGGGAAATACGCCCAGCCAGAACATCCCCGCGATGCAGACAAAGATTGCGACGCGAATTGGACCCGAGATCTTGATCGGCAATGTTTCCTCGGCCTGCCCCCAGAACATCGCACGGACGACTCCGAAATAGTAGTAAATCGAAATCACCACGCCCGCCAGCGCGATGAACGCGAGGTAATAATAGCAGTGGTTCGCCGGCCCTTCATCAATAACCGCTTTCAGCAGCAAAAACTTTCCGAAGAATCCTGCCAGCGGCGGCAATCCTGCCAGCGAAATCATCGATAATGTCATCGTCCCCGCCAGCAAAGGCGAGCGTCCTGCCAATCCGGCCAGTCCAGAAATTTCTTCCGTATCAAGATGCCGCATCACGAGTGTGATGACCAGAAATGCGGCCAGCACGGTGAATAAATAGCCACTGAGATAATAGAGGATCGCCGCTGCGCCATCCGTCGTTTTCGCCCCGGCCATCGCCGCTATTCCGAGCAGCATGTAACCCGCGTGGGCAATGCCCGAATAACCCAGCAGCCGCTTCACATTGTGCTGCGGCAGCGCGCAGAGATTTCCGTAAAGAATAGTGATTGCCGAGATGATAATCAGCACATTCACTTTTTGTTCAGTAATCGCCGGGACTGCCGTAAACAATACCCGTAGCAAGAGCGCGAATCCCGCGGCTTTTGAGCCAATCGCCAGAAACGCTGTTGATGGCGTCGGCGCGCCCTCATAAACGTCCGGCGTCCAGATCTGGAATGGGAAGGCGGAGATTTTGAATCCCAGTCCGACGATCACAAATAATAAACCGAAAAGGAAAAGTTTGTTTTCGCTGAACTGTGCAGCCACGGGTGAAAGTTCTGTGAAGCTGAACTTGCCCGAGGTTCCCCAAACGAGCGTGATGCCAAAAACCGTAAACGCTGTGGAAAGCGCGCCGATGATGAGATACTTCACGCCCGCCTCGAGCGAACGGCCACGTGCCCGCTGAAAACTGGTGAGGATGTAAAACGAGACCGTGATGAGCTCGAGCGAAACGAACAGGAGCGCAAAGTTGTTCACCGACGATGCAAACAGCATCCCGACGAGCGAAAAGAGCACCAACGAATAATATTCCGAAATGCCCGCCGCAATCTGGTCCGAGAATTCCGCAATCATGATCAGTACAATGATCGCTGACAGCAGAAAGAACCGATTGAAGAAGATGGAAAGCTCGTCCTGCACGAACATATCGTTGAAAGCATGGCCCGGTTCTGTGCAATGCCCCCAGCCACCAAGATTGATGGCGAGCAGAAAAGTCAGCCCCGCCGCCGCCGCGTAGCCGAGCAGTTTTTTGCGCTCCACCGGCAGCCACAAATCCGCCACCAGGACCACGAGGCCGAGTATCAGGACACAGACTTCCAGGCTGATGAGAGGAAAATTCATTTGGTGTGGAGCGCCGATAGAGTGGGGCCTTCCGGCGCCTGGTTGGCCATGACCGGTTTGGCCATTTGGGCAATCGCGTTTGCCGGCTCGCGTATTTTATCCGTCAACAGTCGCGGGAAAAAGCCGAACACCAGCAAACAGACAAGTAACAATGCATACGGCAGCTTGCGCCAGAAATTCGACGCATCGAGGACCCCGTCCCAGCGGGCGTTGATTGGACCGTGCAGAATGTTTCGCACTGCCCGCAACATATAGACTGCCCCGATAATCAGGGCGCCCCAGCAGGCCAGGACCGCAATTGCCCGCAACGGCGCCTCCTGCCATGCGCCGAACAACACTGTGACTTCGCCGATGAAGTTCGCAAATCCCGGCAGCCCGCACCCGGCAAATGCCGCCATCACCAGGACTGTTCCGATGAAGGGCAGTTTGCGCAGTAATCCGCCCAGTTCCCGGATTTCCAGCGTGCGCGTTTGTTGATACAGATAGCCGCTCAGTGCAAAGGTCAGCGCTGCCAGGAACCCGTGCGCGATCATCACCACCACCGCGCCGGTCACACCAACGACGGACAGCGTGGCAATTCCAAGAAAGACAAAACCCATGTGCGCCACGCTGGAGTAACCAATCAGCCGGCCGAAATCCTTTTGTCGCATCGCCACCCAGCCGCAGTAAACGAGATTTCCCATCGCCAGCCATGCAATCGGCTGGACCCACCGCTGCGCGGCGTCCGGCATCATCGGCAGGGCAATGCGAATCAAGCCATACAGTCCGAATTTCTTCAGCACACCCGCATGCAGCATGGCCGTCGGTGTCGGCGCGGAGCCGTAACCCAGCGGTGCCCACGTATGAAACGGCCACAGCGAAATCAGGATTCCGAAACCGAACAATAGCAGCGGGAAAATAAAATTCTGGCTTTGCGACGAAAGCTGATGGCCCGGCTCGTGCAGGTAACTTATCAGAGCCGGAATGTCGAACGTGCCCGCGCCCGATTGCGTGTAGAGCGCAATCAACCCGATCAGCGCGATGAGTGCGCCCAGGCTGAGGTAAAGCGTGATTTGAAAGGTCGCGTAATTCTTCCGTTCACCCCGGCCCCACAACCCGATCATGATGAACGTCGGCACCAGGGCCAGTTCGTGGAAGAAATAAAAGAAGAACATGTCGAGCGATGCAAACGCGCCGAGAATGCCCCCGGCCATCACGAGCAGGAGAATGTAAAACTCCTTTTCCCGCGTCTGGATTTCCCACGAGCAACACGCCGCCGCGAATGCCACAATCGCACCCATCAACACCAATCCCACGTTGATGCCATCCACACCCACGTGGTAGCTGATGCCTACGCTCTCGACCCAATGAATCTGCTGTTCAAACTGGTAGCCCGGCAGGCCAAGATGGAACAGCGCAAACATCTTGATCGCCAGCAACGCCGAAATCAGTGTCGCTCCAATCGCAACCGCCCGCATGATGACGCGATAACTGCGCGGCACAAACACGAGCACGATAGCTGCAAGCAGCGGCCAGCCGATGATGTAGGTTAAGGTGCTCATTTTCCTAAAACGAGAAACAGCACGAACGCCACGCCCAACGCGAAGAGGAAAGCGTAAGTCTGGAGATTACCGGTCTGCAGATTACGCAACATGCGCCCGGTGATATCGGTGCCCCCGCGAACGAAACCGATGAACACGTTCTCGATAATCCAGTCCATCGCGCCGGCAATCGCCGCCAGCGTATCGTGCAGCCGAATGAAAGTGGCTTCGTAAATTTCGTCGAAATAAAAGCGATTGCGCATCGCGCGCGACAGCGCGCCGAGTTTTTCCGGCAGCGGATCTTTCTCAGCTTTGGCGTAAAGCGCGAACGCCGCAAAAAAGCCAATCGCAAGCGCGCCCAATCCGCATAGCGCCGCAATCGGAGCTTCAAGGAACGGACCCAGAATTCGATGCGCAAAATCAAGGACCTGGTCACCGGCGTCAGTGGGGAATTGCTTAAGGTAAATATATTCCACGCCTACAAATCCACCGGCAAAAATGCTGCAAATCGCGAGGATTCTAAGTGGCCAGATCATCACGCCAGGTGATTCATGCGCGTGCCCGGCAGCGTCTGATTTCGCTGAGCCGGCGAAAACCACAAACACCAGCCGGAACATGTAAAACGAAGTCAGGAACGCTACGAAGACACCGTCTAAGAATAAAAGCCAATTGTGCTGCTGAAAAGCCGTGCCAATAATGCTGTCCTTGCTGAAGAACCCGCTGAACGGCCACATCCCCGCGAGTGCCAGCGTTCCCGCCAAAAAAGTCCAGAACGTCACGGGCATTTTTTTCCGAAGCGCGCCCATGTTCCAGATGTCCTGCTCGTGATGCAAACCAATGATGACCGAACCCGCACCCATGAACAGCAGCGCTTTGAAAAACGCGTGCGTTGTCAGGTGATACATGGCCTGGGCCGGTCCGTTTAAACCAACCGCCATGACCATGTAACCGAGTTGCGAGAGCGTTGAGTAAGCCAGGATGCGTTTGATGTCGTTCTGCTGAACGGCAATGACCGCGGCCAGCAACGCGGTGAATCCGCCGACGTAACCGATGACCTGCAGCGTAGGAGCATTCAACAGGAACAAAACCCGGCAGAGCATGTAAACGCCGGCCGCGACCATCGTGGCCGCATGGATGAGCGCGCTAACAGGCGTCGGGCCTTCCATGGCGTCCGGCAACCAGACGTGCAGCGGAAATTGCGCGGACTTGCCAACCGCCCCGCAGAAAATCAGCAAACCACCGATGGTGGCGATGGCAGCTACTGCTCCCGGGTTGCCTTTTACGGTACTGTTCAGCTCCGCGAGATTGAGCGTATGAAAGGCAAACCACACCATCATGATGCCGAGAATGAAACCAAAATCGCCGAGTCGATTCGTAAGGAAAGCCTTCTTCGCCGCATCGGCAGCCGAAGCTTTTTCGTACCAGAATCCTACGAGTAGATAGCTGCAGACACCGACCAGTTCCCAAAAGATGAACAGTTGCAGAAAATTATTCGCCAGGACAATCCCGAGCATTGAAAACGTGAACAGGCTCAGGGACGCGAAAAACCGTGAATAGCTCGGGTCATCGGCCATGTAACCCATCGAATAAATGTGAATCAGGCTGGCGACACCCGTGACAATCAGCATCATCGCCAGGCTGAGTGGATCAAAGTGCAATCCAAAATCCACCTGCAACCCTCCGACTGAGAGCCAATTCGTCGTGACCTCTGGCACAGCTGGTTGCCAGCCTTGAGTTTTGACGAAGATGACGCTGAGAATAAACCCCACAACCACCGCGCTCACCGAAAGCGTGGCGCTGACCTTGCGATCCCGCTGTGTGAACAGCGTGATGATCACCGCCGCGGCAAGCGGCAGAAACAGGATCAGCCAGGGTATAAAACTCAGGTTCATCAAAGCTTGAGGGTTCTCAGGTCTTCCACGTGCGCGGTCTGGCGTTTGCGATACAGTGCCACGATCAACGCCAGCCCCACGGCGACCTCCGCCGCCGCGACCGTGATGATAAAGAACACAAAGACCTGCCCATCGAGATTGCTGGAAGTCTCGGTGTTTGGAAATGGCGAGAAGCGAGAAAAAGCCACGAGCGCCAGGTTGGCCGCATTGAGCATGAGTTCCAGCGACATGTAAATTACCAGCACATTCCGCCGAATGATCACGCCAAACAACCCCAGCGCGAAGAGCAGGAAGCTGACGACCAGATAATGTTCAAGTCCTACCGGTTTCATTTCAGATCCTTTTTGCTGAGTAAAATCACTCCCACCATCGCCACCAGCAGCAGCACCGACACGATTTCAAATGGGAGCAGGTACTGCGAGAAGAGCAACTTGCCGAGCTCGATTGTGCCCGCATGAAAACCGGGAGCCGCCGTGGCGCTCAACTGGGCGGTTCCAAGGCTTTTGAAAAAGATGGCCAGCAATGTTCCAACCGCAACCACAGCCCCAACTAATGCCAAAATCTTAAACTTCCGCCGTTCCTCCGCTTTCAAATCCAGCAGCATGATGACGAAAAGGAACAGCACCATCACCGCGCCCGCGTAAACGAGGATTTGAATCGCCGCCAGAAAGAACGCTTCCAGCAAAACAAATAATCCGGCGAGCGACGCAATCGTCAGCACCAGAAACATGGCGCTGTTTACCGGATTGCGGCTGAGGAGCAGCATCACGCCGCAAATCAGCGCCAGGGCGGAGAAGATGTAGAATAGAATGTCGGCCATCATGGTTTGACCGGAAAATTCTCCTGCTCTTTCGCCTCTTCAGCCTTGTGTTTCCATTTCTGAATGCCGGCGTGTTTCCCGCCGAGCTGGAGCAGTTTTTCTTTGTTGTAAATCATTTCCTGCCGCGACGTGCCGGTAAGCGAATAATCCTGTTCGAGGAAAATCGCTTCTTCGGGACAGACTTCCTGGCAGAAACCGCAGAAAATGCATCGAAGCATGTTGATCTCAAACTCCTTCGGCATCTTTTCCGCGTTCGGACGGTCGGCAAGCTTCCAATCAGCGCCAGGCGGCGTTATCTTGATCGCTTTAGGCGGGCAAACGAATTCGCAAAGCTGGCACGAAACGCATTTCGTGTTCCCCTCCTGATCCTTCACCAGATAAGGCGCGCCGCGATAACCCTCCGGCACGACCCATTTCTCTTCGGGATACTGCATCGTCACTTTCTTTTTGAAAAAGTGGCGCAGGGTGACCTTGAACCCGCCGAGCACAGCGGGCACATAAAGCCGTTCCCAAAAATTCAGTTTTTTACGTTTAACTATCATTTCAAACTTTTTGCCACCGAGGCACAGAGAGCGCAGAGAAGAATCCGTCTCTGTGCGCTCTAAGCCTCTCGGGCTAACTCTTCGCCCACAAAATCACCGCGGTCACGATGATGTTCGCCAGTGCCAACGGAATAAACCGCCGCCAGCCGAGATCCATCAATTGATCGTAACGGAATCGCGGCCACATCCAGCGCACCCAGATGATCATGAATAAGACCGCACACGTCTTTGCCAGAAAGATCAGAATGTGCAGGACGCCGAGACCCCATTGGTCTGGTCCCGCCGCGTGGTCCAATCCAGCGAATGGCAACGTCCAGCCACCGAAAAAGAGCGTCACCATCATGGCAGAGGCGGCAGTGACGTTTGCATATTCGCCCATGAAGAAGAGCGCGAATTTCATCGAGCTGTATTCCACGTTGTAACCGCCCGCCAGTTCCTGCTCGGCTTCCGGCAGGTCGAAAGGCGTGCGGTTGGTTTCCGCAAACGCTGCGACCATGAAAATAATGAAGGCCAGCGGTTGTTTGAAAATGAGCCAGTTGGGCAAAATCGGAAGCCATCTCAACCATCCCGCCTGATACTCGACGACCTGGCTCAAGTTTAAATTTCCAACTATCAGAAACACCGCCACCACCGACATGCCCATCGCGATTTCGTAAGAGATCAGTTGCGCGCTCGACCGGATGCCTCCGAGGAAGGGAAATTTGGAATTGCTCGCGTAGCCCGCCAGCACGATTCCATAAACCCCGAGTGAAACAATGCCAAACGTGTAAAGAATGCCTACATCCAAATCCGCGATGACCATTTTTTGGTGACCGATATAAGATCCAAAGGGTATCACCGCCACCACCACCAGGCCGGGAATCAATGTAATTGCCGGAGCGAGCCAGAAATAAACTTTGCGCACGTGCGCGGGAGTAAAATCTTCTTTGTGCATCGATTTTACAGCGTCAGCCAGGGGCTGAAGCAGACCAAAAGGCCCGAATCGATTGGGGCCGATGCGGTCCTGAATGGCAGCCGAGACTTTGCGCTCGACCCACACCGCGTAGGCGACAATGGTCATCAACACGGCAAAGACCCCGATGATCTTCAGCACACTAATGGTGCTGAACTGAACCATCGGACTCAGCCCGTCAAACCAGGCATTGATCGAATTGATGATGTGATGAATCCAGCCCATGACTTCTAGATTGGCACCGTTACCCCAGCGTCTCCCAATCCGGCCCACGTTAAGCCGTCGAACGCCGGGACTTCTTTCGCCATCAGGTTGAACAAACCTTCAATCGTAGCATAACCGTCCTGCCCGGTGACGTTGAACAGCAGGTCGTGCATGAATTCCCATTCGGGCCGCGCATCGCCGCGCGGTTCCACGGCTTTCATGAACTTTTGCACGCGGCCCTTGCCGTTCGTGAATGTGCCGCGTTTCTCCGCATGCGCGCAGCCGGGTAAAAGATAATGCGCCAGCTTCGTCGTCTCGCTCGGCAGAATATCGCTGACAATCAGCGTCTCCAGCTTGCCGAGCACATTCGCCGCGATGCCGTGTTTCGTGACATCCTCGCCGAATACAATCAGTGTTTTAATTGTTCCCTGTTCGATACCTTTGGCGATGGCGGGGATTCGCTCGCCCATTTTATCCGAACAAATACCGATGAGCCGCGCGCCGTTGGAATTGGGATTGCGGTCCGCGCTCAAGAGCAGCTTGTCACCCTCACCGGTGCGCGGAACGGAGTCCGTGATAGCGCTGACTTTTGTCGCGAGTTTCTTGAGCAGGAACAATTCTTCATTCGTTTGCCGCGCGGAGGCGATGATGGCAACCGAACCCTGCGGTGCGTTGCTTAACAACCCGGAAATCTCCTTGAGTGCCGTCGACCAGGAAAGCTTTTCACTTCTACCTTCTACCTTCTGCCTTCTCACTTCAACAAACCTGTCTTCGCGATTAATCCACTTATAATTCAGCCGACCGTAATCGCACATCCATGCCGAGTTCACGGCATCGTTTTCGCGCGGTTCGTAGCGATAAGTGACTTCTTCGCGCGAGCCGGTGATGATGTTGCAACCGGTGGCGCAGCTCGTGCAAAGGCTCTTGGTTTCCTTGAGAAACCAGACGCGCATCTTGAAGCGGAAATCCTCCGAGGTCAGCGCGCCGACCGGGCAGATGTCGGCCGCGTTCAAAGTGTAATTGTTGTCGAACACCTTTCCGGGATAAGCGGTGAGCGTGTTGTAACTGCCGCGGTTCACGATGCCCAGCGCGTCATCGCCGACGATGTCTTTGGTGAAGCGGATGCAGCGGGTGCAGAGAATGCAGCGTTCATCGTCGAGCACGATGCGCGGCCCGAGTTGAATGCGCTTGGGTTTGTGCACCTTCGGCTCGACGAAACGGCTTTCGGATTTGCCGTAGTCCACCGAATACTCCTGCAGCTTGCATTCGCCCGCCTGGTCGCAAATCGGGCAATCGAGCGGGTGATTGATGAGCAGAAATTCGAGCACGCCCTCGCGCATTTGCTTCACGGTCGGCGTGTTCGTGTAAATTTCCATACCCGGCGAGATCGGCGTGGCGCAGGCGATGGCGGGGCGCGGGGACTTGGCGATTTTCGGCGTGCCGTCGGGGTTCATCACCGGCTTGCGATCCGGTCCCATGGCGGGCGTGCCGAATTCCACGAGGCACATGCGGCAATTGCCAGCGACCGGCAGCTTGGGATGATAACAATAATGCGGAACGTCCACTTTCACCGCTGCACAAGCCTGGATCATCGTGGTGGGAATGGGCTTGCCGGTGAGCGGGTCCGGCGTGGTCTTCGGCACCTCGACTTCGCGGCCGTCGACCTTCACCTTGATCTTTTCGACCGGTGGTGGCGCGGGCTTGGTTTCAGTTGTTGGTGTTGCTGACATTTTGATCAGCCACAGAGGCACAGAGAACACAGAGTTTTTCCATCTCTGTGCGCTCGGTGTCTCTGTGGCAAAAATTTCATTTTAATGCGGTAGCCAATTCGGTTCGTTCTGAAGACGTTGCTGTTTTTGGAGCGTTTTTTTCTTTCGCGCGCCGTTCTTCGTCGGCTTTGCCTTTGGCCACGAACTCGTCTTTGAATTTCGCGATGAAGCTCTGGACCGGCCACGAGCAGGCTTCGCCAAAGGCGCAAATCGTGCGGCCGCCGGGAATGTTGTCGGCGATTTTGACCAGGTAATCCGCATCCATTGCCCGGCCTTCACCGTGCGTCATCCGATGCAGCGCTTTGCTCATCCAGAGCGAACCTTCGCGGCAGGGTGTGCATTGGCCGCAGCTTTCGTGTGCGTAAAACTCGCTGATGTTCGCCAGCGCTTCGACGATGTCCACGCTGTCATCCATCACGATGATGGCGCTGGAACCGCTCATGGAGCCGGCGGCAATGAGCGAATCGAAATCGTATGGCAAATCGAGCATGTCGACCTCCTGCTCAACGTCTTTGCCTTCGACCTTGCGCTTCAGCTTGAACTTCTCGCCGGCTTTGAAAACTTTTGCGGATGAACCGCCGGGGATGACCGCTTTTAACTTGCGTCCGTCGCGCAATCCACCGCCGAACGCAGGATCATTGATGAGCTGGCCGATGGTGGCTTTGCCGGTTTCAATCTCGTAATAGCCCGGCTTTTTGACGTGACCGCTGAGGCTGACGATGCGTGTGCCCGTATTGTTCGGCGTGCCGAGTTTGGCCCATTCAGCGGCGCCCATGGAAATGATGTGCTTCACGTTGCACAACGTCTCCACGTTGTTGACGATAGTCGGGCACATGTAGAGGCCGAGCACTGCCGGGAAATACGGCGGCTTGATGCGCGGGTAGG